>Ga0307511_10007619_pt1 | contig 10879 bp, 5 predicted proteins | sample 13_EM_MG_FD_200266 | JGI IMG/M metagenome (GOLD analysis project Ga0307511, IMG submission 200266) | Populus trichocarpa ectomycorrhiza microbial communities from riparian zone in the Pacific Northwest, United States - 13_EM | ecosystem: Host-associated > Plants > Roots > Unclassified | place... | reverse complement strand
ATTCCATTGAGCTCCTCCAATGGAATGAATTCCTCCAATGAGTTTTTCACATGTGTTCCTCTAATGGATTCTTCTCGTGGGTTTTCTCAGGCCACTAGAAAAATTTTCTAAGTATGGATTTCTCTATGGTTTCACCTTATCCTTATGAAAAATTTTCTAAGTATGGATTTATTTATGATTCCTCTCTATATAGAAATTCTTTTTTCAACCATGGAGCATGCTCCTACACACGGGCTTTCTGGTATATTACTCAGGGTTTCCCTCCCTCTTCTCATATGAAGAAAATTCGATGAGCTCATCATCGTAACTAGATATTTTTACAAGTCTTTGTGTATCAATATCACAAAGACTTGGAGGGTTACTGATAAATCAAAATTTGATTGGTTCAAAACCCTCAATGACTGTGGGCCCTAAGCAGTGCACCTTGGCCTATTGTCCGCTTCTAATAGGTTCATGCAACTTATATGAGCCTAACACTCCTTTAATATTTTTTGAGACCTCCACGTGATTTCCTTAATATTTTATACTGATCCAATATGCATTATTTTTAATAGAATACAATTTAAAATATCACAAAGATGAAATAACTCTTCGGCTCTTCCTCTTCAAAAGAATAAGATTTATGAGCTATAAATACCCCCATAAATCCTTCAAGCTCCAAGTTCACAATATCTTCATTCTCAATATTTTTAGCACATATATTTTCAGAGTTTATCTTTCTAAAATATCATTGTAATTTCTCTCTTTAAAAAGATACTTACTTAAACATTTAAGAGTCCTCAAATCTATAAAAGAAGACCTTTTACAGATATCATGCACTAGATACCGGCTACCAGCCATCTTGGTTAGAGAGAATAGATCATATTACTAGAACTAAGAAATTAACTGATTATCCAACACATAAGTCTTGCATTTAAGCTACTTGAATTTTTTTTTTACCTCATCAAATGATAAACTAAAGAGTATTTTTATGTAACATAAGAAACAAAAAACAATTTAAATAAAGGAATATATAATATTTAGAAAATTATAAAAATAACTATAAACTTTTTTATTCCGTCAAAAATTGATTTTACTTTAAAAAATATACCATTTCACTAATCATTAAAATTCGATTTGACCTTAAAAATAATACTATTTTACTAATCGAGTCATATATATATATATATATATAGAATGATTTTTCAAAACCAGTTTTTTTTTAAAAAGTTTTTAATTTCGTTTTTTTTTTTAATAGCGCGACTCTCGAAAGGTGTCTTAATTTTATATTGCCGCAAGAGAAATAACATAGATAAGATCATTGCTCGAAGAGTTTCATTGTCGCTTCTCTTATGAGATTTCGAAATGCTATTTCCTCCCTTCTACTCTAATGTTCATTAAGTGATTTTGACGGTTCAAAATGAATATTGTAAGCATATAATATAATATTTGTGGCAAATTATCCATTAAAAACACATCAATTTATAATCTTTCAAGCCATAAGTCTAAAAATCAATTACTTTTTCTCAATCTTTAGGATTGGGACTTGAATTACATAATCTCTCGAGTCACAAGTGATGACCATCAAAATCAATTGTCTTCTCCTTTTGACTTTTTCTCAATCTTTTGGATTTGGGATTTGAATTCCATTTTCACCTTTGGCTAGCTGGTCTTGTAATGGGTGCCGTCAACGCGTGCCACGTCAGGTCAAATGAAAGGTATGTTACACGTGTCATCGCACGTGTTTCATTAGTGTCATTGCTGACGTGGGCTCTCGCAACTTTTTTGGCTGGCTTCATTTACGTTTGTTTGCTCTCCGTGACGGAGAATTTTGTAAGATACCCCACCTTCATCTCTTCTTACCGTGTATGCCAGTCGAGCAGGAGCATAGTTTATTATACTTTTTTATATTTTGATGTATATATGATAATAACAAGGTGGTGTTTGGGGTGTTGTAAAAACACTGTTTGTTTAAATTTTGTTTTTATTTAAAATTAATTTTTTAGTATTTTTAAATTGTTTTGATGTGTTGATATTAAAAATAAATTTTAAAAAATAAAAAATATATTATTTTAATATATTATCAAACTCAAAACATTTTTAAAATATAACTTTTATCACATTCTAAACATGCTCTATATACAATTTAATTTATGAGAGAATTCTTTGCTTCTAACCATTAATTTTAAGAGAGTTTAATTTTTCCTATATTAAAAAGAGTTGATTTGGTGATTAAAAACATATGTTTTATTTATTTTTTTATGTTTAAATCTTATGACTAACAATTAAAGAGATTTATTAATTATTTTTAAATCTACGAGGTACATCTTAAAATTGTTCCAAAAGAGAATCTACTTGCTATTAACGTGCAAAGTAACTCGAGAACATCTCTTATTTTTAAAAGAAAAAACTTCATCTCTAACAATTTGTACCCTTAACATTTATCTCTCTTTAAGATTTTTAAGAGATGTTCATCACAACTTGTGAAGATGAGTGTGACTTGTAATTCTGAGATTCAACCATCATGATTGGAACTCCTACTCTCTTTCCCTTGGATTTACATGGCCAGTAGAGTCAAAAGCAAACGGTACACATGCTTGGGATCTTGCTAGGAAGTCACTTGTCAACACAACAATGGTAGACATTTTCAACCAGCGCGGTCAAGAATGGAAATGTAAGAAAAAACCAAGAATGTTCTTGTAGGTGTCACAAATGGACGAAGAGGTTACCGTTAACATTCTCTCAACTCCGTCCATCAACGACCCCATCTTCAAATCTTAAACTTCGTGACACCACTCGGCGCCGTTAAAATCCCACGAAACCCCCTCTATCTCTCCCTCCATTTATACCACTGAAGCCTCGCTTCTTGTTCTTAGGAACCTCTGCAAAAAACAAAACACTTCACAACCCATCAAAGGATCACATAAAAAGACAAAGTCAAAATAGAAAATCAGACAAAGCTCAACCACAAATTCTTTCTTCTTTTCTTGCCCAGAAAGTTAGTTTCTTTAGTCTTTTTGTTGTTTCATTTGTTACATACAGTTTTGTTCTCGAGATTTATACTACCTTTTCAAGATTTGGAACTTTGAAGATTTCTGGGTTTTGGTTTCCTTGTAAGTTTAGCCCTCTTTTTCTGATATTTGATTCTGTTTTATGTTCTTTTATGCTTCATTTTTGTGTGATAATTGCAGGGTTTTTCTTGGAAGCCTTGTAGTATTTTTTATTGAATGGTTGGTTGTAGCTTGGATTCTATTTCTTTGAATGATCAATGATTGTTCAATAAATAATTTTACTTGATGTTTTATTCTATCCTTTTGGTCCAATAAGAAGTCACATAAGTTAATTAACTCTTCATTTCTTTTTTCCTAAGCTAATTATAGTTTCTCTTGCTTTCCTTTGGAGAAAAATTCTTACCTTTTCTAATCAAGTCCTTGTTTTTATTACATGTCTAGATTTATATTCATCGAAATTAATGCAGAGCAAATGTTGCAAGCAATTTTATAGTTCCGGGTGCTTTCTTAGTAACTGAAATTTTAAGCGTAGTGTGTTTGGTAATTTGCGAAGTATTTCACTTTCCAATATGGTCTTGGAGAGGGCAAAGAAATTGGCGGCAACCCTGCACTTGGTTACTGATTGATTCTGCAACAGTGTTCAGCAAGAAAGTTTGAATCTTCTTCCATGTACATAGGAAATTAGGAACATCATAGAAGTCATTAGAAATGCATGAGTTAGATTATGGATGTTGATAATGAAGATTCTTTTGTATTACGGCTTTTTTGATTCGATCCTGCCTCTTTTTTTTTCTTAAAAATAAAACGATATTTGTCTTGATCTCTCTCTGATGTTTTACTGTACCTTAAATGTTCACAGTTTTGACTTTTGAGTAATATGGAGTTGTCTTGTAATTAAAAGAGATCGACTTAGATGTTCATTTATGTTTCTTTTGTTTTTACCAGGCTGATACATATTTTTCACTAAAGATAAACAAGTTTGAGTTCTCCAAGGAGAGTTGTAAAGCTGCCTTTAATTGCTTACAACAGAGCCTAGCCAATCTTCTGTGTTGCTAGAAGAACAATATATAGGATGGAATCACACCAGTATTTTGGATACGGTGTCACTGGTGCGGGCCTATCCTACTCATCTTCTTATCCGTCTGTTCCTTCCATGCCTAATAGGTTGTTTGGTTCATTGAAATTAGATATAGGAAATTCAACCAGCTCGCCTTTCTCAACTGAATTTGATTGTGATACATATGCTACTACGTTATGTGACAGTCAGGACCGCTACAGCTCCACAGAGAATCTCTCAGGTGAATCCAGCAGTTATTTTAGTAGGCTGAACCCTTCTGTGGACTGTCAACGAGAAAGTCTACTGCTCTTTCCTGGCGGCACTTCATTGCTGCAAGATGCAAGTTCTAGCCATAACATAAAACACACGTTGCTGAAATTGGAGACTACTCTAATGGGGCCAGACGATGATGAAGATGTAAACACACCAAATACTTGTTTGGGGGGAAGTAGCAGGCCACCAACATCAGATCAGAAACCTAGGGCCTGGAGCCAGCAGCGCGAGGGTTCTCATGTTATTCAGACTCAGACGTCTTTTGTTTCAAGGCAGAGGCAGTTCGGCGAAGGTGCTCATGTTGAGAAACGCCAAAAGGAAATGGAAGAAGTACATTTTCATGGCATTCCATCTGGAGATTTGAAGCAGCTGTTGATTGCATGTGCTAAAGCTCTTGCTGAAAACAAGGTGAATGATTTCGATAAGTTGATTGAGAAGGCCAGAAGTGTGGTGTCTATCAGTGGAGAGCCAATCCAGCGTCTTGGTGCATACTTGGTAGAGGGATTGGTAGCAAGGAAGGAGTCATCAGGTACTAATATTTATCGTGCCCTTAGGTGCAAGGAACCAGAAGGCAAGGACTTGCTGTCTTACATGCACACCCTGTATGAAATCTGCCCCTACCTGAAGTTTGGTTACATGGCAGCCAATGGAGCCATTGCTGAAGCATGCAGAAATGAGGACCACATCCATATAGTAGACTTCCACATTGCTCAGGGAACGCAGTGGATGACTCTCCTTCAAGCTCTTGCAGCCAGACCAGGTGGGGCTCCACATGTGCGTATCACAGGTATTGATGACCCTGTTTCTAAATATGCCCGAGGTGACGGTTTAGATGCAGTTGCGAGACGGTTGACTGCAATTTCTGAGAAATTTAATATCCCCATAGAGTTCCATGGAGTACCAGTTTATGCTCCAGATGTGACGAAGGAGATGTTTGATGTTAGGCCTGGAGAGGCTCTCGCTGTAAACTTTCCCTTGGAGCTCCACCACACTCCTGATGAGAGTGTTGATGTGAACAATCCAAGAGATGGGCTGCTTCGAATGATCAAATCACTCAATCCCAAGGTGGTCACGTTGGTGGAGCAAGAATCTAATACAAACACAACCCCTTTCCTCACTCGGTTTGTAGAAACTCTCAACTATTACTTGGCAATGTTTGAGTCCATTGATGTCAGATTGCCGAGAAACCAGAAGGAGCGAATTAGTGTGGAGCAGCATTGCCTAGCAAGGGATATAGTTAATGTCATTGCTTGTGAGGGGAAGGAGAGGGAGGAGCGCCACGAGCTCTTCGGCAAATGGAAGTCTAGATTCATGATGGCCGGTTTCCGGCAATGCCCTTTGAGCTCCTATGTAAACTCTGTGATAAGGAGCCTGCTAAGGTGTTACTCAGAGCATTATACATTGGTGGAAATTGATGGAGCTATGCTCTTGGGATGGAAAGATAGGAATTTGATCTCTGCTTCTGCCTGGTATTGAGATAGGAGGAGATGGAGGTAGGATATACTATATAGTTGTATTAATTACATATACTTTTCATAGGTGGGGATGGTGCATTACCCTTTTTAGGAGAGTGGGAAAACTGAGGTTAGCATTAGAAAGGTTGGCTGAGTTATATTTTTCAGTCATTGTCAATTATGTAATTCTATTGCAGTTAAATAACATCCTCTTCCTATATAGAGCTGACACCATGCCAATGTTTATATTGAGGATGAGGTCTGTTTCCTCTTTTTGTTAATCACTGTAATTTAAATTCCTTCAACACATGTGATTTATGCCTCTTTCTGTGGTTCCTCATGTCACTGATGGCGAAATCTTCGTTCAATTTTGTTACTTTCCGGTGAATAAATTTGTCATACCGCCATTCATTTTTTGGCTGCCAATTGTTTTTCCATCCATCTCTATGCTACCCTCTCCGTCTCAGGCAATGCTTTACAAATCTGAGGTCGAATAGACATGAATTTGGTGATTTTGTTCGTGTACAGGCTGGTCAATTTCAGTGTCCTCCCTTGTCACTTGTTAAGTGATCTAATTTTATATCATCATGATTCTAAAAACCACTAAGAGGAGATATATCATGATCACGCATGATTGAACCTAGTGTATTTAAGGGCTTACGGCTAACCTGTTGCTTTCAACCTGTTTTGGTCTTTGCTTAATCCCCTTCTTCCTGTTTTTTACTGCGATTCAGGTGTCTGGAACCGGAAGATATAGACATTTTCTGTGTAATATTCGTGTTAAAATCAAGAAGGTGAAATCATCTCATACTTCAAATCTGTAATTTCTTAAATGGCCTGGTAGTCTGTATATATATAATTTCTTGAAATCATCTCATTTGGAAAAGGTGTTTGAAACTTCCGAAAACATGGAAACAACTCAACACACTAACCCATACATTTTGAGAAGAGAAATTCAAGCTTTTTATTCATTAAAAAAATGTGAAAATATATACAAAATAATTTATTAATTTATCATTCAACTCAACTCCTTTTCAATTGAGGGTTAATCAACTAAATTTTAAAAAACAACTACACACTGAAAACTTTGACATACTAAGTAGTCTTTTTGATTAAATCATGAAGTTTTATATTGGAAGTATGTAATGGTTGGACTTCCTGTGATGTTGCTTTTATAGAGAGACATCCTAAAAAAACAGTTCTAGCCCATTACATGCAAATAACAAACATAAACAAGCATAAAATATGTACAAAACATATTGAGTATTTTATCATAAAAATCAAACAAACAAAGCTTAACACTAATTATCCCTAGTTGAGTTGGCATTCTATCACATTGGACATCTTGGTGATCCATATGAGAAATAAAAAATCCTAGTCGGGTTTCTAGAGATTTTCGGGTAAGGGGTAAGTTATGTTAAAAGAAAGATAAAAATCACCATAAAATATTTTATCTAAGGTAAGCTTTATTGAATTTTGTTTTTAATGATAAAATTATGTATTGTGCATACATGCTAATATTTGCCTCAACTAAATACTTGTGTTTATTAGAGGTAAAAATTCATAGGATAGTGATTTAGGATTTAGACTTGATAACAAAGTCTAATCCTCACTTCTTAGATTATAAGACAAGATTTGAAATGATAGTAAATAGAGACTCGAGTTTTGACTTGTTTCTTTCCATTACACAAATAAATTAATCCACCATAAATTTATTATTTCACCAAACATGACCACCATGAATAACCATAAATATTTCAACCAATTCAATTAATACAAATGAGCATAATTGAACATGAAAAGAAATCATGTGCAAAATTAACAAAATATCACAAAGTTCTTTGAACAACAAACAACAAATGTATTAAAAGGCATGGGAGATTCATTGTAGCCCTCTCACATTTTCCTACTCACCACTATAATGTGGTGACCACTTTTTCTTTCCCATATAAAAAATAAATGCCTTTAAATTAGAAAAATTTTGGTATTTTTCATAGGATTCATAAGCTATTACTAATTTTTGTTAGGGGTATTTTTGTCTATTCAATGTTTTCATAAACAGTAAAATAACTAAAATATCCTAGGAGCAAAAAACATTTAGTGTTCTTGGGTAGGGGTATTTAGGTATTTTTCTTTTTTATACATAGTAGAATTACACAATTATCCTTGGATGCAAGACATTTAATTCATTGTTGTTAGGGGTATTTTGATCTTTTAACCTTAGTTTTGTTTTTGTTAATTGTAAGTTTGGTTAAGGGTAGTTACATAATTTACCATTAAAATAATAATTTCTTATTTAAAAAGTTGTTAGCGTGTTAGAACCGCCACATACTTTGGACAACGCGTGTGACAATTTATGGTTGTTATAATGATCGTCCGCCGTATTATTTCTTGCGGTCTTCTCTTTCATTATAGGTGGCATGTGTGCTCCAGAGCTGATGACCCTTTCTTTTTTTCCATCATTTCTCTCTCCTGCCCTCGTAAATACATTATGGTCCTCATTTTTTTTGTTATTTCAAATTTAGATCTTAGAGTTTTGATTGCTGTTTTTTAGTCATTTTCCTTGTTGCTGAAGTTTTGTTTGTTTTCATTATAACTATTGGTTCTTAATTTGTATATATAATGTATTTCAATTCGGTCCTTTTTCTTCTAAGTTCTTAATTTTTTTCCTTTGCTCTTTTCTCAAAGTTTTTATGGCTTGCAATTTGATCTTTCAAATCAAGTTTATGATTTTTATTTTTTCAATGATAATAGTGATTTCAATTTGGTCTTGTTTTTTTAATTTCTTATTGTTTTCCTTGGTTATTTTCTCAAAGTTGTTATAGTTTTCAATTCTATCATTCAAATCAAGTTCATGGTTTTTATTTTTTCAATAATAATAATAATAGTAACAATAATAATTGTAATAATAATCATGGTAATATTAATAATAATGATGATGCTAATAAAAATAATAATTGTAATGTTAGTTGTTGTTGTTGTTGTTGTAAAAAAGTGATGATAATAATAATAGTAGTTGTTGTAGTGTTGTGATGTTAATAATACTACTGCTGCTATTACTATTATTACAAATAATAATAATAATAATATGGGAGAGAAGAAGATGAAGAATAACAATGATGATAATAAAAATACTTATAACAATTGTTGTGATGATGATGATGATAATTATGATAATTATGGTGTTGATTGTTAAAATAACAATAATATTAATAGGAATGTTGCTATTACTACTACTAATAATAATAATATTAGCAATAATTATGGTGGTGATAATAATAATAATAATAATAATAATAATAAGAATAAGAAGAAGAAGAATAACAACAACTTGAATAATGATGGAAATGATAATAGTGGTCATAATGATAATAGTAATAGTGATGATATCATTTATTAATAATAGTTGTTATAGTGATCTTGATTCTAATTTTTTAAATTGCTATTTTTTAAAATTCTTTTGTGTGATTAGATTTTTTTTCTTCAATTTCATCATTTATTTTTTTTTCATTGAAATTGAATTTCATGATTTTTCTAGATTAGATGCTTCATGTTTAATAACTCGGATTACGAGTTTAAAAAAGTTAAGTTTTATAATTGTTTTTTATTTTTAATCAGGTTATTTTAGTCACATAATTCAGATCACGGGTTTGATAGATATCTCATGTTGGCTCAGCTCTAATTAGCGTTTTTACCTATTAATCATAAATGATTTATTATATTTTTTTTGGCTCATTTTCAGTACCTTAACATTGTTTTTTTTGTTAAAAAAATTTTCTAGTCTCGCTGCATAGCGTGGGTACAAAGAATGTTTAAGATAAATGGACTCACATTGAGTCATTGCTATGTCGCGCATCCTCTTGCCGTGGTACAAGAATTTCAAAGATGAATCTGCTGGAAATTTTCTACTGGGAAAATATCCTGCTGTGAATAAAGACATCTGCTTGAGCTGAGTTGCTGCTGGGAGGACGCATGTTTCTGCTGCTCCCGCTTAAGGCAACTGCTGCTGCAAGGGAATGTTACTGCTGATTTGGACAGGTACTGCGGGAAGGAGCTGCTGGACTACTGCTGTTTTGAGCAGCTGCTGCTGGAGGAGATTCTTCTACTGCCACGCGTCTGTGTGTTTGCTGCTGCTGCGCTGCTACTGTCATGAAAGGAGAAGGCTGCTAGCCTGCTGCTACTGTCTATGCCGTCTTTTCACGTTAACCTTGGCGCTGCTAGTAACTGCTGTTTCTTATGGAAGCTACTGAATTGTTTTGAAGCTGCTTGCTGGGAGAACATTCTTGCTGTAAATAAAATTAAACAAGGCTGCTGCTTGTAATTTTGGAAACTAAAGCTACTGATTCTTTTCTGCTGTTTGCGTTGAAAATTGACTTCCTTTTCGTGTGTGCTGCTGCTGTGAAGGAGAGAAAACTCTGCTGGTTCGCGTCGACTGCGCGCGAGTGTTTTGCTGAGGAGCTGCTGCTTCCTCGTCTACTGCTACCGAAAGCACTGTTGTGTTTTCAACTGTCAAGAGAGAAAAAAGGCTGCTGTGTTAATTAATCAATTTTTGAAAATAAAAAAAATAAATATTTGAATGAACTGGAAATAGGTTGCAACAGTGTTAAGAACCCAAAACAAACCAACAATTAAAAAACACCAATCAATTATATAAATTATTTTATATTAAAAATAAATAAATAAATAAATATTGGCTTGATGTGTTAAAAGAAATTGATTTTTTTTTTAATGTTAACACTAAGTCTTTAACTCATGAAATCAAGGAAAGAACATGCCTCGATTTTATCTACGATTACAAAAAAAAAAAAAAAAAACAAATACCTTTTTTGATCACCTAACCAATCTTTAAGCTATTATATATATATATAAAAAAAATTCCTATATAATATTTTAGTCATTAAAAATCTTAATTATCTTAATTGATTTTAGAGTCTAGATAAGAAAATTAATTATATATAGGGAGAACGTATCATCTTTAATATACTTTATTTAAGGTAAACTACATTGTTTATTTGTCTGATACAATCTAAAGTATTATTTCATATTCTAACTGTTGATCTGTCTAATATTTAAAGTTGATTTATCCCAGTAGAGTGGACCATAGT
>Ga0307511_10007616_pt1 | contig 10884 bp, 10 predicted proteins | sample 13_EM_MG_FD_200266 | JGI IMG/M metagenome (GOLD analysis project Ga0307511, IMG submission 200266) | Populus trichocarpa ectomycorrhiza microbial communities from riparian zone in the Pacific Northwest, United States - 13_EM | ecosystem: Host-associated > Plants > Roots > Unclassified | place... | reverse complement strand
CACGCTGGGTCTTCGATCTATAGTCATACCCCAGAATATAGCTGTTACCGCAATTGGAGGCCACTACAATAAAACCACTTTAATCCCATTCCAGACGCTGTACCATGGGTGCAAAAGAATCTATGTAAAGGGTATATTCTATTAAGCAACCTGTTATTTGATCGAGGTTGAAGACACTGTTCCTCTTATATTCCTCGTTTAGCGTATGCGGCAGCAGGGCAGCCGAACCCAGACCGCACCATGTTGGCTGCTTTGGTAGGGTGGAGCGTCTGACCGAGTTGAGTATATTCCTTTAAGCTATTAGGCCGTTTATTTTGACCTACTCTAGGTGTTATATTCTAAGAAATACTTCCTCCCTAGTGAGGGCCGCCCTGCTGCCGCACACGCTAAACGGGGTATATAAGAGCAACAGTGTCTTCAATAGGACCTCAATCAAGTAACAGGTTGCTTAATAGAATATACCCTTTACATAGATTCTTTTGCACCCATGGCACAGCGTCTGGAATGGGATTAAAGTGGTTTTATTGTAGTGGCCTCCAATTGCGGTAACAGCTATATTCTGGGGTATGACTATAGATCGAAGACCCAGCGTGATGCCACCTATGTAAACCAGTGTCTGTAGCACTACAAATCTTCCGAGCTATTGTATGCAAGATTCAGGCACCTCTTGATGGAGGTATGTTGAAAAATAGCTCGCTTACCCCCCTCTCTTGCCAACACAGGTAAAGAGGACCCTGTCATATTTCTGTTACAAACAAAGTGTTCTGGATTCAATGTACAAGGTCTAAACAATAATTTTGGACCATCATATGCCCCCATATCCTCTGCTTTCTATACAGCATCCCGCAAAACCAAAGCTTCCGCAATATATGTTTTTTTGGGTTAGTTCAAACACCACCTGAGATGGGCCCTTCGCTACTTGTTTCAAGCGAATACTATATATGAATAAGACTCTCCTAAATTTTGAGCCTATTTGTGCCATGGATGGCTGAGCTATGCAGAAAACCCGCGAAAACCCGAGTGCGCCACTTCCCGGTGATGAGCCGCTTCCCCGTGATGTATGGTAGTAAGCTTAGTTAGAGGAGCTGTGGTTTTGCTGATCGGTGAATTCTGCAGCACACCTCCAGTGGAAACGCCAGTCGCGAACCCGCGCACACTGTGATGGGTGTACGTAAAGTCGAGGACTCATACTGGAGCAAATTCTATAATCTCGTGATGGCATGGACCATCACCGACACGGATTCGGAGGCAGCGGTGTTAGCCGAACTTGGACAACAAAAATTAACCTCCGACACCCGATAGCTTGCGGAGGATGCAGAAGATGGGTCATTGGTTTGGAAGTCCGCAGCAACGTCATTAAAGGGGGGGGGAATAGAATGGGAAAGTACAGCTTCACTGGTCACCTTTGCACAGCTACCAGCTTGAGTTATGAACCCTCCACCACTCTCGGGTTTGACAACATTCCCACTCCTGCGGCTCTGGAGCACCTACCATAGTCTCATCTCATGTTTTAAGCATAATCGGAGGTTGCTCAGATGTGGTTCTGAGTTGAGATCAGCAATGATAATATTCTTCGACCTGCGTAAGTGTTGTACCTCCTTGCTTAATTAATTCATTGCTCGTGGTATGGTAGCATGGAGGGGCGAGTGAATACTATGACATTTTTTGGGGGAAGTGTCAGAAAATGCACAAGGCGGTTTACAGGAATAAGTCGAGAACACGCTTGCGCTGAGGTAAGTTAGGTATGTGCTAGAAATGAACCTTTGCTGCATCCAACACATCCAATTACGGGACTGAAACGGCTGATATGTATGTATATAACTCTGTGCGCCTAACTACTTCCTGAGAACATAGGTAACTCTTTTCATTCAATCCCTCGTGCCCTACTTGAGCCTCTACCCACGAAAGATTTTGATCTACGCCGAATATCTTAAATTAGCTCCATTATCCCAGAGGTTCATAAGCTGCAGGTCAGGAAAATGCGTTCCACACCCACCCTATGAGAAACTGCAACCCTACACAATGGACACTTGACCCTTTGGTCCTCAGTGGCCCAATTCCTCAATACCGGCGCCGTGTCCTTTATTCCTATCCCATCACAACATTCCTAGTGACCCCCAAAACAATTAGCTTCCGACAACAACAATAAACAACAAACAAATCCATTCTGCACGGTAATGGAGACGCACCAAACAAAGTACCAAATGGTTGCATGGCAGCAGCACCGTCTCCGCCACCGAACTATAACAAATCACACATCCTGAGTAAACCATTAAGGTTGGATCTTGGTCGTCATGTGAAGGAGGCGCTAGGCCTTTGCCCTCTCTCACACACAAAGTATCCCAGATTTTGTTCACATTATCTCGAGCTCCTTTTATGAGATCCCGGTTTTGTGTGAGATCAACGCTGGCGGCGTCTTCGTTGAGGGATTGACAGAAGACCTCGAGGAGGACGGAGGCTTCTTCAGCAAGTGCATAGGGGCTAGGGGGTGGGCCAGCACTTGAGCTTCGTAAGCGGGGCATTGGAGGTGTTGGGATACGGGGAGCGGGAGCTTGATGGCTGGATACTCGAGCTTGCGCCGGCGCCTGTAGTGCCGATATTGTTTCAGCTACCGCCCAACCGTCATGGCCAGCTGTCAGGAAGTCGTCGTTGGTCACTGGGGGCATATACCTATGAGGTGGCGTTGGGCTTCTTGCTTGGGCTGTTGACATTGGAGATGATGGGAACTGGTCGCGGCGACCAGGAGCCAGACGACTAAAGGGAGGGGTGAATATCGACGGGGACCGCCTTCCTCCCGCTGCTGGTGCCGCAGCGTCAGAGTTAATTGGAGTGAACACGGGTCTGTTCCCTCCAGGAGACAGACGACTAAAGGAAGGGGTGAATATCGACGGGGACCGCCTCCCTCCCGCTGCTGGTGCCGCAGCGTCAGAGTTAATTGGACTGAACACGGGGCTGTTCCCTCCAGGAACTGGGCCAGAGGTGCCTAGATTTGCCGAACTTCCAAAGATGCCTGGTGAACGTGGCGCGCTGCTCATGAATACTCCTGGTCTTGCCTGTACATATGGCACAAACTGATGCTGTATCTGGCCTCCATGAGTGACCGGCGTGGAGAATGTAGGCAGTCTTCCTGCCGGTGTATTTCCGCTTGTCTCGGCTGGGTCTTGGGCATAATCCAGGTGCACTGGAGCACCATCCCCCCCGATCTCGACTCCAATCGCGGCCCACGTGCTAGCTACACCACTGTGGTCCTGCCACCATGGCGAAGCCCATCCCCGGGGCCCCGATGACCGTGAATAGTCTGTTCGGGATGGTCCAAACAAAGAAGCATTTGGAAGTTTAAATCGGGGCGGCAAACTGCTTCCCATGGCTCGTGCGCTCTCCGGTGTATGCAGAGGACGCCACCCTAGGAGTTGCTCCCACAGATCGTCTGACTCGAGGAAGATAAAGTGGTTGCGGAGATGCGCTTCAAGCGAGGGCTGGAGATACTTGGTAAATATACGGGAGTATGCGCAGGGGCTATCTAGGTAGAGGGAGGATAGGAAGCTGCGGACTCGGGCTTCGAGGGTTGATACTAAAAGAGCATCTCGACCGGGAAAGCTGTGGGCGGCATCAGGGTTGCGCCAATTGGGTATCGGGTTTGACACCTGTACAGACGCCGACGTCGATGGACCTGCGGCTGTGACATGTTGATTCAGCTCTCCTCCGGCTGTCGCGCGGTTTTTTCCCTTTTTTCTGTTGCGACGCCGGCCCCCGCATCCTTGTGGAGTCATCATGCGGATATTTCTCTTTGCACAATTGAAGGAGGATGTAAAACCGGCCAAGGTTGGTTCAGTGACTGTGTGGGGTGAATATAACAGCCTCACCGTCCAAGTTGCAATTGCGTATACATGCCAAGCATGGACAGTGTTATCGACAATGTGTATCCTACGGAACCTGTCTCCAGGTACATATTGCAGGCGCCCAACCAGACTAGGTTTATATTTAGGAACCGGGGGGCCTGACAAGATGTGCAAATGCCGGGTCGCATGTTGACATTTGGCCTGCCAATGATAACATTTTCCTATGGCCCCAGCCGCGCCAAGAATTCAGCTAATGGCTTAAGAAAGGCCCGTTTGAGGTAATATTGGCCAACCAGGCTATCTGTAATACATTTGGCGGCCTGGTTGAGCCATTGGGCTGGGCGTCAGCCGAGGATTCTATTGTTGGCCTGCCGGAGGCTGTCTTAAAATCGACCCGGGTTGGCCGGCCATGGATGAAGCGCACCCGGCTCGGGCCGTGCCAATCACGGCTATCGTCACACGCAACGCCAAGAGTTAATTGTACGGAAGTAGGTTCTACTGCGACTTATATAGAGTGTACCAATTCCCATGGCGCGAGTAGGTAATTGTCTGGATGCACATGCACATACAGTAGCCCGTACTCGACAGGCTACGGTACCTACCCGACATATATTTGGGTTTTCGTGGTTGGCGTCCGTGTTGTGAATGAAGGGGAAGGGAAAGCGATTGAAATTTGCGGCTCTGCGTGCCAGGACTTGCCACGGGAGGTACCCGACATCGATTCGCAAGACTAGGTAAGTATACGGTACATGGGGCAACCGGCTTCCGGTTCCGGAGTAACTCGGTTTCATGCAGTATATTTTCAAGAAACTCCCCGGCCTAGTCATGGTCTCAATGTACAGTGGTACGGATTTCTTCCAAAACCCGGAATAAGCTGTTTCTTCGCTTCTCGGGGGGGTAGTTCAGCAGTATCGATATAGAAGAGAGATTGGTGCGTGAAATTCATTTTTTAAAATTGCATTAAGGACACAGATTAAATCCAAATCACCCAGCCGCAACCAAAAACCTAACACAAAATCCTTTCAGCCTCATATCTTAGCCGCTAGTTATTCGGAAGACTTTCTCCAAACTTCAATCCTCGGGATAAGCCACATCGGTTGCTTGAATCAAGCGGCCTTGATATATTGCTCTGAATTGGAGCCTTGCAGCTCCACACAGTATGTCTCTTGAATAGCCCACATCGTGCCATTCCTGTCCCCCAGAAGAGTATTTCGGTAGTGTCTGTATATCTTTCATCGGAATTGAGTATAAAGCCGTAGCCAACTCTTTGACTGCTGGGTCTTTTCTTCTTGACGGTGGGACTTCCGCTTCGGAACATAGTAAAGTATCCCATGTGAACCATTCCGGCCCATAGCTGTCATCGATGGCTGCTGGTACCGGCGCGGAAGTGAAACCCTTGAGAACCTGCCCTTCAACAATCTCCTGTCCCTGTTGGCAACAAGAAGTTAGCGGGGAAGTTGGCACTGCAGCTCGTAATCGAAATGGGAATAATAAGCCATCGTCTACAAAGTTCACCATACCCTGTTCAATAACCATTTCATTTGCCCTTCTGCGTAATACTCTCCCTTAGATTCGTTGAAGAATTTATCCGCCTCATCATGAACACTAGGATCGAAGGAATGGCAATATGAAATACCGTAGCTGTGACGAGAAATTCTCGATGTAATGGACCTTGATACAGCTGGTTGGGATTGGTCAAGCCCCCACAGCGTGGCACCGCGGCAGACTGCCGACATTCTGGATTGCCAGCAATATTCTAAATTAGCCGCGAGCCCACAGATGAGACAGGCAATCCTAATTTGTCACTTACGCTCCTCGGTCCTGCAACACACGCACATCGGAGTGCGCATTTTTGTTGGCGGCATCGAGAAAGTGATAAAGGTACTTGCTCTCGCCAAAACCGCCTACGAGCACTACCATCTAACCAGGAGTTAGTGTCAATCAAATGAACCCCTGATGGTAATAATCATGTGCCAGCCATACCCTAGCTCGAAGTCCCTTTTGTTCAATTGCTGATAATTGCTTATCCACTAGTGCCTGAATCTTTATGCAAATTGTATCGAAGATATCTTGCATTGTATGACTATAGTATAGCACAAACGTTTTAGTCGGGGTGCGTAGTAATGAGACTTCCGCTGGAGTGCGACTCACTACTGAATTATAATGGTTTCGTCCTCAATGCCATCCTCCTCATTATCATCAATACCGCTAAGCTCCACCGTGAGTTTAAATTTCGCCCCCTTTTCAAACGAGCGCTTCAAACCACGATCAAAGTCCCACCGCATATTTGCTTTGGCTCGTTTGGATAACTTCTCATACTGTTCACGGCCAACACGCGTCCTTATATGCCGTTCAAACTCCTCATCTAGGAAAATGGCGCCGCAGAGACCACCTGCCTCCATAATATTTGTATTAGCAATTATAAAAAATGTAGGCCATATATATATATAACTAACCGTCGCCCATAACACATTCCTTTACCCGTAATGGCTGTAAGCCCTCCACCACGTAACTGATGAGGTCCACTGTCCCACCGCCAGCATCACAAATAACAAAGGCGTCACCTATCTAGAGTAATAAGGATGTACAGTTCAGCACCACCACGGACAGTATATTTATATATAAGTGGGCTACGTACGCCAATAGTATCCTCCTCACTCTTATCTTTCAATACAGCCAATGCCGCGGTCTCCGGTTCGGTTACCAACTGAAGATCCTCTGGCATCCCGGCCTTGATTGCGGCTTTCAAAGTCTTATCTCTTGCTGACGGTGACCAGACCGCTGGCACGGTGAGAACGACTTGCCATGTATACTGCGTTAGTTCTTCGTGTTTCCGTCGCAGTGTCTGTACGGTATGGTCCCAGAAGCATTTTAGATAATCCGAGACGACGTCTTCAGCCGATTTCCCGAGGGTGGCGAGCGCCGCAACCATCTCCCTCATCCTTGGTGCTTCCTTGTAGTATTTGTGGGATGGATCTAGCAAGATTTTCATCCACCGGAACTGAAAAGCGTCATTATCCTGATCCCGCACATGGTAACCCCATTTGGTCACTACACCATCCTTATCATAGGCAATAGCTGAGGGGACCTGGTGGTCATTCAGGATTTTTCCGTGGGGATTCGGCCAGTCATCAACAATATAGACATCTCTTCTGCCTGCGGTTGTTGCCCAAGACGCAGCAGAGAACTAGTAACGAGTGTATATTAGCACAGGGATGACATTACTTTCCGATGACACTCACCGTCGTTCCAAAATCGACACCGATTATTAGCTTGGTAGCGTCACTCATGATAAACGTTGAGATGTGTGACCTCTGGCGCTATGGTATTCAGGCCTGGGCTCCATCGTCTCTATATCCGATGAGTGCTTGCAATGGGTCTGGCGTACTTGAATTTAACTGGATAATAAGCTTGAGCCAATTGGAGAATTCCCAGGCAAGTCCCGCGGGGCCAAGTGCCATGCGTTTGTTCACCTTTGTCTGAGGATTGGGCAGGTAATGAAGCTGCTAGCCGCATGCAGCTGGTTGGAGGCCTCGACGGTACCGGGTTGCAGGCAATTGAAAAAGCAATTATCTATCGCGCAGGATTTCAGGCCTCCAGCTGACTGAAACAATCTCAGCCTTCTGGATCTTCACTACCCCCACTCTCTAGCACCCTCCACACCACATGGGTTTGTCCTGTTGAAATTCCTTTTCACCATCTGCCTAGGAAGTTCAATCCATACATATGCGGAGCAAGAGGAAATTCCCTGGTTCCCTATCAGCCCTTACAAGCGTTCTATAATCCTTCCTCTCTTCCAATATCAAGAAATGTTGTGCAAAGTTGATGTCACTACCACCAATCCTCCGCTCACGAACGGCGGCACATCCGCTTTGGCAGAGCAACCTCAAGGACCAGCGGAACCCGACCATCACGCATCTAAGCTCGCTGCTGCCCGATATGGAATTTCACTTGATGACCCAAATTGTAAAGACATGATCCTGGTGATGGGAAGTCGCGGGGCGGGAAAAAGCCTTTTCATAAATACCCTCGTTGGAGGTAATGTTGCTCAAGTCGGTGATGGAATCACACAATGTATGTATATATCCATGATTATCCGATAGGTAGCACTGGCATGAGCTGAAGGTTTCCATTGATTAGGCACGACAACCTGTCTCCTTGTGCCCACGCGAATCAGTAGGAGTAAGGTTATACTCATTGACACCCCCGGATGCGAAGGCTACAATCAACCGGAGAAATCTGTGGTATCCGCGCAAATTTGCCGAACTCTGGCACATCAATATCAACGTGGGGTCTCCCTCAGGGGGATCATTTACCTTCAAAGGATGCCGCAGGAACAGGAACCTCACATTACTTCTCCCGAATCCCTACTCACGATGTTTCAAGACATCTGCGATAACTCCAGCACATTCTTCCCCAATATTATTTTAGCGACAACGGGGTGGCAACTGCCCAAGTTTGAGGAATCTGTAGCTGCCGTCCGGGAGGGCGAGCTTTGCAAGTCGTGGACGCAGATACTTACACATGGTGCAACAATGACACGGTACTACGGGGAGCGGGACTCAGCAGTGGGTATGACAAGCCGAATCCTGGGGAATATAGACGTGCCACATGAAAAGGAGGAGGACCTGGTGAAACGGGGTAACGACCTACTACTAGCGAGGAGGGTCAGTCTGTGTAGGGATATTTCGAGATTGTTACAGCGGCACATGGTACTAGGGGAAGCCTAGATAATTGCTGAATGAATTTCTCAATCCTTGCGATTTGTTAACTATGTGCACCCTCAAGTTATTTTTCCATTTACGCCTCTTTGTGGGATTTCGAACTTTAGTCTGTTTATGATTTATACACGCAAGCTTTCTTCACATACACGAAGCTCAAGCATCTAATGAAGGTCCTTGTTTGTCCATTGCGAAGCTTGGTGCAAGATAACAAATACACTGTAGTTTACCTCCCATTGGCCAGCAATCAATCCTAGATCTTGAGAGGTGCCATGCATGTGAGGATAAAGTGTCATGGCTTCTGGTGAAGATAGCCCAAAGCTAAAACTCACGTCTGAGCACAAGTGGGTGGTAAGCTAATATCCCCTGTCGGGTTTTGGTCAAGGGATGTTGTAAGCAAATTGCGGAACTATGGAGCGTGGGGCTCCGAGCAGAATACGAATTACCCCACGAATGGATAGTCAAGAATCCCTGACTGAAGTTGTCATGGTGTTCCAAAATTTTGACACGTTCCCTTGATAACTGCGGATTCTGTATCCATCTCTACATTAATATCAGAAGTGATATCACAAAACGGATCTTATTAACTTGCCATCATGCCTAGGAGCAGTGGATAAGGCTCCACATGACAATTTATTTAATACAATGCGAATTGTGACATTGAAATTCCATGCATGACTGCAGGAAAGTTGGTTTGCTGGCGAACCCTTGGGCAGCTAGGTCTCACATGTGATGGGAGGCCTCTCGCATGGAAACCCTTGCAAGCACTAATCTACTTTTCTGATAGCATGTAAAACGAGTGAAGTCGGATGCTATTATCACTAACTAGCTCAACATCTTAAGTTGTGCTGAATCCAAGTAAAATATGTCGTCAGAACACCGATTCACGGGCTTAGGTGACTATACACGAGTCCAGGCGATGCCACCAGAGACAACCCTCGCAAAGGCCACCGGGCACAACCATACCACGAATAATGGCCAACGGAAAAATCAGGACTCTTCAGGGAAAGGAATCTCGGGTCCAGGTACCATAGAAGCGCAAATTGGTCAACAGCTGGAGATTGACGGGGTTAGGTTGAAGCCAGAGCGAAAGCAGCCAGCGGAGGAATATCAGTATCCTAGGGCAATGCGCAGTTCAGGGTGAGTGGCTCGTAGCAACTCCCACGACCCTACGTATATACGCATAGCTCACGAATGATGGGAATTAGCAATCCAACAACACCACAAGAGCCCAATATCAACCAAAAGCCTGGACGTCCATTGGTAAACAAGGTTGTCGGTGCTGTGTGGGGAGGAATAGGAATCCCCACTTGGGCAACGAAGTCTACCTTGCAACAGAAACAAGAAAAGGTTTCGCAGGAGACAGCGGATATCAAAGAACAGCATCGTAAGGAAACAGCGGATATCAAAGAGCAGCATCGTAAGGAAACAGCGGATATCAAAGAACAGCATCGTAAGGAAACAGCGGATATCAAAGAACAGCATCGTAAGGAAACAGCGGATATCAAGGAGCAGCATGGCAAACAGAGAGCGGAAGTCAAGGAGCAGCATCGCAAGCAGACAGCGGAAGTCAAGGGGCAGCACCTCAAAGAGGCGACAGAGCTCAAGAAGCAGCTCCGTGGGGCCCGTAGTTACAATGCGAATTTAACTCGAGAATACAATACTTTGCTTGAGGCATATCAGCGGGAGAAGCGCGAGAGGGAGAGGCTTTTGGTAGAAAATAGCAGCCAGGTGGTGGATCTTCAGGAGCACGTGAAGCGCTTCGACCGCCTCGCTGTGGTGGTGGAAAATAAGAAACTCTATGTTGGGCCCCAAGAGAGTGACCAGAAGCTCAGCAACGCCTTTGAAGAGATATTTCGGCTAGTGAAACGATTCAGTTTGTCATTTCTCACCGAGCACCAGGTTTCAAAGAAGGAGCTAAACAACCTCAATGTTCGCAAGATCTTACAAGGCATCATGACTAATTCGGAGTATGGATACATCTCGTTGCTGGACGTCAAGAAAACACGGCGATTACTCGTCCAGGGCATTATAGCATACAAGCTAGCTCACTGTGTCTTTCGACGACTCACAAATGATACTGGAACACCGCCCGCTGCACTGGATAACTGGTCCAAGAGGAACGCTTCTGCCATTGATGGAATTGAACAAACACTGTGGGAAGGTGGGTCAGAAATAACATTTCGCATGAGCAGCCTGCGGCGCGCTAACATATAATCCATGTTTTGATTAGGGCAACCTGAAATTACGGCGAGAGAGCTTAACGATTGGAGAGCTTTCACCATCTCACTGCTCTCACGAGCGGAAAACAGTATTTCAGAAAC
>Ga0307511_10007615_pt1 | contig 10885 bp, 8 predicted proteins | sample 13_EM_MG_FD_200266 | JGI IMG/M metagenome (GOLD analysis project Ga0307511, IMG submission 200266) | Populus trichocarpa ectomycorrhiza microbial communities from riparian zone in the Pacific Northwest, United States - 13_EM | ecosystem: Host-associated > Plants > Roots > Unclassified | place... | reverse complement strand
CCCTCGCATAGTTCCTTCCTCTGCCTGCCCCCTTATTCCAGAAAATCTACCTCAAAAAAAGATGCCCACTCATATTCCCCCCAAAGCTTATTTCAGTTACTTGCATTTAGTGTGCAACCCCCCCCAAAAAAAAATAGCTTTCGTTGTGGGAGGTGGGGAAGGAATTTTGAAACGTTTCGACAATCAATAAAAATAAAAAAATAAGAAGATGAGAAAAAAAAACTTGCTTCTTTTTTTGATTTACATGTGAAGGATTTAATGGTGATATTATTGGATGAAAAAAAGAACTGGGTGATTGGTGCTTGGTGCACAGTATTTGGGAGGGTGTGGTGGTTGGGTTTGGAGATCTTTGGCCAATCATATTACAGGCAGAATGACTCAGGTAAAACATGCAAAAATCTGGCGAATAAGACCCCTGTCTTGCTACGGATCCTGAGGCTACAATATCTCTCTTCGCTACTAGGATTTCGTGCATTCCTCGAACATTGACATTTGCCGAATAGGACTGTATCAACAATTGTCATGATCACTCTAACAACTCTGCGCAAGAAACTACACTAGCACTTCGCACATTACACTCTCCGTGCTGACTTCGATCAATCAAGAGGTCTTCCGTGCAATTGTCACCCAATATCGTAGCGCCTAAAAATACATGGACGAATAGAACGACACAAAAAATCACATGTACCTCAACATAACAGAGCACCAAAGGCAAAGGCAAGTATAATCGTGACACATGCCGAACCAACTCAACAAACCTAAGAGCGAGGCATCAATCATGAAGTAAAAGTGAAACGCCGTATCGACGCCGAACCGAGCAGGTAAGCAACTACATGTGGAAAGAATGGTACTAATGAAGGAAGTATAGAGAACTCGCTAAAGAGCGTTGTAAGGGTATAATAACAATATGCCACGAAATAGCATGCAAGGGAAGAGCGCTTAGAAATTAAAAAAATTCGTAACAAACCACGCAATGTGCCAGACCAATTAGTAAATCATAGATATCTCAAGTGATGAAACAACAGGAACCATAAACATGAACTAAGAGAAGAGTAAGGGAAGTTCAGTAATTAGTTACGAGATATTCAGTTTCCCACAGCCAGCACACTGTCGGGCCTAGCGGTGTCCGTATTAGCATTAACATGGTCATCAGTGGCGTTCGGGGTTCCATTTCGTGTTGGCGGCGACAGCTGAGTAGGAGTAGAGCCAGCCATTGTAGCCATAGCACCACCAGCAGTATTGGTGGCAACTTCAGTGCTGGTATGATGCGGGTCCCTAACTTGCGAATTGTTTGTTCCTAAGCGAACCTGAACGGGAGACATCCAGCTCATTCTAAAGAGGTGCCAGCAACTGTTGGGCGGTTTACGTTAGAGAAAACGGTGCATGAAGGATAGGTGGAAATAAGTGGAAACAACTACACACCTCGGAGCTTCTAAGATATATCTCTCCATCGCTTCTCGGAATCTATGCTTATATTCCTTAGGACTAGTGACAGTAGGTCTTATGTTCCTTCCACCACCGGTGAGATCTTTCACCCAACTCTCTAGTTTCTTATCCCAGGTGAAAGTACGAATACAGTCTGTTATTCTATTAGCTAGGCCTAGAGAATAACCACATACATGTCTGCTTACCTATGATACCAACAACCAACTCCTTTTTGTTTTCGTCAATACCGATCATCAGAGAATAGTCCATAACGTTCTGCTTCGACAAGAAGAGGGTATCATTCCACAAGGATGCTCTCAACAACTTTTTGGCATGTTCTCTCACAAACAGGGGCGATTCGTAGATAAACTCAACCATGTTTTCATCAAGAAGGACTTCTCCCGAATCCCCAGTCGCTTGGGCATAACGATTGCGCATGGAGCCTTTGAGGTCAAAAATCCTAGTCATCCTACGGTCATAGAATAAGTTCTCCATGACGAGGACGTCCCACTTGATGTCCGTACCGGTCGTAGGATTTTTGATAAAAATCTGATAGAAACCCAACATCTTGGCAATTACCGTAGGCAGCTGTATTCACATAGTTAGAGGGGCCCTAAAATAGTAGAGAATCAATCAAACCAACTTACCTCATGGAAAAAGGCTTCAGACATGAACCTGAAGTAAGCTGGTGCAAATTTCAGGAATGCCTGGGTTTCCACAGGTTGCAATGCCTTCATGACAATGCGATCGTCCAAGGTCTTCAAAAAAACAGACTTCGATTTTCCTCCTTTGCTGTCCCATTTTCCACAGCGGGACAAGGACTCTGCAAAGCGATCCCCTACACCACAATTTTTCCTTAGAGCGTCAAACTGTTCCGCGAAAAAAACTTTGCAATACATCTTTGCTGAACCTTCCGAAAATTCTGGTTTACGTGAATAAACCCGTGTTAACAGTCTGTGCTGAGACACGACAGAAGTGGGGAGCCTTCTATGTATTCAGTCTGAGTTCAGGGTAACTTACGATACTTGATATGAGTTCCTGTTGTTTTAAGTAAGGAGCGCTCTAGATCTATATGCTCCCCCATAGAGTTCTGATTCTGATGCACGCTGTTATGCATGCTCGCATAGGGAGAACTCTCATGATTAAGATTCTGGAGTTTTGAAACGTAATCGGACGAGTTTAGGGTAAATGCAATCAGAGAACTCGGCTCATCCTCTCTCACGATGACATCAGAGTCCGCAAATATGTGCTCAGTAGGGGCACTGGGAAGTCATTAGCTTCGCTAAGGTGAAACATTTCATTAGGAAACTTACAGTGGGTAATCTAACTGGACCCAGCCGCTGGCAGATCTTTCAGCCCAGAATTTCGATAAAATATTCATTAAAGAAGACTTCTCGTGGCCACGAGGCAGTTCCTTCAGCTCCGAATCTGGAGCCCCAGGAGTCGGAGGTAGTACATCCGTGATCGAAGGAAGTGAGCTGATATCATGATCACTGTGAAGTGACAATTCAGTGTCACTTTCCTCAATGTCAGAATGTGGTTGGCTGATAGGAGGAACCGGTTCCTCGTCTTGAACATCTGTGGGCGAAGGTGTAGGCGCACGGGGCGGGATCTCGTTCGAAGACTCCGAAACCTCGACTTCCTCTATCCTCTCTTCAACTATCTCGCTTACTTCCTGGGGTACGGGAGGCAGCTCAACAGGAGGGGGGGGGTAATTATCCTCCGAGGCTACGGCGTCTTGGACATTTTTGTACACCTCAACAATTGGCTTAGTAGATGCAACTGGATAAACCTTCGTCCTTTTAGCAGCTAATTGCTTTCGCTGGTTGGCTCGCTCCGTCTCAAATTCTTTTGTCAATTGCTCGAATTGTTTAGCAAGGATTGTGACTTTAGTATCCCTGCGATGAAGCTTGTTCGGTACAGAACGTGGGATGGCTGCATCTTTGTCTCTGGAAGACTTCTTGTTCGAAAATGATCGCAGCCTATCAGTGAGCTTTTTCTCCGTTTTAGGCTTATCGAGGCTCTTTGATGTGCCCTTGGTTGTTTCCGGTGCCTTCTTGCTTGGTGTAGCTATCGTATGTGGGGCTCGAGGCCCAGATGAAGCAGACGAAAGGCCACTATCCGAAGACTTCCGGGGGTGAGGAATAGCTAAAGCGCCACCGTCAGGTGGTTTACGTTGAGCTCCAGATGGTATGGATGGCGTGCGGCCGAAGGGAGGAGGCCCTGACCCTTTCCTTCGAGGACCACCTCCAGTACTAGATGGTGGGGTGGGACTAGGGGCGACAAGAGCTTTGACATCCCCTGATCTGGCTATGTGCTGGGATATAGAGCGCCTCCGTGGTTTCATGTCAAGTATAGTGTCGCCCACTACCAGAGGATTTGGATCCTGCGGCGGCGTAGCTCCCTCAATTTGAATTGGGATCGCAGCAGGTTTCTCGCTCGAACTTGGTGTAGAGACTTGCTCGGGTGGTATCTGTATTGGGACCGCAGCAAGTTGCTCGCTCGAACTTGGTGTGGAGACTTGCTCGGGTGGTATCTGGGCTGGAATCGCAGCAAGTTGGTCATTCGAACTTGGTGTAGGGACTTGCTCGAGCGGTATCTGCTCTTGATCGATTCCCGAGATTTCTTCACTAAGTTTTCGTTCTTCACTGAGTGATTCTTCGCCCAGCTGCTTCGATTCCTCGACACTGGGGGACTCAGTTAGGGTCTCCGCGACAGTGGGCTGGACTTCTGAATGATTTGCTATTTGGCCTGCATCCTTTCCCTGAAACTCACTAGCAGTAGCATCTTCCTCCATGACAGATGCTAGGGCATCCTGTGTTGCTTGTGAGAGTAGATCGATCGGGGTGGGCCCACTTTCCAATGGCGTGGCTGTACCATCTACAGATGTTTGCTTGCTACCCTCCTCCTTCTCGGGGGAGGGCGTTATCTCTTCATGGGGAAGGTCAGACGTAGAGGGTTCTAGGAACAGTTTCCTAAGCTGTAGAGCTGCTAGTCTCTTGATATCCTTCTCGGACGGAAAGAAGTCGTTATCGAAGGTGGTGAATTCTGAATCCCAATCTACGATTTTCTCCTGCATTGCTCGCATTGCCCTGTTCATAGGAATTATCTCGTAGTACTTGGATTTCGTATACTTTTCCTGCAACTTTGCAATAAGCCATGCTTGCTCCTCGTCGCATTTTGCCACCAGCCTCTCGACTTCCGCTCTGCATGCTTCGTGCTTCTCTGGAGCTACAGTTTCCACCTTGATGCTTGCAAGACGGGATCTAACAGATCCCATGAAACGATTGATTTTCTCTTCGTATAGGATATACTGATCGTTCTTTACCTTGAGATCCAATTCCGGCTTATATGTGATTCTAGTCCGGGGAACGAAAATCTCCAGAAGATCGATAGGGTCATGTTGGAAGACAACCGTCATGCCATGATATCCAAAACACCGTACATGATCTCTGCTTAAGTCGTGAGGACATACTCCACCTCGGAGTTTGAGTTCGGAACTCCAGAAAGCAAGCTCGAGGTACTTTGCAAATGAGTATTTCCAGGTGCTCTCTGACATTGGAATAGCCGGCGTGTTTGTGTTGGGGCAGATTTTGCAGTAACTCCACATCAAAATGGTGTTTTTCATCCCTGGATTAGGAGATGCAATCTTGTCGTTGACTAGGACGCTGACTCTTGCTTGTCCATGCACATAAGATCTGTGATGGTCAAACATCTTTTTTTCACAGGCCGCTGTGCTACAGGTTCTATCAGCAGTATCGCATAAGTACTCAACGTATTGACCTAGTGTACAGTCGGATTTTCCAAGAGGCCAGTCATCCCCTTGGTCATAAAAAACCAATCTGCGGATCTCCGGACCCTCGCAAGGAACACTGGTAACAGTGCAAACCATCGTGTACAGTATAACAATGTTCTGGTGTGCATACGGGTCGAATAAGTCGTCATATTGCGCTAGATAATTCTCCCATTGTTTCTTTTGCGTGTTGTAGACGTGTAGGGCCTTCTCGTATTCAACATCAATGATGGCTCGCAAAATCTCCTTAGCCTGTTTCGAAGCTTTGCTCGCCTCATGTAACATCTTTGGTTGAATAAGCTCAAATTTCTCAGGCGCACCCTCCTCGCTATCCGAATATTTCTCTGGGTCCCTAGCTGCGTCTTTCTCCTCGTCCGTTTTCTCGTCAACCCCCGCCCTATCCTTCAGCATACGTAGATAGGCAAGCTTCTGTTCCAGTGCCCTAGCTGTCGTGAGTAGGTATGGTTGTGAATATTTAACGAATGGAGAGGCTGAGAGAATTTTCGTCTCGTGCTTCTTCACCATATCCTCGTAATAACTTGGAGTGGGGACCCCTCCTGGAAGCTTATCTTGGACGACATGAATAGTTCCATCCTCCAAACTCTGTGGTGTGGTTTCCTGCTCCTTTCTGGGTGGGTCACTTGCGCCTTCCAAGCCCAGAGCCAAGCTGTCTTCTGCTGCCGTAGTTGTATTTGATTGAGGGAGTGGGATCGGGGCCTTGGGGGTTGAGGGTATCAAAACAAACTCATCTCTCATCAAGCATGTCTCGAGTTTTAGGTTGTATACGACATATACCATCAAATCTGTGATTTGCTTGATTATTGCTAAGGTGTCCATATCGGCACCTCTGAGTACAATGGTGCAACCCAACTCCTTCGCGCAGCCGGAGAGAAACATGAAGGTTTTCTTTTTGTTCGGGAGGATATCATCATGGACGAATGTTTTCACCTCAAACCTCGCACATCTTCCAATTCTGAAATGTGAGAGAGCTAGTTTATCCACCGAGGAGAAAACGTCTGCCTGTGCACATCTCGAAACAGCCTGTATAACCGAGCTTTTGACATGATACGTAGTTGCCACGTTTGCATTCATCAGGTACTGTAGGGCCAAACCGGATATGTGCTCACCAACAAGCAGGAGGGTAGGCTTTAAAGCAACGATCCGATTGACCATATTTTGAAGGAATTCCTTTTCTTGGGAAATCACGGGCTCGAGGCTGATCAATTGCTGTGCACGCTGGTATTCAATTGGAAATGTGACAATGACAATCCTGGGCTGGTTGATAGTCCTAGCCATATTTTTTAATGCTAGGTTCTTTGTAAAAACCACACCCGAAACATATGATGTATCCTTCGGCTTTCCTCCCGGGATACGTTTGACCTTGATATAATGCCGAATATCAATGACATCTCCAGCTCGCACATCAGGGTTCAGATCATCTGTGCTCTTGAGCAAAATAGGCATCAGGGCTTGCTCCCATTTATCCACTTCTTGGATTCCGGCGTCACGTAATAGTTGCTTAAGCAAATTCTGTACGTGCTGTAAACTGGCGGTATTGAGTTCGATGGAGGATGCAAGTGGACCTCGCATTGATGAGCTTCGAGCAACACGAGGTGAGCCTGAACTAATGTTCGGCCTGGGACCCATTGGGTCTGATGCAGAGTGGATATGCCTCATAATACCTCGATGACCCCGTGGGATAGCTCGAGTTTGTAGGGGGTTCAGGAAATTAGAATTCCGCTTAGCTGGCTTCACTGGAAGGTTTCGGGGATTGCTGCTTCCGGTTTCGGAAGTAGCCTGGTTGCCAGGAACTCCATTCTTAACCGATATAGCATTCCCACTATCACCCTGGGGAGTCCCTGCTGAGAGCATTGGGCTAGCCATTGAGCTAGTGGCTAGGCTGTCGGGATTTCTAGGGGCAATAGTTGCAAATATACTCAGCTGCTCATCATCTGTTCCATCTTGGTCACTCATATATGGTGCCAGCTCGGGATCAATGACACTGTCAGTATGAAATGCAGGAAGTGTATTCATAGTGTCCAGTATATCGTCGGCTGCATTCCTATGGAAAGGTGCTCTGTCGTTAGGATTATGCCCAGGCCAGCGATGCACTGAACGGTTATGCGTATGCTTGTGGTAATGGGCATGATGTGGGTGTGGATGGTGGTTATGTTGATATGAGTGTTTGAAAGAAGCGGCTGTCATTGGCCTGGATGAGATTATTTGAGCCTTCATCGACCGAGAGGAGGAGGGGCGAGGGGGTGAAGGCTTGTCGGAATTGATCTCTAGAATAGCTGAGCGTCGATTGGGGTTAGAGCCAGCGGTCGTCCTCGTTGCCGGGATGGCCATCAATGGTGTAGTAGCTGGGCGATGTGCTGCAGGCATCCTGAACGATGGGTTGAATCCATTGTCCGCTCCAGGCACTGTTCCAGCGGTATGACTGACCATATCTTCGGGAATACTAAGGGACTGTAAATTTGTACGCTCAAGGTCGGACTCATCCCTGTACTCTTTAACGATTTCCTGGCAGTCCAGGCAGACCTTCATTGATCCATTGTAGCCAAACCGCTCTCCTGAGATAGTAGTAGTGCATTTCGCACAGAAGATTTGCCCACAAAGGCCTAGATGTTGTGGTTAATTAAGCTTTCGGTTCTGAGACGTAACTTATATCCTGGGAAAACTTACGGCAATGGTGCTTCCTTCTGAAGGCATTGAAAGTTTTCCCACACAGAAAGCAATCCTTACAGTTCTCATCCTTCATCCAAAATTCCTTGGTCAAAGTCCCCTTCCTGAGCTGCTGTAGCGCCAACCCTACTGCTTCGATGTTGCCTCCGCTGCTAGGCGCAGTAGCACCACCACTCATACTCCTATCACTGCTTTGATTCTCTGAAATACTTCCACCAACACCAAACCAGCCAGCCAGCGCCCGCACTCCACCAACACCTGGGATTAAACTAGGTGTGGAACGATTTGCCCTATTTTTTGCTCCATTTCGCTGCATGGACGTCTTCCCACCAACAGAGGATGTGTCAGCTGGTGAACTGGTGTTGTCTTCATCATCATCTTCTGTGTCACTTTCACTATTATATGTGAATCCTGGCAACAGGCTTTCGCTCGTCCGTTTCACTGACTTAGGCCTTTTCCTCATAGATTTGTTACTCGATAAAGCATCCATGCTGCTTTTTCGTTTTGAGGAGTTCATCAGTGTATGAGATTGCCCGGGAGATGGCAGAGAGGTATTTGTGCTCCTTGCAACCTGTGTTCCTGGGCTAGGCGACGCTGATTGCTGGCTCTGGTTGGGCCTCTTATTTTGCGTATTAGACTGTGACATGTCAAGCACCATATCTTCCGCGGACGGATTTGGGTTCCCAACTCTTCCGCCCACACCAGAATTAATATAAGTGGCATTTTCAAAATTATCTGCTAATCCGTCCTCTTCTATAGTTCCATCAACTCCTGGTTTGGCACTATTGTCGCTGCCTTGAAGTTGGTCCTGAAGAACTGAAAACCTCTTGTTGAATGTCATCTGCTCCGAGACAGGCAAGGGAAGCGATGGAACTGTTGCAATGCTCCCAGCTCCATTGACTGCTTTGCCAACAACGCCATTGGAGTTTCCCTCCCCGCTACTGTTTTCCATTCCGTCTCGGAATACTGTCACTTGTGCCAGAGAAGGGCTTGGGGTTGACTTGGGGCCTGGGCTTAGTATGTTTACTTTTCGCAATGCTGAGGGTACTGCACCATCCGCCGAACCTGATGAACCCTTCGTCATAATGGAGGCATTCGACAATCTGTTTGGGTTGTAGCGTGATCTGAACTGGAAGTTACTCGTAGTCGGGGATGCCCTGTTGCTAGTACCTCCAACAGAAAAGTTCTCGAAGCTCTCTCTGCTGTCGTTTGTACCAGACCTAGATCTTCCGGGAGGCCCAACGACGACAGCTTCGCGAACGGCGTCCTTTATGCCTGTCGTATAAGATTTCACTTTTGAGAAGAGCTTATTGAATGTGAGTGGCGTAGGAGCAGCTGGTGGAGGAGAGCCTAGATAGAAGGATGTGAGCCCAGTGGCAGCGGAGTTTGAGGCATGGATTTGCTCGAGGGTCGCAGTTTGGGAAGGTGTGATGGGAACCTCCAGTTCAGAGAGCGTAAGCGAAGGCCGTCTTGACGATTGCAGCGATTGCAGCGATCCCGGATCCATCGTTGGAGAGGGTATTTGAGCTAGGAAGTAGGATGTTTGTTCGTCACCTTCCTGCCCTCTGCCTGCTGCGTATCTAGGTAAGGAGCTGCATAGGCTGGGAGCTTGAAGTTTGTCTGGGTGATAATATGCGTATGAATAGTGGAAGCGAGCTTAGGGCTCGACAACAGTCTGTTGGATGGGACCGGTGATGAAGGCGACCTGCTCACGGCCGCTTGATTTAATTTTCTATCAAAAAATACTGGACAAGAACTGATGCGGACCCCACATTCACTTGCATGGAGGGGCGGCAGCCGTTGCGAACGCGGGGGGTGGCTGGTCACTCGGATATCAGAGGGCGACGACACGCGCCCAATGAAGAGTCAGCGGCCTCAAGCAAGTACCGAAGAGAAATGACCAGACTACCTAACAGAAGCAGACTATTGCACAGCTGTTCACAAATCCTCAAGGGTTAAATTAAGGCTATCTAAAGCTTCCAATATTTATAATATAATAGCCCTATATAATACTATCAAGGCTATGTGTCACATCTTGACTGATGCCTATAGATTACAGGTTTGTATGGAATAGCAACCACTTCATGACAAGTCAATAGAATATGACCGTCACATATAATAGCCTGATTTCTCGATATGATATAGAAATCCTCTTCATAATCATAATTCTAAGTGCACAAGATAGCCGCTTGCTTATTTGTTGGAGAGGCGCTTTTGGTGTGAATAGTCGGGCTCTATCTACATACAACATACAGCATGAAGAAATCCATGCCTAGAATGTTGATTTCTGCAAAATGGCTTGTAGATGGTACTAACCCGCAACCTTCACTGGAACCATATTGCCTTCACAAACTTGCTTGCCATTAGTAGTTTAGTACTTGAGTGTTTAGGATACCGGTATGTTCGCGGCGAACTCGTATCTACAATGAAAAACACTCAGAACCACCGATAGATTGGGTGTCACGCCTCTTTATGCCATACGTACAACTCCTGGCTGCTCACACCGGCTAAGTGGCTAAGTACGGGATTCAAAGCTGGCGCGAGATACATATCAGTTTTGAGCTATTCATCTGTGTTTCTCCCTGGTAAAGTACTTAAGAGTACAATAAAGCCCTATTTTGGCTAATCGTGTAAGGACCAAATGGAACAGTTATGAGATTGGAATGTATCTTTGGACTTTGATTGTGAATTATTACGCTTTATCTCATTAGATATATATTGAATTGTGCTTCCATACTGCATCTTAATTTCAGGGTAACCACAGTCTCGCTGCAATATCCATAAAGTTATCCCAAACGCCAAACTGCATATCACCAATTCCTCATCTCAATTATCCCCACCAAATGAAAAAAAACCAAACAAATCCCTATCAAGCAATAGAAACACAGCTTTTCTCTGCATAGGTATATCCTCCGCCTGGCCCCCGCCTCTACCCCAACAACTGCCTGATAAACCCCCCTCCCCTCTTACTCCCCGTCCCCG
>Ga0307511_10007612_pt1 | contig 10886 bp, 9 predicted proteins | sample 13_EM_MG_FD_200266 | JGI IMG/M metagenome (GOLD analysis project Ga0307511, IMG submission 200266) | Populus trichocarpa ectomycorrhiza microbial communities from riparian zone in the Pacific Northwest, United States - 13_EM | ecosystem: Host-associated > Plants > Roots > Unclassified | place... | reverse complement strand
CCCCCCCCATGAGACTAAAAACCTAGTATACCACCGCGCGTGAGATTACGGGTAGTATTTCCTGTTGCATTTCAGATTCCTTTCCCTTTCCCTTTCCTTTTTGGCTGTGGATTTATTCATATACGTTTTAACCACAATATGCTAGACTACATACATTCCCGCCCGCAAACTCACTGCCTCGGCTTACATATACCTAAGCCTCAAGTTCCATATACATACCTATATAAACTGTAACATGGGTATATGGGCGCGGTGCGATGCTGGCTTTGTGAATGATACATATAAAGCGATTGGGGGGGTGCATTCGGATTATAATTATAATATGGTATTTTGAGATGATTAGTCCCTAACCAAGTGTACAGATGCATCAGAGATGTGCCGCTCCTCAACTTGGCTCAACACAGAGCGATTCATGCGCAAGACATTTTCCCAGGTGCAAACCTATAGCATTGGATGAGTTCTGTCATGGCATTCAGTGCGACTCGACGGTTATGTCCAGGTACTATAAATCCGGACAGTAAGACTAGGTGGAGGAATTTGATACGGAAAGTGTAGATATATATCCGCAGAGGATCCACTGGTGATGGATGGCTGAGATATATACATATATTATCCTACCCCAGGCTAACCCTTTGTACCAGAGATCATTGTTGTTGCAGGAATGGTGAGATTTAACGGGACTGCCAAACTCTTCTCAAGCTCATCCTAGCCCACAGCTTTTTCATCCTTGAGAGGTGCCACCTGGGTAACAGATATCCAAGTACAGAATGCTTCAATCTCCAAGCTCTCCAATCTTCCGGGTATAGTGACAACAATTCTGTTCCGTCTAGGGAATAAGGCTGCCCCGTAGCCGCCATGAGCTCCGTCCCCAATAACTGCTAGTAATTTGCCTTCTCTACAACATATACTCGCACAGCAAAGAACTTCTTCTGCAAACGGAATACATATCTCTTCGCCATCCCAATTGGGCTGGTTAAAACACCACCCACGAGAACAAACCTGAAATCTGAACCCTTCTTCCACTTTGTCTTCGCGTGATTCATCGTGCTCATAGATACAGCACACACAACAACCCACATGTCCCATACAGTAAGCAACTGCCGACCCCGAGTAGCTTTAGACATAGCCCACAAACAGCCACTGGCCTTAGAAGCATCTTGAACAGGAATTTGGGGAATTGTGAGCACATCATTCGTGACATGAGATCGAGATAACATATGAAATAAAGGAGAGGAACGTTCATCTACATCCACCTTTACAACGTCTCCGCCTTAGACAAACAAAACACAGAACTCGATTCATTCTTCCCGGGATTGCTCGGAGTTTCAAAACTTGGCAAGATATTGATATTGTTCTGAGGGAATAGTTGGTGGGGTCTTGTAGCCCCGAACCAGGTGGCCTTCCTGTCCACAACGATAACATAACTTGGAGATCACCCCATCTGCCGTTCCATTGCCCCCATCCTGTCTGCCCCTTCCTTTAGAATCTGTCCGCTTGTTTTTCGGCATTTGTTTTTGCCATCTGTGCCCGCTCTCTTTTGGCTTCCTGCTTTCTGCTTCCCTTAACAATCCTCTTTTCCATTGGTGATGCTTCCTCCTCTTGCAGCCGGCAATCTCCCGTTTTCTGCTGTGCTCTAGCCACTTCATTCTCATCAGCAGCAGGCTTCAAGGGAAAGCCAGTATAACAGTCCTGCTAGCGATAACTATGTTAACACATCCACTTGGACACTAATAGACTTTTGCCGCCCTGTTGCTAATAGTTGTTTCATTGAGGGTTCAAGTGAGTACTCCCTTACCTAGTGAGTGGTACGTGTCCGGTGACTCTGAAATAAGAATCTCATTGTTGGTAGTTTGCAACTATTAGCAATCGGCTCTATCGGCCCCTAGATCAACTGTGATTGGTGTAGACGTGAGCGATGGGGCGCGATTCCCTTTTGGCTCATTCAGCCAGACCGTGGTGGTCACGAAGAGGCCCTCCTCGAGGTCCAAGGTTCGAACCCTGACACGGCTGTAGCTCGTGAAATACCTGACGAGGCCGTCAGGTTTTTGATCTGTAGAGGTGAACAGTGGGGCTTGATTCCCTGCTGGCTCGGTCGGTCTGACATTGCCACGATGGGCACTTTCGAAAAAAGTCTGGTATATTTTCACTCTGGAACGAACCAAGGTTTGGCCATGATCTAGGTTTTCACTTGAATGAGAAATGCCGTCAATTAGGAACGAGCGAAGGGGGTATTGAGATCCCCTAGCTAAATCGGTATGAGTGAGTCCCAGCCTTGTCCATTGAATCCCATTTGTAGGGCTGCCTGTTGTAACATCAATCCATGCAGTAATTCCGACATCGTTTCCGAATTTGGGTGCGTTTCGGTAGCCAGAAAGTGTATGAAGTTTAGACACGAGGACTGGAATACCTCCTGTGTGGTGGCTTGCGTGCCCAGTCTTGCTTTTGCTGAAAGGATCTTTTTCCAATATATATCCCCCCAAACAAGGCCTCTGGGAATGGCTGTAGGGTAAATGGTAGGGAAAAGCTATACCGATAGTTCGACGTACTATTTGCTACATAGAAGTCGATCCCGTGCAAGAATCAAAAATACCCTCATCGCAAGTTCCCCGGTAAGAGAAGGTTGACTAACGTTTGCAAGCTGACACTCCACATGGTCATATTTTTATCTGTGGAGCTGCGCAAGTAGGCTAGAGCCTCGCATAGGTAGTTGTAGCAACCAAACCATTTTCTGGGCCTACCTCCAGTATTACCCGTAAGTGACTATTTACCCTTTGTTGGCAGACACCAGCTACCTACCCCCCTATTACGCATACAGGGTTTGGTGCATACTCGGCAGGACATTAAAGCAAAGATATGGTGGATATTGGAGGTATCAAACTGCCGGTTCAATACACACCTTCTTTAAGGCAATATCGCGTACGGTCGAGCAAGCTTCCATTGTGTAAGCCATCCACAACGGACACCCAAACAGCACCATATGCTCATAAGTGGCAAATTGGCATAGTTTTTTTGCAAGCTGGTTGCTCATATTTTTCTTGTTCTTCTTCATGTACCTGTTTAGCCGCAGATCGACTGAATGAAGAATTAGTAACTACCAGCTGACTGGGATAGTTTGAAATTTCTTACCCTGAGCAATTGTAATGGACAAATATGCTACGATTGTAGTATGTTGGAACTTAGTCTCCCCCACAGAATTAAGCAGTACCTCAGTGATTTCCACATCCCCTGGAGGGAAGCCAGTTTGCCCATGTAAGGGGACGGTAAATAGAATTCCGAGGCGCACAAGACAACATTGATCAAGTAGCTTTGATTTTCTCATGCCGGATGATTGTACAATCAGAATAACACTCGCATTAGGGCCCTCTCTTTCTTGGAATTCTCATTGTGTTCCTCCACAATGTGAAGTAATGGGTGGTGTGCTCCCCAATGAAAGGCTGTCCAATGGCAAGTCCACTGGGAGATATACAACTTGCACGTTGGTTTTGGTTGCCAGGGGTCGAATCTGGGGCCAACGTTTGGCTGTGTTAAATTGCTGGCTCCAACGGTTAACATGTTCTTGGCTGCTGAATAGACTCCTAAAGTAGGAATGTCCCGGATTCCCAGATTGCCCACCCAAAAGCACATCAGGAGGTCACGGAAAACCCACATGCATTGATCTATATTTAGGCATTCATAGCCATATGGCTGTTAGATTGGGATTTCTTCCCAATCGGCAGCCTAGGAGTTGCTGTTTATATAACCCTTCTGTGCTTGATGTATACGTGGCATGATAAACAAGCCCCGGTGGTATCACTGGATAAAGGATTTTGCCGGGGATTCTGTTGGTTGGCCTCACCTATCTTTGCGTGGACAAAATCCCCATAAACTATCACAGGAACGGAGTCCTTGGCGAGGGGTTCTTGACGGGATTATGCGTGCCTGCAAATAGAGTCCCCGTGTCCATAGGGAATATTCTTGAAAATAGAGTGGTGCAGACAGTTGCTGTAAGTGGCCCATGGAGGTTTGACATGGGAGGTATGTTACTGTTTATGCCCACATAAGGGTGTGAGCTGAGTCAACATAATATAAGCTCCTCGGCCATATATGTATAAGCTTCCTCGGCTCTACTCTGCCGATCTCATCCAGTCGGATTGCCATTTCGTAATGGAGCTCATTGGGGTGTGCTTAGTTAAGATGTCTGCCGGACTGTTTTTGCATGGGATAGTCTTCATGGTCAGCTTGTCTGCCTGTACCTGTTGGCCTATATAATGGTATCTGTGTTCTATATGGCGGGTGCGTCGTAGGCATCTGGAGGTCTGGGACAGGTTGAAGGAGCCTCGCTGTCTGTGGTCAAGGTCGGTTAGACCTGGGTGTCTATCTCTGCTATCAATTGTTGTGCCCATGCTGCGTTTTTAGCGGAGACTCTGCCTTTCCTGATTCATCCTCTGCATGCACGATGACACACTTGTCAATACACACTAAATCCATATGAAACCAGGATAGAAACACACCTGCAATTGCTCTGCTCAACCTCGACTGCATTGCAGGCGATTTGGTGACTGTCATAGACTCTGCCCTTCCTTATTCATCCTCTGCATCTACGACGACATAACACACTAACTTAAATGCATATCCATATGGACTCAGGAAAGAAACACACCTGTCATTGCTCTGCTCAACGCCGGCTTCATTGCAGGCGGCTTTGTTACTGTCATCGCCTCTGTCCTTTCTGATTCGTCCCCTTGCTGCACTCCACCCCCTACGACACACCTGTCAGTCCAGGCTAACATAAATGAATAGACTTTGAGTTGCTTCTGAAACCACCTTCGAATAGGTACTGACAATTTGGAATGCCTCTTGTCAGTTCCAAATATTGTGGTATGGGGCTATTCACCACTTCCTCTTCGCCGCAATTGCAATTTGCGTATATCTCCAGTTTCCCCTTGTGCTATATATTGTCTGGCATTTGTGTGTGGGGGGGCGGCAGTCTACCATCTTGGTCTGGGAACGTGATAGTGCCGGTGGTCCTGTTGCCTGTATTTGACTCGGCTTCGATGTACTGATCAGCGTTTGTTTCTCACATGCTCCTTGGTGCAAGTGTCGTTGTGGTCCCTCTGCAGGTGCTGTAGAAATAGCTGTATTATCACAGTAGCACTCTTCATTTTGTTGGTATGGTTTGCTCGGTTAGGTACTCCATCTTCGCCGGAACCTCTCTTCCTTGCCATGTGTGGCACCTCATGTAGCCCTAGGACCATGCCTCTAAAAGATCCCGCATCATAGACTCTACCCTTCCTGCTTTGTCCTCTTCATCCTCTTCATTCTCTTCATCCGCTACGACACACTTGTCAGTACACACCAACTTGAATGGATATCTATATGAAACCAGGATAGAAACACACCTGCCATTGCTCTGTTCAAGGCCACCTTCGTTGCAGGCGGCTTGGTTACTGCAACAGCTAGCGATGTATTTGGCTTCCGTCACAGATAAGGAGACTATATCCTTACGTCGGTTGTACCAGCTCGCCACCATATGAGGCATCTGCGTAGACGTTCAGGTTCAAGTGGGATGGTTTTCGTAGTGTAAAGCCCAATGGCTTGGCTGTGGCTAGGTACTGTAGGATTCCCAGGGATGGCATGGTGGCCCTTCGGCCCAGTAGGTTTACATGGAATGAGATATCCGGCCTTGTCATTCTATTGGTATTGTTTAGGGTCGGTTAGCCATTCCTCTCCTTCCTGATATAGGGAGGAGTTTAGAGGTATCGAATATTTTGGGTGTAACTCCCCTAGGAGGTCCAACCAGACTACTAGGGGGTATGTACAGCTGATATGGCGGCTTTGGAGGTTGCTTTGCGTTGCCTTTTGGATTCCCGGTCGCCCACCTCCTGGCACCATTCGGCTGGGCTTTTTGTGGTGTCGCTGGGCCTGCGTAGGGGCCTGTATGGAGTCTGGGAGGCGTGAATCCATCTGGAGTCATGATCCAGTAGAGTTCTCTTGTCTCTGAAGCTTGTGCCCGTGGCAAGTAATATGTGTGCATCAATTTGCATATGCAGCATTTCCGCATTGTCGGAAGGAGAAAAGATATCACTGACAACCACTCCTGTGACTGCTCTTACACATTCTTTACATTCTTAAATGATCAGATAATATACAACGCCCTCTGCACAGCAGACAGCCTCAGTATCCCCACTCCGTCCCAGCCATTCCCCTGATTTCGGCATTGTAGCTTAGGTATGACACTAGATGGTCGGGCAAGATGCTGTAAGTATATGCCGTGGTATTATGGGGATACATACCACATGGCTCCGCATAGCATAGCGTCGGACATACATAGATATCGGTAGCATCACTTGGATAAAATGCATATCTTTCCATGGCATGACTCAGCAGGCCTTTTTATTTTTTTTAATATTTTTATATGCCTCAGCAGGTGACATATAGGTTGTAGATGTTAACGGCTAGGACAAAACGTGATCACTGGGTGCTAGGTTTGCCTAGAGTCCGATGGTATACTGTACGCTCACAGTAGGCTTGGAGAATACAAACTCTTCACAGCAAACAAACTTTACGGCAACGTGCAAACCAGACAGACTACACAGCAGCACAAACCTGTCTCCCAACCCAACGCACCTTCCGTGAGTGATATATATATCCCATACCCAATTTGCATTGCTGGTCCCTAATGTGCAGTAGCCACAGTATCTGAAAGTTTAGCGCAAAATGGGACAGAATACGGCTATAGCTGCCAAGTGCAAGACACTTTGGGACGCATCGGTGGAGACTATCAATGACTTAGCGGCCAGGTAGGAGAGGGCGAACCGCGTGGAATAAAGCGTGCCAGGGAGGAGGCGGACGATGAGATTGATGACGGCAATCGAAAACAGACCAAGAGTATAGGGTTGGACCCATCACCAGGCGGTTAATAGATGTACACAGACGGAAGGGTTGGTGGAGCCCGGGCCAGCTGATGTTACCGGAGCCGCAGCTGTGGCAACCCGCCAGCTTGCCTTATATAGGCAAAAGTTTGGTACGGGTGTTCAGCAGCACCTCCCCCTCCACCTTCGAAATTCCAGACAACAGCACCACCACCATACGGCTTTGCCCACCTGCTTCACCTAGCCTCAACACCACGCCTCCCACCAAGCGAACAGAGTCCAAGGAGTACAAGTTTAATCATGTTTTCGGACCTGCCACGACTCACCCAGTACTAAACTACTCCTCCAGGCAGGCGCTGGTGGGTGGGATATGATCCTCCTAGCTGGAGCAACGGAATCTGGCAAGACCCACACCGTATTCGGTGAAAATGGCTTGGTGGAAGGAGCCTTTCAAATAATCAGGGAGAGTGCAAGAGACGGGGTTAAGGTCGTTGGTGTTTCTGCAGTGGAGATGAAGGAAAAAATGGGCTTCTTGATACCTTGGAGGATGATCAGTTATGGACTGAATCTAGGGTTTGTACTAGCCTCGTACCTCGATGTTATTCACTTTATTACACATGAGGTAGGTTCGCGCCACCATACAAAAGATAATCAGGAAACAGACGACGGCAACAGCGAATAATTCGGCCTCGAGTAGGGCTCATGTGATACTTCGAATCAAGCTACGCCAGGGCACACATCAACTCTGACGATGGTGGATCTCGAGGGGTCCGGACTCAACTACTGCTTATATGCCTTGCTTATTCTCAAGCCTTGCCATTTCCGTCACTGGCCCATCCTCACGACTTGCGATATCGGTAATCCTTGCCAGCCCATGGGTCATTCCGTATTCTGCCGTGAGAGTATTTTAACACCGCGTCCCTTCCTCCCTCCGTCCATCCGTCATGAATACTTCATCGCCAGACTCCAGGGGCTCCTGGCTCCCGCCACAACGAAGCGCGGGGCTAAATTGGGGTAAGGCTCATAAAGCTACTATCCAGCGCAAGCCTAATTGGCAGCGATGGGATACCAGGAAGCAAAGTATAATCTATTCCTCCCATTTTCTATTTACCCCCTTGTACTCGTTGGTCGATAGTCTGCTGACGTGTACCTTGGATGGTCGTAGGATGGAATTGGACAGTTCCATTCGCAGATTCTTTGACCAGACGGTCGATGCAAAGAAGCCTCGCTAGCAGGTCCCTGCCGACGCCGTCGGGCGTCGACCCTATTGTTCAATAAATCAGATAGGACTTGTAGTTACTCTATCTAGTCTGTTACTTATCTTTGCAATTGTCTTGGAGTGGACCGAAGAATATCCAGGGTCTATAAAAGAACCGGTGCCAGTGCGTTGGGGGTGGAAAAGCCTTGAATTGCTGCTAGGAGCGGCGAATTGGGCTACCTCTAAGACTACAGCTTAATGCTATATTTCGCCAAAAGGGTCATTACGGATCCCTGTAAAAAATTGTCAAGATGCCTCTGAAACTACCCTAGCCACTCCGACCGACTGGTTCAATCTGCTCGGTCCGTCAATTCTTGCTCTGTTCATCACCGTTGTGGGCACGGCAAAGGTATGGCTATCAATTGCGGCAGGAGATGATGGTGGGGAGAACAATGAATTCCTCCCTTTCACGAAGTTGGGCGACAAGTATGAGATGTTGACGAGGAAACCGTATCTCGGGAGAGGATTGGATCAGAGAGAAACTTGTGCTGATTGAGGCGCGTGCATGAGGATATTCAATTCATAGGGCTGTTGAGTTTTTTTGATATTTGACCTAATCCTTGCTCACTTTGTTGAGCATGGCAGTATTCACATGGTGAGAATGAAATTGCAGGGTGGGAATTGTGGAGGGGAGCATGGGGATGGGCGTGATAGCGGGGGAGTAATGGAAGCATTCAACATTACTGGGTGGCTAGATTCTGAATATGTCCAGATTCAACATGGCAGGATGGAATCCCCACATCGAGAGGGATGGAAGTCAGACAAACGCCTTGTAAGTACTTCTCTACCTACATATACCAACTTTCCCATTAACACCTCTCAGCAATCACGAGGCTTGGCCTTTATGCACATCGGAGTGCATTTCACCGGTTCTTCCGCTTCTGTTGTCACAACGGGATATTGTTTTGGGGGGGGTTCTTAAGTGTAAGTGTGACTTGTTATGCTAGAAAGATATTATAAATGATTAACAGACGTATGTTCCGTGGATAGCTCCTCACAACAAGCACAGAACTACAGTCGACAAACTTCCCGTACACAAGGCCTACCCTATACAAACACAAGGTAAACATCGCACAGAACGGAGAACGGCTATAAGTACAGCAAAACAGTCATTATAATCCAGCCACACTAGTGAGCATGTTAGAATGTGTTCAAAAGTCATATTATCTACAATCTTCCTTTCTTTACCCTCTCCCGCTCGTTCGCACTGTTGGAACAAGGTAATGGGGTGAACGCACAAGGGTATGGTGGGATTGAGCCGGGATGACTACAGAATGAAGGCAGCATGGATTATGCACTAATAAGGCGGTTGCGATTGTTTCTGTTATTTCTCGAGTTTGTGGTATTCTGGATTATCATCAAACAAGCGGCTTCTTCTATAGTAGAACGAATATACCCTCTATCGCCCCGCTAACGAGACCAGCACTGTAGAACGATTTCTATACACACGTCAGCGACTCTTTGTTTCAACGTGGGGGTCTCATCCTCAAGCACTCCATCTCTTCTCTCGGCCATGGTTGCCTGCGTGGAGTAGACATATCTATGTGTATTGTTTCATACTAGTCGTTGGTTGATGAATAAGCAACTTAACTTGAGAGATTCTAACCTCAATCAGATCTTTTTTTTGCTGTTGGAGAGTGTACACAACTACATAGGACAAATGTGATCATAGGTTTGCCTAGACACCAATAGTATACTGTATTCTGACCAACTCACCTCACCTCACCTCACACTAGCGGTACCGGTTACCCCTCCTTCGATTCACTCCTCGACCGTCTAGATTTCTCTGCAAATTGGTCTCATATTCGAATTCAGGTACTTCCCACCACCACCAGTTCCCGCATCGAACCATCATCCGAATCCCGTATTCCCCCCTGTTACATCGAGAGCGAGTCCCAGCGAGTCTAGACGGAGAAATCCGTCCACTTGGAAAAAACAATTATAAAAAGCCCAGAGATTTTTGTTTTTAGTTTCCTAGACTAAGATAGGTTATGTTTTGCCAATGTTAGTTTATCCCACGGCAATCAATTCAAATTCAAATTCATCAGATATGTATTAACCTTAGAGTCCCTTCCCCCTCCCCTCCCCTCCCGCCCTGTCCTGCCCTGCTGCCGATCATGAAAGGGTAACCAGAAGCAAATCAAATCAAATCAAACCAGCAGCCAAGTTTCATGTTTTTGAAGTTCGAATATACAAAAGTACATATCTATCTATCTATCTATCTATCTACCAAAAGCCTGTCCTCGAGATTTTTCTCAGAGTTGGTGTTGGTTTTGGTGTTGGTTTTGCTCAAACAAACTAAAAAAAAAGAATTAAAAAAAAGATAGGTAGGTAATTGGTTGTTGGGGATAAAATAAAAAGCATCTATTTGCGAATTCAAATTTTAATTTTTTTTAATTTTTTTTAATTTTTTTAAAAGAGAGGAGGGGTGGGTTAAATGCTCAGTCAGAATGGAGATCAAGATCAGCAGCAGTAGCAGCATATATAACTATCAGGAATTTAGACGTAACCTATACAGCAAAAAGGAGTATATAGTATACACTTAGTATACATATATATCTCCGCCCCGTACATAGATCCACCATCATCATCATCATCATCATCATCATCATAGCTCCGAGCTTCAAGATATTATTGCAAAGTACTATACTATATAATAATAATAATAATAATACAATATTAAGTTTTCATACTCCTCCTACCATCATTCATCAATTACACAGTACTTAGATACTTAGTACCTATAGAAAAATGAGAGCTGGGGGGGGGGGGTTTAA
>Ga0307511_10007611_pt1 | contig 10890 bp, 8 predicted proteins | sample 13_EM_MG_FD_200266 | JGI IMG/M metagenome (GOLD analysis project Ga0307511, IMG submission 200266) | Populus trichocarpa ectomycorrhiza microbial communities from riparian zone in the Pacific Northwest, United States - 13_EM | ecosystem: Host-associated > Plants > Roots > Unclassified | place... | reverse complement strand
TGATTATTAACTTTACTAAATTTAATAAACTTAGTTAATTTAGTAATATTATTAAAAAAAAAAGCAACAATAGTAGATAAATTAAAAAAAATAACTCGAGAAAACTTGGGCTAACATGTCAACCCTGTAACCCAGAATTTAAAATCGAGATAACCCTATAAAAAAAAGAGAAAAAAATAATGAAGTTCAACCTCAACATACCCAACATTGAAGATAAATTTGAAAAATAATTGTAAAAAAACTAACCTAAAAAAGATCTAAGTCAACTCGGGTTAATCTTTCAAACTCATCACCCATGTTCTAAGATCAAAATTACCTCATTGAAGGCAAGCCTGAAAAAATGATGAAGCCAAATTCCTGATTAACAAAATCTCAATCAACAAAATGTTAAGCGATAAATTGAAAAAGAAAATTTCAATAAAAAAATCCAAAACAAAATAAATATAAATAAAAAAAAATAAGGATTAGATTTGATATAAAAATAAAATCAAATCAAATATTGAGGGATGAAATTGAAAAGAAAAATCTATTAACAAAAGAATTCAAAACAAATTTAATAAATAACAATTAAAATAATAAGGAAAAAATTTAATAGGAAAAAACTGGAGGAAGAAATCATAAAAAAATCAATTTTAAAAATTATTTCAAATAAAATAATTATCAATCAAATGAATATGGATCAAATATGATAGATAAAAAAAAATAAAAGATAATAAAATAAAAAAAATCTAACTTAATAAATTATTTTAAATAAAATAATAATAATAAAAACAGTGATTAAATATTTAAAAAAATCAAAGTGTTAGTGTGAAAATTTAAAGGGGAAAGTATAAAAATTGAGAAGAAGAGAGAGAAGTCGTTTATGCAAGTTCATCGTCTGATTCGTAAAAATAGTCATCTGTCACAAAACATTTTAAATAGGTAAAGCTTAAAGCTGCAAGTTCATCATTATAGGTCTTTCCACGTTTTAAGGGCGTATTGACACTTTCATCAGGTTTCTTCAATCAAGGCAAAGTGAATAGACATGATGCCTGTTATAGAGAAAGAGGCTAATATCGATGCTAGAGTGGTTCGAAACTTCGAATGGCAAGAAACATGGTACAACCAATAATTAAAGACAAAACCTTGGTGAGAGGGAGACAATTAGTGTGCACATTTGGAACATGGCACTTGGCATATTTAATTAGTATGTTGCTGTTAGCACAATGGAGACATCAGTTCTTTTTTTTTTTTTTGCTGCCACGTTGGGGGAACATTTCTGTTTCTTCAAACAATGTCATGCAATCCTTTATTTTAACACAAACCACACTGCACCCCGCCTAGGATTTATAATTAGTGTGGCACTGTTCACATGTTAGGAACAGTGCCTCTCTCCGTCTGCAATTTTTCCCTTCCCTGTAACCGTTTCTGATAAGTTTTTTTCTCTCATCCTTGCATCCTCTGGCTGGTTTGGCGTACAAGAATACCACCCCTTTTCACGCCAAGGGTTCAGCGGCAATTCACGGTTTAGCTCCAGTCCAAGGGAAACGGTTTTGCGCCTCATTTGTCATTTGTGCCAGCTTCAAAATGATATAAAAAGAGGAACCTCACCATCATCTAATAGCTGGGATTTTATCCCTAACACAGACGGCTGGGATGAGAGGACGTTAGAGTGGTCTCCAAGTTTGTTTGGCTAGATAAACAAGCTGGCTTTGCAGAAGAGAGGGACGAAAGAAAAACAAAAAACAGAGGCTGAGAAGAGGAAAACAGAGGGGAAGAAGAAGGCTGAAAGTAGAAAGATATAAAAATATATATATGTGTGAGAAAGAGAGAGGAGATTAACTGTAGTCTACCCTACCTTGCCGAAAAGGGGGTTTACAAAACTCTAAAAGTTTTGAAAAAGCTCCTAACGGCAAAAAGAGGAAGGCTTTTTTTGGGTCATCAGAGGCAAAGAAAAAAAGCAGGGATTGCCCATCGGTTGATATTTCATTTTTGCAAGCAAGATCTGCAGGTATAAGTTTCAACTTTCTCTTCCTTGCTATATTCAAACTTGGCATCTGTTGTTTGTTCTGTTCCAAACCAAACCTGTTTCTTCCTTTTGCTCTGGATATTCGGTTTCTGTTTGGACAGAAGGTTATATGCTTGCCCACTGTTCATGCATGGCTTTGAGTTTAGATTTTTTTGTTTATGTTAAAGTTACGTGTTCTTTTCTTATTCTCTTGTCGTGAGGAACCGGTGAGCTTTAAAGGTTTTCATTATCTTTCCATTCCTTTGTCCGAGTGCCTCTCTGACTTAGGATGTTGCATAGTATGAGTTTGGCTCCTAAATAAAGCTATATCCAGAAAGTGAAACACGAGGGAAGTCCCTTTGCGTTTGAAGTAATCTTTTGGGCAGGTTCAGAGGGGTCATGTTTTCCTTTCTGCTCTTTGAAGATTGAAATAACTGGCCATGTTGTTTTGGTTTTAGTCTGTGATATGTGTGGTATAAAGGCATGCTCTTCAAGTCTTTCCTTTTGCATGAAACCAGTATGGCAGTTTTCCCAGATTGGTAAAAGAGGATAGGTCATGAGTCACGAGTGTTGTTATAGGATTTTGGGTTTAAGTTGATGAACCAAATTTTATTTGAGGAGAGTTGGCTTCGTGGGGCCATCTTTGGTTTTTTTGTTTTACGAAGTCTTGTTCAGTTTTCTTGCAAATTTTGAGAATATACGTGGATGGTTCGTTGTTTTTAATTGTGATACTTGTGTTTTGATCAAAAATAAAATGTTTTTTTTATGTTGCATATAGTTAATATCCTAAAAATAGTTTGAACATTCTTCTTTTTGAAAAAATAAATATTTGAGATTTTAAAAATATATTTTAGCATGGATTTTTTAAACACAAAAATTATTTTCTTGCATTTTGAATTTTACAACGTGTTTGTAAATTCCAAAGGATGTTGGGTAATATTCAAAAAATATAAAATTTTAGTTTTTTCAATTTATCATTATTCACAATTAATATTTGAATAAAGAAATCTCAAAAGGGTTAATATCCAAAACATTATTATGAATGATTTGCTATTATTCACTATTTATATTTGGATAAAGAAACTCTAAGTAGTTAATACCCAAAATATTTTTCTAGAAATAATAGGTCATTTATTCGTTAATAATATAAGGGCAAAGAAGAAAGGTAAATGCCCAAAATATTATTAAGAGTAATACAACCTGTTCATTTTTAACATAACGGTAGATTTATGCTCAAAATATTATTCAGAATAATTTAATTGCACATCCTTAAAAGAAACCTCAACTATAATGAGGAATATTTTAATTTTTGTTCCACGATTTACGAGTCGTGAAAGTAGAAAATACTAAGGCAAAAATAGATTTTTAAAGCATCTTGAATTTCCTTAGATTTCTAAACTTAGTTTCTCTTCTTTGCAAATTACAAGTCGCGAATACTTAAAATACTAAGGGAAAAATAAGCTTTTAAGCACATTAAATCTTCTTGGATTTCTATCTTAGCCGTTTAATAATTCACAGGTTGTAAATTTAGTTTAAATCAAATACAGATTTCAAGAGATTTGCATTGGTTCCCCTTAGAACTCTATAGACATATCTAAAGGTATGATCTATATTGGCCAAAAGTTCTTTCTTTTAGACTTTGAGCTCAATTTTATTCATCGTAGTAAACTTATCCTAGAAAAAACTGATGGGATTAGAGAACACCAATACCATAGCAATTATAAGGCAAACCAAACATCAAGCAGCTTACCTTAGGTAGGGTGTACTAGGAGTGCTAAAACCTTCCATTTACGCAATCAGTCATTTGCCTTAGAATCTCTAAAAGACCAGTTAGGTTTCTTGGTGACCATAATACTAGGTGGCGACTCTCTTTTCACGAAAACAAAGACCTCGACATCATCCCCACTTCAGGAAGGGTCACCAAGACATCACACTCTCGCGCATGTTCCCTCTATAGTTGAGATTCCTTGAAGTTTCTAGCTATTCATCTCTCCATTTTCCCATCAATAATATTGAGAACAAGTTGTCGCTCAAATCTTTCAGCTATAAATTCACATTTTGTCCATTGTTGCCCCATAGCATTAACTTGCTAGTTTTTTTTTCCCAGCATAATATTTTAAAAAATATAGAATATTACTTTATATATAAACAATCTCTAAACTCTATACTAAAAAAATAATCTTAGAGGTTGGAGAGAATATAATGAGAATCAACTGTTGAAAGCTTGTGTGCAGGAGTTCCTATCATTTGTTGGCCTTTTTTTTCTGATCAGGCAATAAACAGTAGCTATATATGCTCGCAGTGAGTGAGGAGTTGGTGTGGAGATTAAAAATGATTTCAATGTCAAAATGTTAATGGAAGGAGAAGAGGGTAAGAAAATAAGAGGAAAAGGCATGTAGTGGAAGAAGTTGGCTAAAGAGGCTAGTGGCTCAAAAGGTTCATCCTCCACTAATTTAAACAAACTCATACATGAAATATTCTAATTAATCATTGAGTTAATTTGTTACTTATTTTGATTTTAGAAAAAAGAAAACAAGTTTCATGATTGGATTTTATTGATTATTTGTTAGAGAAGTGGTGTTTGATGTGATTGTGATTGTGATTGTGATTGTGCATGCATCCATGGGATCCACAGAGAACATCTTGAATCCAAATAAGGTAATTATTGTAAAGATATCAAAGGACCTAGTCCTGCCACATGTCAAGTGATTAGAGAAAAAAAATGGTTAGAATCTTGTTAGTATTGTTAGACAGTTAAGAAAGTATGTTAGCATTAATTAGTGAAAATAAAGAGAGGATAGATAACGTAAACAAGCTTCCAATTATAGATATACATAAAAGATGTCACATAGTGTGAAATGGATTAATCAAGATATAATACAGAAGTTCTCTTCTCTCTCTCTGTTTAGCAAAAATTCTCTCTGCTTCTCTTCATTTCTCTATGTAAATTTTGTTATCTTTACATTGTATCAGAGCTCATGGATTCTTGATCTTGTGATCTTCTGCTTTTGCACTCTCTAGTTTTTGTTTTTTTATTCTAGCTTCATTCTCTTCTTATTCATGAAATTCTTTTGTATTCATCGATCTATCTATTATTTGTTTGATATATTGTCTAATTGAAAACTCTTCTTCAACTCTTTGATTTTCTGTAAGATTCTTCCTTCTCAATCTTTAATTCTCCTCTTTTACTTCTAACATTCTCAAAATGGTGATTACTTCTAAACTTCATATTGTTCAATTTCCTATTACTTCTTTGCTTCCTACGATTTCTACTGTTGTGACAGTCAAGCTTGATGATACAAATTATCTCATATGGCACTTTCAGATGAAAATTCTTCTTGAGATTCATGGTATTTTAGGATTTGTTGATGGCTCAAGGAAGTGTCCAAGTCGATTTAATGCATATTCTGATCTTGAGGGTGTTGAAAATGATGATCATCAAGTTTGGAAAATGCATGATCAAACATTGATGCAGTTGCTTTTTGCCACTCTCTCTTCTACTGTGATTTCATATGTCATTAGATGCGTCAGTTCTCATGATATATGGGTTCAACTAAAGGATCAATTTTCTATAATTACCAAAGCATGAATCTTTCAGATGAAAAGTGAGCTTCAAACTATCAAGAAGGGTTCAGAACCTGTGTCTCAATATCTGCAAAGGATCTAAGATGCTCAAGATCATCTCTCTGCAGCAGGGGTTTATTTTGAAGATGATGATATTGTGATCTTGGCTCTCAATGGTCTTCCTTCTGACTATAACACATTTAAGTGTATGGTTCGAGGCAGAGACAATGTGTTATCTCTTAAATATTTTCGGTCTCAACTGCTTGCTGAAAAAGCCACTCTTGAGCAAACTCATTCTGCACCTCCATTTGTCTCTGCAATGATGGCTTAAAATCAGATATCTCAAGGCAAGGCTCTTGTTCTTGATAAAGGTAATTCTAATTCCCATCCTCAAAGGCATCCTTCTAGCTCCAAGTCTGCTCCATCTTCTCAATTTTCCTCTGGCTTCAATGGGGGTTTAATGGCTATCATGGTTCCACTGGTGGTTTCAATGGTCCCAATACGATGTTCACCAACGGTGGTTATTTTGGCAATCTAGGCTCTCAGTTTAAGGGTCGTGGCCTAGGTCGTAGTCATTACCAATCTGGTCCACGACATTATCAAGTTCAGCCCACTTCTAGTCCTGGCATTCTTGGTCCTGGCACTGACATTTCTACTTGTCAAATCTGTAATAAGAAAGGTCATATAGTTGCTGATTGTTATCAACGCCACAATCAATCTTCTACTCCTACCTCTTCAGTCCAATGTCAAATTTGTTAGAAATTTAGGCATTCTATTATTCAATGTTATCATATAGGCAACTTCTTTTATCAAAGCAGACCTCCTTCAACCAATCTTAGTGCCATGCATGCCAACTTTCCTTCTTCTCCACCTCATGAACAATTTTGGGTGGCTGATACTGGAGCAACAACTCATATGACCTCTGATTTGGCTTAACTCAGTTTGGCTACTCCTTACTCAGGATCTTATACTATTACCACTACAAGAGGTTCAGGTTTGAGCATTTCTAGTATTGGCTCTTCTTTTTTGGATGTTCCACAGTGCTCATTACAATTAAAACAAGTTTTGCATGTGCTTAAGCTATCTCAACATTTACTATCGGTTTATAGGTTGTGTAAAGATAACAATTGCAGATTTTTTTGTGATGCATTTGGTTTTTGGATTCAGGACAAGATCACAGGGAATGTCCTTCTCAAGGGACTGTGTAGAGCTGGTTTATATCTTATTCCTTTCTCTATTTCTTCTATTCCACAACCTCATTTTCAACAAGCATCTACTTTCCACAATAATCAATTTTGCTATTTTAGTCAATAGGTCAAAACAAGTCTCTAGCACAAGTGTTTCGGTCATCCCTCTAACAAAATCACTTCTACTCTTTTAAATAAATCCCAGATTCCTTTTACTTTAGACACTTTCAAATTAGTTTGTACAACTTGTTTTGAAGGCAAACTTGCCAAACTTCTTTTTCCTTATCCAGCAGTTAAATCTATCAAACCTTTAGAGGTAATACATAGTGATGTTTGGGGTCCTTCTCCCACTATATTTGTTGAGGGATTCAGATATTATGTTAGTTTCATTGATGAATGTACTCGGTTTACTTGGATTTTTCCAATGATCAATAAATAAGAGGTTTATTCTATTTTTGTCTATTTTCATACCTTCTTAGTTACTCAATTTTCTGCTACTCTTTGGTTCTTTCAAAATGATGAGGGTGGTGAGTATCTCAGTAATAAATTCAAACAGTATCTTCTTACCAAGGGAATTGTCCATCAAATGCCTTATCCATATATTCCTGAACAAAATGGTCTTGCTGAGAGAAAACATAGGCATATTTTAGAAACAGCAATCACTTTGTTACAAACTGCCAATTTTCCTCCTAAATTTTGGTTTCACGCTTATGCTACTTCCATCTTAAATCTCTTTTTTTCTTGTTATATGGTTATACACCAGTCATCAATCATTTGAGAATCTTTGGTTGTGCTTGCTTTCCTTTACTCAAGCCTTATAATACTCACAAACTTCAGCCAAAAACTTCCACTTGTATTTTTCTAGGGTATACAGGTCAGTATAAGGGGTATATTTGTTTTTCTCTTCAAACCAATCGGTTCTTTGTGACTCGATATGTCATCTTTGATGAATCTGTGTTTCCTTACACCTCTGTGCCTGCAGTCTCTGCTTCTTCCTCTACTTCTTCACCATCTATTTCTCTACATAACATTGTTTTGCCTATTATTTCTTCTTCTTCATTCCCTTCTCGAGCCCCTACATCTTTCCATACACTGCCTCCTAGTGCCAACCCTCAACCTCTACCAGTTTTGAACTCCACTACACAATCTCCTCTCCCTATGGATTCTAATTTCCAACTTGAGAATCTTTGTGTAGTTTTGCCTCTTTCACCTATGAATCTTCATCCCATGACAACCAGGTCTAGGAATGGTATTTCCAAAAGGAAGGCCTACTCTGCCTCTGTACAGTCTATTGATCTCTCTCAAGTTAAACCTAGTTCCTTCAAGGATGTTTCTATAGTTGTTAAATGGCAATCTGCTATGCGAGAGGAAATTGAGGCTCTTCATACACAAGACACATGGGACTTGGTTTCTCTACCACCTACTAAGAATCTTGTAGGCTGTAAGTGGGTCTATCAAATCAAGAAGAATACAGATGGATCTATAGCCAAACATAAGGCTTGATTGGTGGCTAAGGCCTTTAGTCAAAAGGAAGGTATTGACTATGGTGAAACGTTCAGTCCTCTGGTGAAACCTACCACTGTTCGTTTAGTCATTGCCCTTGTAGCTCAGTTTAATTGGTCTTTAAGGCAACTTGATGTTAAAAATGCATTTTTGCATGGTATTATTAACGAGGAGGTTTATATGACTCAACCCAAGGCTTTGTGAGCAAGCTTCATCCTTCTTACTTTGTTTGCAGACGAAGGAAGTCTTTGTATGGTCTAAAACAGGCTCTTCATGCCTGGAATGAGAGATTTACTAGTTTGTTTACCAAGTTTGGGGTTTCAAGCATCTCTTACCGATCTTTCTCTGTTTGTTCAGCACTCTTCTCTTGGCAATATGGTCTTGCTACTCTGTGTAGATGATATCATTCTTACAGGCAGTCATTCTTCTCTTCTGACATTAGTTATTGAAGCCTTTACTCAGGAATTTGATATGAAAGATTTAGGCCAGTTGAATCATTTTTTGGGGCTACAGATTTCTTATCTGTCTTCTGGTTTGCTTGTGTCTCAGACCAGCTATATCAAGGAATTACTTAATAGGCTTGATTTACAGAGTTCAAAACCATGTGCTACTCCTTGTATTCCTCATCATCACCTACTCAAGGATGCTGGCAAGCCTTATTCTTATCCACAGCAATACATGAGTATTGTTGGAGCCTTGCAGTATCTCACCTTCACAAGGCCTGATATTGCCTTCTCAGTGAATCAAGCTTGTTAATTCATGCATAATCTCATGGACTTTCATGTTGTAGTAGTAAAGAGAATCTTGCGGTATCTCAAAGGTATCTTTGATTTTGGACTTCATTTTCAGCCTGGTCTTATTAATCTGCAGGCTTATAGTGATGCTGACTAGGCTGGTGATCCAAATGACAGACGGTCTGTCTCGGGTTCTATTGTTTACTTCGGCTCAAGTCCTATTTCTTGGGCTTTTAAGAAACAACATATTGTTTCTCGATCCTCTACTAAGGTTGAATATCGGGCTCTAGCTATTAATGCTGCAGAACTTGCCTGGATTCACCAACTGCTTTATGGCATTCATATCCCTTTACAAATTCCTCCTTTAATCCATTGTGATACTATCTCTTCTATTTCCCTTGCTTCCAATCTAGTGTTCCATTCAAGAATGAAGCATCTCCAGATTGATTATCATTTTGTTAGAGAACGTGTTATCAAAGGTGATTTGCTGGTCTAGCATGTCTCTTCTGCAGACCAGTTTGCTGATGTCCTCACTAAAGGTCTTTCCATTCCTTTATTTCAGCACCATTATTCCAATCTTATGCTTGGCTCCTCCAAGCCTGCGATTAAGGGGGAATGTAAAGATATCAAAGGACCTAGTCCTGCCACATGTTAAGAGATTAGAGAATAAAATGGTTAGAATGTTGTTAGTATTGTTAGACAGTTAAAAAAGTCTGTTAGCATTGATTAGTGAAGATAAAGAGAGGATAGATAACGTAAACAAGCTTCCAACTATAGAAATACATAAAAGATGTCCGGATTAATCAAGAAATAACTCAGAAGTTTTCTTCTCTCTATCTGTTTAGCAGAAATTCTCTCTGCTTCTCTTCATTTCTCTATTTGTTTTTGTGTAAATTTTGTTATCTTCACAATTATGAAAAGCTTGATTGTCTGATGACAACTCATGTGTATAATTGTTAGATCTGACTTTGTCGGGCAAATTGATTCAAAAAACCAATAATGTAAATGGCTTTGAATTTGTAATCAAATCATATAAGCCATTGATTTATTTAAAACTTAAATCACCATGAAAATAAAATAATTGAACCTGTACAAGATCCAATCATCCATGACACAAGCACTTGGCCAAGTTGTCTCTATAAGATGGTAAAATAGAGAACTAAACAAAACATGTAACATCAAGCTACATCGTGTAACGTCTCAAGAACCTAGCACGCAACTGAACAGCTTCTAGGTCTACAAAGACATTTCCAGTCCAATGAGCTCGGGCGTAGAAATTTCCAGTCCAAGCACGCAACTAAATTGTAGCTATGCTTGCATTGAATGGGGAGTTGGCATGGAAATTGATAACGATGTCAAGAGAGAAGAAGTGGAGAAGCTTATCAGGAACTTGATGGAAGGAGAAGAGTGTAAGAAAATGAGGGAAAAGGCCAAACACTGGAGGAAGGTGGCGGAAGAGGCTACTGTCCCTAATGGTTCATCATCCATTAATTTAGACAGGTTCATCAATGAAATGTTACAATCAAACATCACTTTGTAACCTATGATCATTCAAAAGAGAAAATACTTATGTGATGGGATTTTATTGCTTGCGAATTGAAGAAAGCTAGTGTTTGCACTAATGGTACTGTTTGTCTCGATCGTCCATATGCATGGTTGTCTGTAACGTCCCAAGAACCTAGCATGCAACTGAACAGCTTCTAGGTCTACAAATTAAGACATATCCAGTCAAATGAGCTCGGGCGTAGAAATTTGTCCATTGAACAGTCCCTGTTAAAGATCAATCCAGTAATTAATTTATCACCGCCTACTATTCTTGAGTTTCTCAGAAGCCTCCAACTAAATATTCAGGCATGCTTGTTGACTGAGATTTTTCAACACCTACCGTTCTTGAATTTTGCAGAAGGCTCCAATC
>Ga0307511_10007610_pt1 | contig 10891 bp, 10 predicted proteins | sample 13_EM_MG_FD_200266 | JGI IMG/M metagenome (GOLD analysis project Ga0307511, IMG submission 200266) | Populus trichocarpa ectomycorrhiza microbial communities from riparian zone in the Pacific Northwest, United States - 13_EM | ecosystem: Host-associated > Plants > Roots > Unclassified | place... | reverse complement strand
GACAACGGCAACCAGCTCTCCTCTTCCGGCCTATGCCATCTGTGTGAACAGGAAATCGAAGAAGGCCTCCACCTTGTCGTATAGTTCGTCATCCCCCTCCTTTGCCCACCTGGAGGCGCCAAGGTCATCCCAGGCCTCTGGGGATCCCAACAGCTCCCTCCTTGTTCAACGGAACCTGGGGCACATGAAGCTGATGTGGAAGCCGTCCTCCGAATGGTGACCGCATTGGGAGGAGGGGTTATCCGCTTTTCCTATGTGATGGCTGTGTCCTGGTCCCTCCTCCTATGTAGGGCTTGTTTCAGAAGTACTTCCTCCCCCGACCCCGGTGGATGCCCGCGGCTCAGGTTGATCGCGGTCCTCAGTGCCGACTGGGAGTCTGTGAGCAGGAACAACATGTCGGCCGTCTCTTTGCCTACTCTGAGGGCTACCGCCTTTCTTTCTGCGTCCAAGACCGCCGCCAAACGGCCCAGGAAAGCCCCGTACTTCATCTCCGCCCTGCCCCTCCAGTCTTCCGAGTACACCGCTAAGGCGGCCATACCCCCGGCAACTGTGCCATCCGTATACCCCATTCTCCAACCCGCCCTCAAGAGGCCCGCTATCGTCCCTGCCCAGTAACCTTTGTGCTTGGATCTCTCGTCGCTGGGCTCGATCAGAGGGTAGTGGGTGAGGGGTCCCAGTTCTGTGTCCTCCCGATCCCCATCTGATCTCTCCTCCAGTCTCCTATGTCGTGACCCCCACATAAGTCTCCAACTCAATCAGCACACCATCCTCCTTATCAGAGGAAGTCATATGTCTGAATCCCCCTCAGTTACATACCCCTACACCTCCCCACTATAGTGATTTCAGTACCAGCTCCTCCCTCTGGCTCCAGGGCAGTACCCTAGCAGGATGACATGCTGCTCTGATCGCAGTTGAACAGCCTCCCACTGTAGGCATATCATTCTGATACCGCCGAAAGCCAAACAGAAATACCACAAGTATCTAGCAGTAATCCCCCAAACCCCAGGGATACCACTGTCGCTAGGACACTATACCCTACTACTTGGGTACTTTGATTGTTATGTAATCTTCAGCCGCGCAAAGAATATTGCCTGTGATGTGGACCAGTGAATAAATGCGGAACACGCCATGAGTGGAAGGGCATATCTGTATAGAAGCTGAAGCCAATAGGATTCTCGTTGGGCCCCTTGTGGACATGTGACACGTGGGTGTTTCCTGCCAGTAGTGCTCCCAAACCGGTTCCACTCCTGCCCCATCACCGCCCCGGTAAAGAGCGAGTTATACATCAGATAAGTGAGCGAGAGGAGGAGTCGCGGGGTATTTACACACAAGACTGCTGTAAGTAGAGCAGACTCCCCGGAATCCCATCCCTGATCCATAGCTGACGCTATCAGTGTATACCTGCCCAAATCCGTGCCCAGCTATGTACAAGCAGGTAGCAGGTACCGGTGGTACCAGGCTTTCAGTAATATTTCTAACTATGCAAATGATCTTTGTAAAAACTAAAGTTGGCTGAGATCTAGATAATGCGATTCTCCAAGTGCAAATCTCTGATTCGAATGCCAAAAGCGATGGGGAGCATAATAAGGGTTTTATTTTTAATTGAGCAGAAACGTGGTCACCTCTACCAGGCGGAAGCGCCTGCTTTCGCACCAGAGAAATTAGGAGCACTATTGTTAAGTCATCCTAATACAAAGGTAAAATCTTGTCTGGCCAATCCTATTATAGTACTGTCGCAGGTGTATTTCTCCGTTAATTCTCGAAAAAAACCCAAGAATCGTTTCCTGCTTGTTAAATGGAAATTTATCTGCTGACACCCCGACACATGAGTGGAACTGAGTCTCTGTGATTCATGCACCCTGGCTTTATTATCCGTTGATTATATGGAATACCCACACAATATCCAGAGGTATCAAGTTTACCTGCACCGTTGGCTAGGCTTAGGAGTGACTAACAAACTTGTGTGGCTGAGACCCGGGTTCAGTGCTTTCCTACCCAAATCTAGTCTCTTACCAACTTGCTTGTTACTCACGGTCCTTCAGTACCCAACCAGCGCTTTGCTTGGCTAAAGAATTCGCGGCATTTATCTGGACGAGCATCCTCTCGCTCCACCCGAAGGCATTCTGTGCTGCTGCACGTACCAAATTCGAAGAGTATTTCCATACAAGAAACAATAGGTATTGGTTGACCTTCGAAAGGTGATTCCCTAAAATTTACTTCAATTGAAGTATGCTGTGGCTAATAGAGTCTCACTAGATACCCGAAGATTAAAGTATACCTCCGAAATCCATTTTGGAAGCTCCAGCGGGTGATTTACCAGCAGTTAAGCTACGATGGAAGGCATTAACTGAATACGAGCTGCGTAATGATGCACTATATTTATTACAGGCAAGAACAATAATAGAAAACGTGTTGTTCTAGAGCATGATGTCTTTGACGTTATTGCGCATGTTCATGGTGCCTTGCTACATGTAGGGAACAAAATGTATGATATAATCAATGAAAAGTATTGTGAAATTACTCGCAATGATGTAAATTCGGCGCAAGTGTTGGCGGAGAAATGAGCGAGCTTTTCCTGAATATATCCTGTATATAAAACGATAGATTCGATTTTCAATCAAATTCTGGAACGGCCCTGAACATATATACATATATATGCCCTTGTGGTCCTTCTTTACAACTACCATGGAGGCACCTTACTAGTATAGTAGCATTATATCAATCAAGTAGGTTGAAAATCTCTTTGCCTTAGCAGTCATCTCACGTGCCAGGGCCCGAATTGTACCCTACCATATCTACGTAAGAGTACTGGATGGAGCTTGATATAAACGTTGTTCTATACCTTGCAAGGTACAAACCATTACAAAATCATCTAGGAGTCATCAATGTTTTCAATGACAGGAGTTTCAAATGGAAAAGGTTACTCTCTACTTGAGTCTCAAAATCAATAACCTCCGCCTATCGCATAGGCCCATTATCAGTGGGGGTGCAAGTTCGGCGACGATTTTGCAGGATCAAGAGAATGAACCGAAAGAAACCCAACACCTTGCCCCTCTCGGGAGCAATGTGCAAGCAAAGGGTAGTGAAGCGATGGACCTTGAAAAAACATTAGCCTGGTCTGCATCACCCTTGGCAACTCTAGTGATGTTTCTTACAACACTATCGTTACCAATTCGCAGGAAGACGTAGGAAAAGAAGAATCTGACGCTACTCTGTAGATCGTTTTATTGTCTTTCCCTACATGAAAATTAGATCAGTGCTCAGCGTTTTCTTGTAGTAGAAATATATTTACCTGCACGCGTTCTCGCCACTTGCAGAATGCCTGAGAAGAATATGTATGATTAGTACGGTCAGAATTAGACACTGAACAGAGTCCAAAACTCACCCATGTAAAAGAGTGTCTGGGTGATGGCCGACTCCAACGAGAACGTGGTGTCCCTTTTATGCGGGAACTAGAGGAAATTTAGTTGGTAACTAGTCTAGTTGGCAATGGCTTCTTATTCCTCCACCGAGGGGTTGTGCCAGCCTCTAGCTACTCCTAGTCTGGTTAACCTACCTACTCCGTACTTAACTGGGACCAGCGTCGTTATACATTTCACCTTACTATGCACTTCTTGTAGTCTGGTTGGCCGATCGATGCCGTTATGAAATATTCCTGATGAGTACAGCAAAATCACAGGAGGAAATATGTTGATATATTCTTGTAGTGGGTTGATACTTGGTTGCACGCCAAATGCGTTATGCACAACTGTAGGTCTATCTATATTTACATCCGCTATAAGCATAACCCGCCAACACGCGCAGGAATCACCGGCCCCAAGCCTATGCAATTAGGCAGGTTTGCTTGTAGGTCAAGGCTGGGAAGAAGGGCGGGCACCTACATTACAACCAGTCTCAACCAATCTCGATAGGTAGCGAGCTGGTAGCAATTCGGAGGAGCTTTCAACTCCTTTACCAACCCATACCAATACAGCTGAAACCGACAACCTACCGTACGGTTCATCACAACAGACTCTCAGGCGGTTTTGGGTGCCTCCAGGAGAACTATGTAATATCAAATGTGCTATATTTAAAAGTCAAAACGAGTTGCCGCAATCCGTAAAGTAAAGAACTTATAATTGGGCTATGTCTACCATCGGTTTCTATCTGGATGTCTACCCACCCCATTGGCAAATCGGTCGTCCGATTGACAAATCGACGTGATTGATGAACCGTCAGTGCCAAGTGTGAGAAGGAATGCGTGAGCTGAGAATGGTCATGCCGTATGTTAGAAAATTTATGTCGGAGGGTGAATGTGAGTAACATGACTCTCCAACTTGTACAGTAGTGTTTAAGAGTAGTACTTGCGTACAGTAATTGCCTACTGAGTGCCTGGGGTACTCACCGGTGATGTTAAGATCAGCTAATATTAATGCTAGAAGAGAAATAAAGCAAAGCGGCCAAAAGGAAAAGTATTGGAATATGATTGCTTGTGGTCGGTTAGAGTTACAGTGCACTTCCGATATGAGAATGTCATCAGGCACCTAAGAGTCATTCTTATTGCGAATATATTACTATATCGAGGGGGGTGGTACCCACAACCCCATATTTTGGGGCCGACCCATGTTCCTCTTATACGGTCTTTCTTATATCGGGAGTCTACTGTAAGATGAGTCATTCTGGACAGGCAAGTACAATGCTAACGAACCTTGTTGATACACGTTCACCGGAATTCCAACATATAGAAACAAATTAATCAATTGTTTAGACGATACACCATCAAGCCATCGATGTTCACTCTTGACTTAGAATTATCAATGAAGTCATGCAGGATGTGTATGGAAGGCCTTGAGCGGCATATACTGCCCGAGAGCGGTCCTGAAGATATACATTGGGTGTCATGATGACGCTTTTCATCGCAATAAGAGAACAAAGGATTACATTCGTACTGAAAAGTGGAATAAACATTTATTGGCATAAAAAACAATCCCAAGGTAAATTCCTCCCTCAACCCTGCCGTGACCCGTGGATATTTGTCTCCTGTATCGCGACTCCCGCATAGGTCTCCCACTCGATCGGAACTCCAACCTCCTTATCAGAGAAAGTTAAATGCCTGAATCTCCCCTCACCTACCCCGACATCTCCCCATTGCAGTGGTTTCAGTACCAGCTCTTCACGCTGGCTCCTGGTCAGTGAGCCAGCAGGATGACATGCTGCACTAATCGCCGCCGAACAACTTCCTACTGTCGGCATATCATTTTGATATCGTCGGAGTCCAAACAGAAATACCACAACCAGCAGTAATCCACCAAATCCAAGAGAAACCACTGTCGCTAAGATGCTATACCCTACTACTGGGGCACTAAAACCGTCAACCGTCAGCTGCGAGAAGAATAGTGACTGCGATGTGGACCAGTGAATAAATGCGGAACACGCCATGAGTGGAAGCGCATATCTGTATGGAAGCTGAAGCCAATAAGTTTCGCGTTGTTCCCCTTGAGGATATGTGACTCGTAGGTATTTCCTGCCGATGGTGCTCCCGAACCGGTTCCACTCCTGCCCCATCACCATTCCGGTGAAGAGAGAGTTATACATGAGGTATAGAAACGAGAGAAGGAGTTGCGGGGTATTCGCCAACAGGACCGCTTGAATTAAACTGGGCTCAGTGATACTATATGCTCCAAAAACAATAGTCTCAGTGTATAGTTGCCCAAATCCGCGTTCCCACACCAATTTTATCCCCTCTCCTGTTGTGTCCCTCAGGAGCTGGGCCCCATGGGTGATCAGGATAGCTGCAATTACCATAGTCGCCAGTGCAGGTGTCACTGCAGCGCCCCATCTTCGTGCGCTAATGGTCCTCGACCAGCGTGTGCGGGCCCTTTGCGTTTTCCAAACCCGAGGCCGTGGCTGTCCGATGTTCCAGGCATTGATAGTAGCCACCTGGAGGGTTTTGCGTCGTGGTTTGGGTGTCAAAAGGTCTCTATCAGCATAGCAGATCCCTGTCGTATATTGGTCTGGGTCAACAAGAAAGCTTTGGACGGCATCGCCAACGGTGATAAGTGGAGCAGAAGTTGAAGTCGGTATGCTGCGCAGGAAAGTTGCCAGCATGGCCACAGCCTTGAGAGCGTTGCAAATGATCACAGTGTATAGGATTGTACTGGAGAATTGAATTGTGCAATCTGCAATCCGCTCCTCCACAAGACACCGTTGTACTGTCTTTCCATTGAAAGTCCAGTTGCCAGCCTTCCGGTGTTTTGCTGTAGGATTAATAGGATCACATCCTCGGCTGCGCAACTCTTGAATACCAATCAACGAACCAAATTGTGGGCAATCGAGCCAGGACGTTGCTCCGCCACTCATGATATCAACCGGGAATGAGCCATATATATTTGCGCTGTCGTTCCTGGGCATAACGAGGATGACATTTCCGACACGGGATGGAAACCGGTTATCGTATGCAGTAAGGCATTCCATGGCCCCGTACTCCTGCCATGTCCGATTGGAATAGGCCATTGCAACCTCCTGGAGTCCATCTAGAATTTCCTTGGGACGGGAGTATTCGGTAAGGCTGGCATGATCGGTATAGTTCGATATTATGTCATTGAGTTTAGTCTCAGAATATTGCAGGGTGTTCTCAGGGGCGATGGTGACGTTATATTGATGGGTTGACGTTGTTGGGAACACGGCACTGTTGTACCTATGCAATATTCATCCTGGTCAGCTATCGCTGGGAAGTTGGCAAGCCCTACCGGTATACATATCACATGAAGAACTTGACTTACACCAAGTGTAGTGGTACAGATGATATCCATAGTGTAGCCCACAGCACCTTTTGCACCCAAGGAAGACGCCCCACATTTCTCAGACTCGGGACACCAATATCAAGCCACCTCCCTTTAGAGTGTGCCGCATCTATATCACTCCTTGTTGGGCTAATTAGGCACTGGATTGTGTAATTGCTTGCACTCAGCAACACTGTGCTGAGTCCATTGATAACAAGATGGAGCCATAGTGAAAGCGTCTTTGTTTTCTCACAGGAACCCTTGAACATGGTCCCTAATCCATTCTCCAGGGAACAAGTCTGGATAGCCCAGATAGTTGTGCATAAATTAATCAGGAAGACAGTGAATGCGGCAATGGAAGAGCCCAAAACGCCCAATCGCCATCCATGTGGAAGATGTTTCCGAATGCGATAGAGACTGGCTCCGAATCGGGATTGTGTATCTCGTAGAGGTGGAGAAGTATTGGGTTTTGGCGAATGGCTTGCGGATATTTCAGATTCTGAGTCTCGCTCATATTTGCCTGCATTTTGAGGGGGCCTATTGATATTATTCCACAGTTGAAAGTCAATCATAACAGTAAATAAGATTGTTTACTAGTATCAAGGTAGTGTAGGCGTTGTAATTAAGCTTCAGATCGGAGCTTGATACTAACATTTTCAAAATCAGCTTCAGCTTCATGGTATACTTGTGTGGTGGTTTGCCTGGCTGGGGGTTCTGGTGCGCATATGACCGGTTTGACACGACTGGGGAATGTTATACTCATTATCCGTGGAACCGCAACAATACGTAGAGGTTTTACCGCATTATATAGTTCATTCTTAAAGACATGTACATATATTATCCCCCCGGGTACGGTTGCCATAGCCAAGCGATAACTAGCGCAACACTCCGTCCATTGCCTGCTCCAACCTGCACGGCCTGGAGATGATATTATGAATCAGGTAACAGTATCTATGCGGCTGTAGCTCATGTATTTCTTTTTACCTTTTTAAAAAATTTTGTAGTTAGCTTCATGTAGCGATTGGTTGTCTTATTATAGACCACTTCCACCCTCTGGTAAGACATCATGAGAGGAACCGTTGCACTGCCCCCGAGCCTTGCATAGCTGCAGCGCAGAACTTTAGAAGTTAGTTGTAATGCGTAAATTCTGTTCGGCAACTACAGAACGGACGTGAATTCGTGCGCCGGGCAGAACATATTGGTTCCTGCAAGCCGGTATGTACTACTGGCTATGCGAGTGCGTAACCAACTGAACAATGGGATGGGGAGCCGGGTTAACGGGTGCCACTAGGTACATATCCAATTGTTGCGAACTACAGACCTACAACAGTACGTCGGCACATTAGCGGAATTCGGAAACGGGTGCAGCGTAGAACGAGACCAGGTCAGAGCCTGCGCATGCCTTGGACCGGTTGTGCCTTCAATAAATACCGATCATTGGCTGTAGGTCAGTAGAATTTCTACTTTTTGTAGTTTACATGATTGCCTTTTTGGGGAGTGGCACAAGAAAGTCCCAATTTGGCCCTTACTTACCATTTGAGGTACTTTACTTAACCTGGTAGTATAGTCTCGGTGCTAGTACGGGAACGAAACTAGCTAGCTACATTCCTAGGTACCCATCGATCATCACAAACTAAATCCCACCGGACCGCGAGGTCGCCTGGATTACTGTAGTGAGAAGCATGTCTGAAAGATTATTCTGATTGGTCAGACGCTTTATACATTGTAAGTGTATTAAGATACTTGGTATACTGCGCGCAGAGCAAACCAACTAGACTCTAGAGCGAAGCGACCTTGGCAGTCCAATTACGGTAGTGTTCTTATAATGTAGCAGAAACATTAGGTCAAAGAACAAGAGAATGTAGGTTATATGATCATTTTTCGCACTACAATCCTTTTGCGATACACACGAGAATTTACAACCCCTACCACCGGTACCTACTACCAGGACCTTGCTCCACCAATGTCTATCACAGAAGATCATAGTGGACTTGATCTCAACCTTAGGTTGTACTCCATCTACAAGCGCAATTGAAGCATTCTCCGGTGCCGCTCGTACCAAGTTTGAAGAATATTCGCACACAAGAACCAACAAATCCCGATTGACTTTAGAGAATTATTCCCTATAATCTTTTTACAGTATGATACATAGTGGCTATGTAGTAGGTACTAGGTATCGCAAAATTAAAGCATACCTCGGGGACCCAAATCTCAAGGCTCCAAGAGGTGATACATCAGCAATTAAGCTGCGATCATTAACGGAATATGAGCTGCGTAACGATGCTTTATATTAAAGAAGGGCGTTCATGTACTGCCCATTGCCATACTGGGTCACGGCAGCACCCATGTACGAATTCAGTATAAACGCTGGCAGGGCATTGAGCAAGCGGGGATTGCACAAGCAGAGCTTTTCTTGTATATTCTTTTTAATTTTTTAATATACTTTTCTTATGAATATATGTATAAAACAATAGACTCGATTTCCTCTCAACTTGCTATATTGCACATGTCCGGAGTGATAAATATGCCATCCCGCAACGGCCCTGCAATTCCGCAACTGCTCAGGCCATACCGGTATGGTCTGAATCCCGGAACGGCCCTGAACATATATACATATATATCCCCTGTGATCCTTCTTTACATCTATGATGTGAGGCACCTTACTAGTATATGAAATTATATCAATCAAGTAGGTCGCAATTCCTTTGATCTTAGCTGTCACCTCACCTACCAAGGCTTGAATTATACCCCGTATCGGTGCAGATTACATACATGGGGAGAGAGCTTCAAAACAAGATTCCAGCAATATTGGGATGGCAAGGCATGCCCTCTAGCCTCTGCAGAGTCGTACTCCCCTCGATTTCTATGTCCGTCGCACCGGCGAGAATATCCCCGAGAGATTCCTTTCTTTAGAGGCATTCCAAGCCTCGTACGTTATAGCAGTATTTGTATTTTTTGCAACTCAGAACTCATATTTCAACTACCTAGTTTATGACGTGACTACCCGACCGGATTATTCAACCACTGGGCCGTTCCCTGCCGCGACGTTATAGCAGATTGTTGTCACCGGTGTTGAGGGTGGTGTAGTGAGGGTAGCCTGGCTGTTAGTGAGGGAGTGAGGATAGAGCTGGCACGAGAATAGATGTAGCGAGTCGTCAAACAGCAGAGTGGGTCAGCGCTGGGTCAGGCGGTGCAGGAACTGGAGGGAATTTTAGATGGTAACTATGTAGTCTAGCTAGGAACGTCTCACCAGTGATCTTGTACCTTATTGGGCTCTACCTACTCCGTACTTAACTGTTGTTTCGAGGATCAGCGTATCTGGTTGCAAAATTTCACCTTGGTATGCACTTCTAGGCGATCGACGCCGTCATGAAAAGATTCCTGATGAGTACAGTAAAATCACAGGAGGCAAAACCAGACTAGGAGGAAGTATGTTGATAAGGTTGGTACTTAGCTAGTCTTGTTACACGTCAAATGCGCTATGCACTACTGGAGGTCTAAGGAGGTACAGCATTACCTCTATGTTCGAATCCTCTATAAATGCATCACCTGTCGACATGCACAGGCTAAGCAATTAGACAGGTTTACCCAAGGCCGGGAAGGTGGACGGGCACCTACAACCAATCTCGGCAACGACAGCGAGCTGGTAGCACTTCGGAGGAGCTGTCAACCCCATTACCAAAACCATACCAATACCGACACAATGGCGTGCCAACACAGCCTAGGTAAGTGGGAGAGGAGTATTTTAGAATATACCACCTAGAGTAGGTCAAAATAAACGGCCTAATGGCTTCAAAAAATATACCCAACTCAGTCAGCGTTCCACCCTACCAAAGCAGCCAACTTGGTGCAATCTGGGTGGGGCTGCCCTGCTGCTGCACACGCTAAACGGGGGTATATCAGAGCAACAGTGTATTCAATAGGACCTCGATCAAGCAACCGGTTGCTTAATATAATATATTCTTTACATAGATTCTTTTGCACCCATGGTGCAGCTGTTCTGACCCATACGTCAATACGGCCCATTCATCAAAGATGGTTGGGCCGGCCCACCCATCAATCGCGCTAATGACCGGCCCATTCATCAATGGGCCCAGCCCACCCATCAATATGACGGCCACAATAATATT
>Ga0307511_10007609_pt1 | contig 10892 bp, 10 predicted proteins | sample 13_EM_MG_FD_200266 | JGI IMG/M metagenome (GOLD analysis project Ga0307511, IMG submission 200266) | Populus trichocarpa ectomycorrhiza microbial communities from riparian zone in the Pacific Northwest, United States - 13_EM | ecosystem: Host-associated > Plants > Roots > Unclassified | place... | reverse complement strand
CCCCCGGGGACTTCGGGGAAAGATACCTCTACCTTCTATATGGACCTACACCCCCCTTCACCAACCCTCCAGAGTGCATCCGCCTCCCCCACCTACACTGCCCCCAACCGCAACTATATTTCCAGAATCATGATCCCCCAATATCGCAGCTCGGGGCCTGGGGGTCGGCAGTGGGGTTTAGTTCGCCGCGGGTTGTCCAAGATGTTGCTTGGGGCAGTGGAGGTGTTTGTGGGGGGTTGGGGAGGAGTGCGGGCAGGGGGGGTCTGGCGCGGAGGGGTGGATGTTTGTATAGATTAGGGGAAAGAGACGGAGATGGAGGTAGCTAGGTGTGTGTTGGAGATGGGGGATGTGGGATGGGGTGGATATAAAATATCATGTACGCCGTTATCACGATGCAGAAGAGACCATCCAATAGACTACATGAAAAGGAGCTTTAACTCACACTACTACGGAGATTCCGCGCGTACTATATCACCCATTGTGCATTGATACAAACACACACTTAGTCACGAGCACTATAAAGACAGTGTTCGTGAGGGAAATGAAAACTTGTCGGATGCAAGTAGGTGCGGAGATATCTCCAGAGAGAGGCGAACACACCCGCCCACATCCACCTATTGCTGTCATACACATTAGATAGTTGATTTGTGTTTCCCTATATTTCCCTGTATCCATGTCCGAATACCTATCCACATTCCCGAATTTTCGACAAGCTTGGCTTCTGCTCCCACTCATAACTGTGGTCATAGTGGGTCCACTCCCGAGCATAAGGGCAGTAGTCAGAGATCCAACCAACCACGCAATGATGGTTACACATCTACAAGCTATAAACGTCTGGCGACACATGGGGGGCATTGGTGGGCTTATAATATCTCTGCCCCCGGTGATCAGGATATTCACAGCATTGTATCCATGATCTCGGAATATTCATGACTTACGGATATATGTACATGACCTTCGGCAGGGATAATATCGCTTGCGTATTGTTGTAGCTGCTCAGAAATGATCTAGTCCTCACTACGGTCATATTTTGCCCGCACGCTGAAGTTGGTGTTGTCTTACTCCGGTTAGTGCTCATACACGTTCCCGGCAGCTCGGTTTGGGGGGTTTGTGGGAATCAACGGTTATTCTTTGGGCATGGAGATCGCGCGTTTATTGTCTATCAGGGAAGACGGCTCTTTGAACAGCGGCTATTGATGAGCCAGGAGCTGATAACCCCATTGTACTAACAGGGCATTAGGCCGCCTTAGTTGCTCAGGGGGAGGATACCGCTGCCTGCATACGTTCTACCACCCCCCTCCCCCTGGACTTTGCCGAAATATTAAATCCCCAAAACTCCACCACGGAAGCACTGCCTTCACCTGGTACCATCCAGTCCACTACACAGAAGCCACGTACATCCCTCATCTCCTGTGCCTTTGAGCTTGCCATCAGACACTAATGACAATTTCAACCGCATTTTCCGTTTGCCGGCTGGGGGGGGTGGGGGAGGGGGAGGGGGAGGGGAGCTCACGTAGGAATTTTTTGACTGGACATTTCCTATCAAGTGATGAATATCCCAAGTTCCTTATAGCCAGACCACCTTTGGGATTCCTGCTTATCTGCTGCTTTGTCACTTTTTTTTTCTTTTTTTTTTTTCTTTTTTTTTTTTTTCGCTCTCATAACACTGTTTCTCTAGATAGATATTAGTGGACTACTCTTGTTGCCACTGCTACCGAAAAATAATATTCCCAAAGTACTCTCTATGTGTGATGTGTGCCCCCTTGTACTTCTAGATTGCTCGTGAGGCGGCAGCATGTATTGTCTGTGAGGTGGCAGGTCGAATGAGTTATTTGTTGGTCATAGATTTTTTGTTTTTAGTGAGGTAGTTGGGAGTCGAGTTGGTCAGTTACATAAAAATAAAAAATATAAGAGGCAGCATATGCATCTATTGCCTACTCTTCCTATCCATCCATGCGTGCTTATATTTTCCTCGCCTGAAAAACTCGCGAAAGAACATTCCCTCCGGAAAGAGATTCATCAACCGAAATTACACATTTTACTTGCACCGATCAAAGCTTTTGATAAATCATAGAAATAGCAGTGTTATTAAAATGGAGAGACGATTCCTTAGAAAAGTAATAATGGTGGCGCAAGTCTATGCGCTGCATATATATCCCCCATATAAGATATCCGGCCATTATGTAACTAGTAGATCACAAGATAAAAAACCACTTTGGAAAATAGAATATTTGTGAAAAACAATTTTACAAAATGTGTTTTGAGGATAGTAAATAGTGAAGCTGAAATAGCCGAGGTTTGTGCTACCGGTGGCCCTCATGGGTAATTATTTTTTCCTAGGTGAGGACGGAAGGTCTAGCATTACGTTGACAGATTTTGTGAGCACCATGTTCACCTAATTCTCGATACATAGAACTAGTACATACCTCTGAAATTATCAACCCTTCAAAGTATCCGCATTATTTGCTGGGACTGTGGGGCACATGTGTGCGCATCCGGAGGCTGTGGGCCTGTTCGGTTTGCCCAGTTTTTTCGTGGAGGTCGATCAGCCAACGGATTGTATTTTGTGTCAATGGATGGTTCACACCCAACGCCTTCTCCCGCCCAACCAAGGCCCGCCCAAACAACTCCAGTGCTTTGTCATACTGCCCTTGGCTGTCGAATACCGATGCCATACCATGGACAGTAGTGAGAGTGCTCGGGTGGTCTGCTCCCAATGCCTTCTCGTAGCCAGCCAATACTCGACCATACAATTCCAGCGCTTTCTCATACTGCCCTTGGCTGTCGAATACCGCTGCCATACCATGGACAGTAGCGAGGGTGTTCGGGTGGTCTGCTCCCAATGCCTTCTCCTCGCCAGCCAATGCACGCCCATACAACTCCAGCGCTTTCTCATACTGTCCTTGGCTGTCGAATACCGATGCCATACCATAGACCGTTTTGAGGGTGCTCGCGTGGTCTGCTCCCAATGCCTTCTCCTTCCCTGCCAATGCACTGCCATACAACTCCAGCGCTTTCTCATACTGTCCTTGGCTGTCGAATACCGATGCCATATTATGGACGGTAGTGAGAGTGTCCGGGTGGTCTACTCCCAATGCCTTCTCCTGCCCAGCCAATGCACGCCCATACCACTCCAGCGCTTTCTCATACTGTCCTTGCTTGTCGAATACCAATGCCATATTACCGACGGTAGTGAGGGTGCTCGGGTGGTCCGCTCCCAATGCCTTCTCCTCGCCAGCTAATACTCGACCATACAACTCCAGTGCTTTGTCATACTGTCCTTGTTTGCCGAATACCGCTGCCATACCATGGACAGTAGCGAGGGTGTTCGGGTGGTCTGCTCCCAATGCCTTCTCATCGCCAGCCAATACTCGACCATACAACTCCAGCGCTTTGTCATACTGCCCTTGCCTCCCGAATACCACTGCCATATTATGGACTGTAGTGAGGGTGCTCGGGTGGTCCGCTCCCAATGCCTTCTCAGACCCAGCCAATGCTCGTCCATACAACTGCAGCGCTTTGTCATACTGCCCTTGGCTGTTGAATACCGATGCCATACCATGGACAGTAGTAAGGGTGCTCGGGTGGTCCACTCCCAATGCCTTCTCCCTGCCAGCCAATACTCGACCATACAACTCCAGTGCTTTGTCATACTGCCCTTGGCTGCCGAATACCAATGCCATACCATACACCGTAGTGAGGGTGTTCGGGTGGTCTGCTCCCAATGCCTTCTCCTGCCCAGCCAATGCACGCCCATACCACTCCAGCGCTTTCACATACTGTCCTTGTTTGTCGAATACCGATGCCATGCCATCGACCGTAGTGAGGGTTTCCGGGTGTTCCGCTCCCAATGCCTTCTCCTGCCCAGCCAATGCTCGTCCATACCACTCCAGCGCTTTCTCATACTGTCCTTGCTTGTTGAATACCAATGCCATTTGATGGACTGTGCTGAGAGTTCTCGGGTGGTCCACTCCCAGTGCCATCTCATACCCAGTCAATGCCCGCATATACAATTCCAATGCCTTATTCTGCCGTCCATGTCTCCTGTACACATCACCTAAATTACTTGATCCATCCGGTACGTCACTTACCCCGACATACTTTGACATATGTTCTGTTATCGCGTCGATATGTGGCATAACTCGCTGCTCAAATATCCAGTCAACTGTACGCATTTTGTCCTCAAGAATGTAAACTCCTGATGCAACTAATTCGAATGCCGCCCTTGCTACCTCTGTTTCCTTTTGTGGGTCAGAATGTAGTCGGAGCTTGGCCCAAGAATGTACTAAAGAATGGATGCTGAGGCTGTCACAGCTGCTGCTTCGCTTTGCTAGCGAGTATGACAATAATGTCCTGATTGATTCCTCCAGATCTATACTCATCAATTATCTATACATTAGCGAGGTCATCAAAATTATACCCAATAAGCTTATACCATTAAAATAACTATATATAGAATAAAATCGAAGGCTCATGTCATGTGTTGCAATTCTTTAGAAAATATAAAAATACAAATAGATATTAAGAAATTTATAAATTAAAATAAAAGTTCATACCATATGTTTCCAGCTTCATCCCACGCTTTAGCAATTCTTCACAGATGTCATCATTGTTGAGAAACCCGCAGATTAACAGTAGCTTTGCTGCGTTTGGACTCTTTTGCTGAATTGCATTGAATGATATCTCCCACGTGGCAAACACCGATCTATCCTGCTTTCCTCTTTTCCACTCTTTGCTTAGAAGATTGCTCGCGTTCGTTTGGTATTCATCTAGATATCGACCGAATGAATACTGTGCCATAAGAATATATGCTCCAGCTTGATCTAAAGCAAGTGGCAGGTATCCCAACTCCTGTACTATAGTACTTGCAGCAGTTTGCTCTGCATGCGCTTTGTCAGTTTAGATACTCTCTCATAATGACTAGCTATCCGCCTGGGATTCCCAGTGGCTTGTGATGGCCACGCATACGAGTAATGATTTTTTCAACCAAAAAAAATAATAAATAGCTCCCGTTCTCACTTACCGCTAGGTACCAGATCCTCGAATTTAGGCATTGCACCCGCCGTAAGTAGCAGCTGTATGCCCTCTATGGGTTGCATTTGGTTCACTTCGAAGCCACTTTGGCCTTGCAGTAGATCACGCCGCCTGCTTGTAATGATCACTGTCCCATGATTGCATACCGGAATATATTCCTCAATGTTAAGCAAGTCCGGATCGTCAAGGTTATCAAACACAATAAGCCAATTAGTATTTTTCGGCAATGCAAACCATTGCTTAACAGCATCCACAACATATTGTGCCTCTGATCGTTGGGTAACCGCAAAGGATCCGTTAGAATCCAGCTTACCAGACATACCCAGCAGTCGCCCTATATGTGAGTAATTATAATCGCCTGAGAGCTCTGCATGATGTTTGACAAGCCGCTGCATTATCTGAGTGAAGCCGAGTGCTGTAGTCTGGTCACTAGCAGCATTGATCCAGAAGACCGATGAGTAGTCCGTATAATGCTGATGGATATATTCAAGCGCAAGCTGGGTTTTTCCCATCCCTCCGGTCCCATAAAGTACAATGGTATTTTGAGTCCCTTTGCCTTCTTCTACCTCCTGCTTCAAGCCCTCAAGCAAGTATTCCCTCCCCACAAACTTGGAAGATTTTCGAATGTTTGGAACAAACGGAATATCGAATGAGAGCTTCAGCATTGAAACTTCTGATTTGGCTTGAATTATTACTGGCCTTGCCGATGTTGGCAGCACCTGAAAAATTCCATCGTTAAGGCTGGTTAATGTGCGCAATAAGTCATCCAGCTTTCCTTTGTCTGCAACTACCCAGCGGAACTTCCGGTACATTGGTAACGATTGCTGTACTCTGTTCATTGCCTCGGTCATGGAGGAGATCTCTTCTGGAAGCCCGGGAAGAAGTTGTTGATTTCCCAACACATTGGGGTTTTCTAAAAGATGCAAATCGTTTTCGTCGATAGTAGGAATTGCGAGTTGAGTAGTTGTGTTTCGAAGCGGAGACTTGGAGCGGGACCTAAATGGTAGGGATATCGATAGCCGATTGAATCTTCGTGGCTTCGGTTCCTTTTCACTATCTGCTTTCTTTACAACAAGTCCATATTTTGCTTGCAACTTGTCCACACTCGCAAATGCCGCAACTATTCTTGCTAAAGTCGCTGTAGCGTATCGGTACCGGTAGTCTCCAGGGTCAAGCCGCCCCTGCGTAACGTCTCCTCCGAGTCCCCAAGCATCCTCCCATCCCTTAAGCCGGAGTCCCTCAGTGCGCAGTTTATGCAAGATGGAGTCATATGTGGTGCCAACATCGCCCATATCGTCGAAAATCTTGTAGCAGTCCATCGCGGACTTAGCCAACTGCCCCGTCAGGCCGGCAACTCCGATCGCGAGGCCAGCTGGCTCCATGGTGGGTCTGTGCAAGAATTTTAATGTTAGAACCTCCGCTAATGAGTGAAGTAGTAAGATATAGTCTAACCTTGAATGCGTATATTTTACTGCGATATTGAGTGGTGATGGATGAGGATTAATTGTTGGAATTCGCGATAGAGGTTGACTGGGAACCACATTGCAGCGGAGAAGCAGTCATGTACCTAGGCTGCGGCTGAGTGAGCTGGAGTGCCCCGCCCCGGAATTCAATGAATTGTCTACAGTAGCGGCTCTAAAACTCCCAACACATCCGTCCTCCAGCCTCGTTGCTGATTTATGACTCGTATGTCGTATTGACGGATCGGTTAACATGACTGCTGAAACGTAACATACAAGACGAGACGCATATACAAATAATCGCTGCACGGGTAATTCAATGTAATAGAACAAATGTTCTTGAGGTGAACACTGTTCCATCATAGTATTGCCTAAGGCACCTTTGTTCCATGGAGTAATAAGATCATCCATATCAGAATACATATACGAGTCGCTGGGCAATTTATTTTTAGTCTCCGAGTTGGCCAATGAGTGCTATCGCCAAGTGCCTTGTGCTGTCTCGTTGGTGATTTTCTTCTGCAAATTTGGCTGCATTTATGTACCGGTAGGTACGGTACTCCATACTGTATAATTGTCGTAGCGTAGTAAAGCTCACGCAGAATACCCCTATACTGAATGAAGCACAACTTCATGAAATTTCTTGACCATGACCCTTTTCCATTTAGAAGGGCGCAGTCTTGAATAAAGAGAGGAGAATACTTGCCGGTCGAGTAGGTAACCTGAGACACGTCAGTGCAACCATATTAAACGGCGTGCCAACTACCACGAACTTTGTTGATATGTGCCACTATTGCTGTACCCTGCATTCGCCAAGTCCCGAGATACGGACAGGGTCTGGGTATGACGCCGTGACGATCGATGCCTGCATTATATTAGCCCACGAGTCGCTTCGGGACGTGGGGGTTGGATGCTTCAGCCTCATTTACCGCCTCGAGACTGATTGCCTACACCTCCGCCTCAAGCCGTTTGTTTTTCGCAGCTCGGTACTTGTTACGTAAGCTAAACGAGCTGAAGGCGCCAAACCTTCACGGCTCCCCGGATCCCGTTATAGCGGTTTTTCTCAAATACATCATGGCGTTCGCTCGCTAGCCTCGTTGGAGAAAATTATCAAAGTCCAAACCATCCGTATCAGTGTTAATAACAGGACTTCCCTCCTTAGCGCATAGGCTCAAAATGTCTCCGTCACATAGACTATGCCTCCGTCACATAGACTATGCCCCGCACATGCATATGCCGAACCTCACTTCCATTCCTCCTACGGCCCCGCCAAAGACAATGCCTAGTGTACCAGCTTCAGGAAATATGCCTCTCCTTACTTCATCGGCCTAACCCCCCCTAACCCTCCCCTCGCCTCCTCTTTCTCTACTCACAGTATCTACATTTTCAGAGTCGCGATATATCGGGGCTGAGGAGGTCGGCAGTGGGGTTTAGTTGTGTTGATCAGGGTGTTGCATGGGGCGGTGGAGGAGGTTGTGAGAGGAGTGCGGGGGGGTATGGCGGAGAGGGGGTATGGCGGGAATGGGGGATGAATGTTTGGATGATTTTGGGGAAGGAGGGGGTGGTGGAGGTCAGGTCATAAGGTACATCCTGGGGATGGAGTGGACGTCAAACATCATCCACGCCATTACCACCAAGACCACAGAGAGCTATAACCTACAATGCTACAGATCTTCCGCAGTATCACATCAACCATCGTACAAACAAACGGTCAGTCACAAGCACCATAAAGGAGGAGTGAACAGTGTTCGTGAGGGAAATGAAAACTTGTCGGATGCAAGCAGGTGAGGAGATATCCCCAGAGAGTGGTGAACACACCTGTCCCCATCCACCTGTTGCTGTCATACACATTAGAGGACTATTGATAGTTGATTTGTGTTTTCCAGTATCTATGTCCGAATGCCTCCCCACATTCCTGAAATTTCGGCAAGCTTGGCTGCTACTCCGACCCCTAACCGTGGCCATAGTGGATCCACCCCCGAGCATAAGGGCAGAGCCAGAGATCCAACCAACCCCGCAATGATGATTCCACATCTACAAGCTATAAACGTCTAGCGACAAATGGGGACATTGGCGGGTTTGTAATATCTCTGCCCCCGGTATCACGATATTCACGGCTTTGTGTCAATGCTCTCGGAATATTCATGACGTTCGGATATACATGACCTCCGGCATGGATGATATCGCTCGCATATTGTTGTGAATGATCTCGTCCTCACTACGGTCATATTTTGCCTGCGCGCTGAAGTTGGTGTTGTCTTACTCCGGTTAGCGCTCTCGGTTGGGGGGTAATCAACGGTAATTCTTTGGGCATGGAGGATGCACGCAGCCATACGCTCATGCATCTATACTCAGGGGCAGGCTACTTTACTTACCTTTTAATGTCTATCAGGGAAGACTCTATGAGAGCATCTCTTTCGACAGCGGCTATTGATGAGGTAGGAACTGATAACCCATTGTACTAACAGGGCATTAGGCCGCCCTGGTTGCTCAGGCGGAGGATACCTGCATACATTCTACCGCCACCCCCGGGACATTGCCGAAATCCCCAAACCCCACCACAGATGCGCTGCTTCACTTGATACCATCCAGTCGACCATACAGAAACCACCTACATCTTCCATCCTCTGTGCCTTTGAATTTTGCGCCCAGAGACTGATTACAATTTCAACCGCAATTTACGTTTGACGGCAGCCCCAATCTGAGGGGTTCGGGGGGGAGCTCGCGTAGGATTGTTTGACTGGAGATTTCCTATCAAGTGATGATATCCCAAGTTCCTTATAGGCAAACTTCGACAGGGCTTAAGGTGCAAAGGGCGCATTCACTCGCATTAGGTACGAAATTACTATACTCAAAACCTGAATTATCATAAGATGAGCCGGCGCATACCTGCTCCCCTTCTGGGGGGACAGGGAGATAGTAATGTGGGTGTTACCGGTGGCAGCTAAGGGTTGCCGCTGTCGCCGGAGTTTGTTGCTACAATGTTTGTATATAGATGCGTGGGCAGGCCAGATTAACTTGGCCCCCTTGAACCCACCCAGACTTCTGGGTGGCTCATCGTAGCCCCCCGTCGGGGTCCGACATGAGTACAGAATTTTAAAATAATAATTATTATTATTATTATAGGCAAACTTTGGGATCCTGCTATCTGCTGCTTGTCACTTTTTTCGCTCCCATAACACAATTCTCAAGATAGATATTAGACTATTCTTGCCACTACTACCAAAAAAAATATCCCAAAGTACTTTGTATGCCCCTTCTGCTTCTAGATCTCCCGTGAAGCAGCAGCATGCAATGTCAGCGAGGTGCGAGTCGAATTCGTTATTGTTGGCCATAGAATTTTATTTTTAGTGAGTCCCATGGGAGCCGGGTTGTTCAATTTACCTGAAAATCAAAATTAACGAAGCGAGGGGAGGGGCATGGAGGCAGCATATACATCTCCAACCTATTCTTCCTATTCCGCCACACACCCCCCAGAGACTTCCAATGCATGCTTATATTTTCCTCACCTGAAAAACCCGCGAAAGCACATTGCCTCCGAAAAAGTTTAAGAGTTTTACTGGTACCGGTACCTTATACACTAGACATGCCCATAGGTTAACCCAATTACAGATGTTACTTGTACTGATCACATATCCGCCAAAAATTTTGATAAAGCATATTATGTATCGGTGTTATATTAAAAAAAAAAAAGAGAGACTATTGCTATTGCTTAGAAAAATTAATGATGGCGGCGCAAGTCTATGCGATGCTCATATACCCCCCCCCCCCGCGCGCCAGAGAATTCTATTAGATGCTATATGAAATATCTGGCTATTGGGTAGTAGATTACAAAGGCACAATAACGACTGTATAATATTGAATATTTGTGAAAGACATGTTACAAGGTGGGTAATTATTTTTTTCCTGGGTGAGGACGGAAGGTCTAGAATTACTCTGACAGGTTGTATTTAGCATCATGTTCACCTACGCCTCGATACATAGAACTAGTACATACCTCTGAAATTATCCACCCTTCAAAGTATCTGCATTATTTGCTGGGACCGTGGGGCACATGCAAGCGCGTCTGGAGGCTTTGGGCCAGTTCGGTTTGCCCAGTTTTTTCGTGGAGGTAGATCAGCCAACTGATTGTATTTTGTGTTGATGGATGGTTCACACCCAATGCCTTCTCCCGCCCAACCAGGACCCGCCCAAACAACTCCAGTGCTTTGTCATACTGCCCTTGGCTGTTGAATACCGATGCCATACCAAAGACTGTAGTGAGAGTGTCTGGGTGGTCCGCTCCCAATGCCTTCTCCTCGCCAGCCAATACTCGACCATACAACTCCAGCGCTTTGTCATACTGCCCTTGCCTCCCGAATACCACTGCCATATTATGGACTGTAGTGAGGGTGCTCGGGT
>Ga0307511_10007606_pt1 | contig 10893 bp, 9 predicted proteins | sample 13_EM_MG_FD_200266 | JGI IMG/M metagenome (GOLD analysis project Ga0307511, IMG submission 200266) | Populus trichocarpa ectomycorrhiza microbial communities from riparian zone in the Pacific Northwest, United States - 13_EM | ecosystem: Host-associated > Plants > Roots > Unclassified | place... | reverse complement strand
TGGGCCGTGGGTCCGCGGGAGCTCGGGACGGTTCCCGGTCCGCGGGTTCTGCGCGGCCTCGTATGTCGGGCAGAACGCGGGCGCGGTCGCGAAGGGGCCGCTCGCCGCAGGCCAGTTGGCGGAGATCGAGCGGGTGCTCGGGCGGTGAGCGGCCGACGGGGCCGTGTCTGGGGGCGGTAGTAGCTGGGCCGTGGGCCCGCGCGGGCTCGGGATGGTTCCCGGTCTGCGGGTTCCGCGCGGTCGCGCCTGTCGGGCGGAATGCGGGCGCGATCGCGAAGGGGCCGCTCGCCGCCGGGCAGTTGGCCGAGATCGACCAGGTGCTCGGGAGGTGAACGGCCCCGACGGGACCGACAGGTGGGCTCAGTAACCCTGGTTGCCGTGTTGTGCGTACTGCTGCTGCGGGGTGAACTGGCCGCCCCGGCCCTGCTCGGTCAGCGTGATCTGGCCGGCCTTGATGGTGGCCAGGCGCGGCGCGCGGCGGGCGATCGACGAGTCGTGGGTGACCATGATGAACGTCAGCCCGTACTCGTGCCAGAGGCCTTCGAGCAGGCCCATGATGTCGTCGCGGGTGCCCTCGTCGAGGTTGCCGGTGGGCTCGTCGGCGAGCAGCACCTTCGGCTTCTTGACCAGCGCGCGGGCGATCGCGACGCGCTGCTGCTGGCCGCCGGAGAGCTCGGAGGGGGCGTGCTTGAGGCGGTCGCCGAGGCCGACCGAGGTCAGCGCCTCGGCGGCCCGCTCGCGGCGCTCGGCCGGCTTGACGCCGAGCGGGACCAGGGCCGTCTCGACGTTCTCCTGCGCGGTGAGCGTCGGGATGAGGTTGAAGGACTGGAAGATGATGCCGATCTTCTCGGCCCGCAACCGGGTCAGCTTGGCCTCGCTGATGGTGGCGAGGTTGACGCCGTCCAGCTCGACACTGCCCTCGGTGGGGCGGTCCAGGCCGCCGATCATCTGCAGCAGCGTCGACTTGCCGCCGCCGGTGGGGCCCTGGATGACGAGCTGGTCGCCGTCCTCGATCGTCAGGTCGACGCCGCGCAGCGCCTCGACCGTCTCCTTGCCCCGCGTGTAGCGCTTGGTGACGCCGGTGAGCTTGTACATGGGATCTCCGTCGATGAGTCCGTGAAGAAGAAGAGAGTTGGGGCGCCGTCTCCCGGGGGGAGTGGAGGCGGCGCCCCGGATCAGGGGTCGCGACCGGGCGACTACGACACGCTGCGCAGGGCGTCCGCCGGGCGCATCCGGGAGGCGCGCCAGCCGCCCATCGCGCCGGCGATCAGACCGCCGGTGACGGCGAGGCCCACCGCGAGGGCGATGGTGGTCAGCGAGACCGGCGCGTTCAGCGCGATCTCCAGGGTGTTCTGGGTGGCCTGCTGGCCGGGGCCGCCGCCCTGACCGCCGCCGGGGCCGCCCTGGCCGCCGCCGGTGGAGCCGAGCTGCGCGGTCAGCTTGGGGCTGATCGCGGTGACCGTATAGGCCGCCGCGAGGCCCAGCGCGATACCGAGACCGCCGCCGATCAGACCGTTGACCATGGACTCGCCGACGACCTGCCGGGTGACCTTGCGGCTCGGCCAGCCGAGCGCCTTCAGGGTGCCGAACTCACGCACCCGGCGGGACACGGCGGAGGAGGTGAGCAGCGCGGCCACGAGGAACGCGGCGATCAGCACCGCGATGGACAGCCACTTGCCGACGCTGGTCGCCAGGTTGGAGGCGGTGGACAGCGAGCCGGAGACGGTGGACGCGAGGTCGGCGGAGGTGGTGACCGTCGTACCCGAGATGTTCTTCTGGATCGTCGACTTGACGGCCGAGATCTGCTTGGAGTCGGTCGCCTTGACGTAGATCGTGGTGACCTTGTTCTTCGAGTCGCCCAGCGTCTGCGCCTGCTTCAGCGGCACGTACACGTCGATCGTGGACTCGCTGCTGTTGGGCGTCGCGATGCCGATGACCGTGAACTTGGTGCTGGAGATCTTGAAGGTCGAACCGACCTTGTACTTCTTCGTCTTGGCGTACGACTTGCTGACGACCGCGACCTTCGCGTTGGTCTGCGCGGTCGTGAACGTCTTGCCGGTGGTGATCTTCGACGTGGACAGCGGGCCGAGCGTCTGGTCGGTGACGTCGATGCCGGCGACCGAGTACGAGTTCACGTTGAAGTTGGCGCCGCCGCCCTGGACCTGCGGCGCGCCGGTGGAGCCGCTGGCCGTGCCGCCGCCGGGGCCGCCCTGCTGCTGCGAGGAGCCCGAGGTGGTGGAGGACTTCGCCTTGCCCTGGGTGAAGGAGCCGTCGACCTTGGTGACGTTCAGCGTGAGCGCGCCGACCGCCGCGGACACGCCCTTCTGCGAGCCGACCTTGGTGACCAGGGAGGACGCGAGGACCTGACCGCCCTGCGTGTTCACCCGGTCCGAGCTCTGCGAGCTGCTGCTGGAGGAGGTGGCGCCGAACTTGAAGCTGGGACCCTGTGAGCTGCCGGCCTTGGGGGCCGACTGCGCCTTGGTCACGGTCATGTCAGTTCCGAGACCGTAAAGAGACTTGAGGACCTTGTCCTGAGCCTGATTCATGCCGGCCGACACCGAGTTGACGGTGATGACCAGCGCGATACCGAGCGCCAGACCCATGGCGATGACCAGGGCCGCCTTCTTGCGCCGGCTCAGCTCGCGCTTGAGATAGATGCCAAACATCCCATTCCCCAAAGGTTCTTGGCGCCCGCTGTGGGCGCGGCCACAAGCTATGGAGGAACCTTTGAGTCGACCTGAGTAAAGGATGTGTCTGGCCTGAGAAAAAGACGCCCGAAATCAGAATTGTGTCAGACAGCTCATTCCTAAGCTGCGGAGGGCTTCCTGCCAGGAAACCCCAGTTCAATGGCGTGTTGGTATGGGGTGCCGCGCCTTCGTGCCGGCCTCTTTCCGCCACCCCCGCCGTGCACCGCCCCGCCCCGATTTTGTACGGTCCCCGGATGCGCGATTCCTCTCGGCTCACCCGGCGTGCCGCCCTCGGCCTGACCGCCGCCGCCCTTCCCGTGGCGGCGGCCACTCCCGCGTCCGCGGCGACAGCGATAGGCGGTGAGCGTCTGGCCCGCGACGGGATCCAGACGAATGGTGCCACCGGTCTGCCCAAGAAGCTCACCGCCCGTTCCTGGCTCGTCGCCGACCACAAGACCGGCGAGGTGCTCGCCTCCTACCGCGCACACCAGCGCCTGGCGCCCGCGTCCACGCTGAAGATGCTGTTCGCCGACACCGTGCTGGGGAAGTTCGAGCGGACCCGGACCTACCGGGTCACCGACGCCGACCTCGCCGACGTCCCCTCCGGCTCCAGCATGGTCGGCGTCAAGCCCGGCATCACCTACACCGTCCACCAGCTGTGGCAGGGCGTCTTCCTTCGCTCCGGCAACGACGCCGTGCATGTGCTGTCCCACATGAACGGCGGGATCGCCAGGACGGTCGCCGAGATGCAGGCCAAGGCGGAGGACCTCCAGGCCCTGGACACCCATGTGGTGAGCCCGGACGGCTTCGACCACCCCGGACAGGTCTCGTCGGCGTACGACCTCACCCTCTTCGCCCGGCACGGGCTGCACGACGACGACTTCGGCGCCTACTGCTCCACCAGGACCGCGAACTTCCCGGCCGGCGGCAAGAAGACCTTCCAGATCCAGAACACCGACCGCCTGCTCACCGGCGCCTACGGCCTGCGCCCGTACAAGGGCATGATCGGCGTCAAGAACGGTTACACCAGCCACGCCGGAAACACCTTCACCGGCGCCGCCACCCGCGACGGCCGCACGCTCCTGGTCACGGTGATGCACCCGGCCAACGGCGGCAACGAGGTCTACAAGGAGACCGAGGCACTGCTCGACTGGGGCTTCGGCAAAGGGAGTTCGGCCCGGGCGGTGGGCACGCTGGTCGAGCCGCTGAGCGAGGGCGGGGCGAGCGCGAGCCCGACGCCGTCGGGGGGCGCCAAGGGGGCTCCGGGGGCCACGGGTGCGGCGGCCTCGTCGTCGGACGCCACGTCGCCCTGGCGGCTGCTGGAGGGCGCGGCCGGGACGGTGGTCCTGCTCGCGGGCGGCGCGTTCGCGCTGCGCAGGCGGCGGGCGGCCGTAGCGGCGGCGGCCAAGGCCGAAGAGAACCAGGGGAGTTGAATCAATTACGCGACAGCCGTTCCACCGCCCGGTGTGAAACCTCGCGGTCCCACGCGAGGCCCACCCCCACCCGGGCGGTGGAACGACTGTCGCCTCCCCCCTCGGGTGTGGTCTGTGGAAGCTCAGTGCCCCAAGTGTGAAGCTTTGGTGGAGAAGAGTTGAGCATAAGTCAGTAACCGGGCGCAATGGTACGGACGGTCAAATTCCGTTTGTGCAACTTGCCTCAGCCACGGCCCACATACGGCATAGAGGTCGCCAACACCGTCGCGAACTGCACATTCGCCGCCAACGGCAGCTCCGCCATGTGCCGCACCGTCCGCGCCACATCCGCGACATCCATCACCGGTTCCGGGGCTACCACCCCGTTGGCCTGCAGCGCCCCGGTCTCCATCCGCCGCGTCATGTCCGTCGCCGCGTTCCCGATGTCGATCTGCCCGACCGCGATCGAGTACGGCCGCCCGTCCAGCGACAGCGACTTGGTGAGCCCGGTCAGCGCGTGCTTGGTCGCGGTGTAGGCCACGGAGTGCGGCCGGGGCGCATGCGCGGAGATCGACCCGTTGTTGATGATCCGCCCGCCCTGCGGCACCTGCTCCTTCATCCGCCGGTACGCCGCCTGCGCGCACAGGAACGCCCCGTTGAGGTTGGTGTCCACCACATGCCGCCACGCGTCGTACGGCAACTCCTCCACCGGCACCCCACCGGGCCCGAAGGTCCCCGCGTTGTTGAACAGCAGGTCCACGCGCCCGAAGCGGTCCGTGGTCGCGGCGAAGAGTGCGGCCACGTCGTCGGGCCGCGACACATCCGTACCTACGGCGAGGGAGGCGCCCTCGGGAACCAGCGCCGCCGTCTCCTCCAGGGTCTCGGTACGACGGCCGGCCAGGGCTACCGACCAGCCCGCGCCCAGCAGTTCCACGGCGACCGCGCGGCCGATCCCGGATCCCGCGCCGGTCACCACGGCGATCCTTGATTGCTCAGCGTTCATGGACCGCAGCCTACGAGCCGGTGTCAGCCCTCCTGCGGGTACCGCACCCCGATCCGCTCCCGGACCGCGTCCAGCGTGCGCATCACCGCGAGGGTGCCCTCCAGCGGCACCAGGGGCGACTCGGTCTCACCGGCCCGCAGCGCCCGCATCACCTCGGCCGCCTCGTGCCGCAGCGTGTTGCGCGGCCCGTCCGCCGGGTCGAGGACGAACTCCTCGGGGTCACGGCCGTCCCGGTGCAGTACGAACCGCTCCGGGTGGAAGAAGCCGTCCGGGATGTCGATCCGGCCCAGCGAACCGGTCACCGACGCCGAGGTCCCCGTACCGCCGACGATGGAGCAGTGCAGCGCGGCCAGCGCGCCGCTGTCCCAGGAGAACAGGGCCGCCGTCTGCAGATCGGCACCCTCGGCGGACAGCACGGCCGAGGCCTTGATGCCGGCGGGCTCACCGAGCAGCAGCTGCGCGAACGACACCGGATACACCCCGAGGTCCAGCAGCGCGCCCCCGCCCTGAGCGGGGTCCCGCAGTCGGTGCGAGGGCGGGAAGGGTCCGGCGAGCCCGAAGTCGGCCTGGATCGTGCGGACTTCACCGATCGCACCATCATCCACGAGGGCTTTCAGCCGCCGTACCAGCGGATTGCAGTACATCCACATGGCCTCCATCAGGAAGCTGCCGCGCGCCCTCGCCAGTTCCACAAGCTCCGTGGCCTCACGGGAGTTGAGGGTGAAGGCCTTCTCGACGAGCACGTTCCGCCCGGCCTCCAGACAGAGACCGGCCGCCGCGCGGTGCGCCGAGTGCGGGGTGGCGACGTAGACGACATCGATGTCCTCGTCGGCCGCCAGCGTGGCCCAGTCGCCGTAGGCCCGCTCGATCCCGAACCGGTCCGCGAACGCCTTCGCCGACTCCTCCGTCCGCGAGGCCACCGCGACCACCTCGGCGTCCGGCAGATCGACGAGCGCCGCCGTGAACGCGGCGGCGATCCCGCCGGTCGCCAGGATCCCCCAGCGCACGTTCTCTTCCGTCATCGCGGCCCCACCCTCGCTCACCAGTACCTCGGCACCCCGTACGAGCTGAGAGCATAGGTGGCAGATCAGCCAGGGAGGGAGGGGCACATGCCCGAGCAGAGGGCGCAGGCGCCGGCCGCGCCGCAGTCCGTCGTACCGTCGTCGCTCGACGCGACCCGCCGCGCGGGCCTCCTCGTCGTCCTCATCCTCGGCGGCCTCACCGCGACCCCGCCGCTGTCGATGGACATGTACCTGCCCGCGCTCCCGGCGGTCACCCGCGCCCTGCACGCGCCCGCCGCGACCGTGCAGCTCACCCTCACCGCGTGCCTCGCCGGCATGGCGCTGGGGCAGCTGGTGGTCGGCCCGATGAGCGACAGATGGGGCCGCAGACGCCCGCTGCTGACCGGCCTCGCCGTCTACGTCGTCGCGACCGCCCTGTGCGCGTTCGCGCCGAACGTGGAGTTCCTGGTCGCCTTCCGCCTGCTCCAGGGCCTGGCGGGCGCGGCCGGAATAGTGATCGCACGAGCGGTCGTACGCGACCTCTACGACGGCGTCGCCATGGCCCGCTTCTTCTCCACCCTCATGCTGGTCTCCGGGGTCGCCCCCGTCGTCGCGCCGCTCGTCGGCGGCCAGATCCTGCGGGTGACGGACTGGCGGGGCGTGTTCGTCATCCTGACCTTCGTCGGGGCCGCCCTCGCCGTCCTCGTCTGGACCCGCCTCCCCGAGACCCTCGCACCCGCCGACCGGCACGTCGGCGGCACCGGCGAGGCCCTGCGCTCCATGCGGCGCCTCCTCGCCGACCTCCCCTTCACCGGCTACATGCTCACCGGCGGCTTCGCCTTCGCCGCCCTGTTCGCCTACATCTCCGCGTCCCCCTTCGTCGTCCAGGAGATCTACGGCGCCTCCCCGCAGACCTTCAGCCTGCTGTTCGGCGTCAACTCGGTCGGCCTGGTCGCGGTCGGGCAGATCAACGGCAAGCTGCTGGTCGGCCGGGTCTCCATGGACAAGGTGCTGGGCGCGGGCCTGGCGGTGGTGGTGCTGGCCGCGACGGCACTGCTGCTGATGGCGACGGGCGTGTTCGCAGAGGTGGGCCTGGCCCCGGTGGCCACCGCCCTCTTCGTCCTCATGTCGGCGATGGGCGTGACCCTCCCCAACGCCCAGACCCTCGCCCTCATGCGCACCAAGCACTCCGCGGGCTCCGCCTCCGCGCTGCTCGGCACCTCGTCCTTCCTGATCGGCGCGGTGGCCTCCCCGCTCGTCGGCATCGCGGGCGAGCACACAGCCGTCCCGATGGCCGTCGTCCAACTGGCGGCCGCACTGGTGGCGGTGGCCTGCTTCGTGGGAATGTGCCGTCCCTGGAACACCCGTACGACCGCGGAGGGAGTGGGGAGCTGAGCGCCCCGAGACTGCGCAGCGACACACCGGAACGGGCGGGCCTCGACCCCGGGGAACTCCGTCACCTGATCCGGGAGGTCCACGACCTCACCACCGGCGACCGCCCGTGGGCGGCGGGCACCGTCGTGGTCGCCGGCCGCGGCCCGGTGATCGCCGTGGAGGAGGCGGCGGGCTGGGCCGTACGGTATTCGGCCTACGACCCCGAGACCGACCGGGGCGTAGAACTCCCGCCGGCCTCCCGCGTCCGGACAACGATCGACACCCCCTTCGACCTGGCCTCCCTCACCAAACTCTTCACGTCCGTCGCCGCGATGCAGCAGATCGAGCGGGGCACCCTGGGCATCGACGCCCGCGTCGGCGCCTACCTCCCGGACTTCCGCGCCGCCGCCCGCCACGACATCACCGTCCGCCAACTCCTCACCCACACGTCCGGCCTGCGCCCCGAACTCCCGCTGTACGACTGCGCGGACGACGCGGAACGGTTGGCGATGCTCCGGGCGGAGGCGCCGGTGAGGGAGCCCGGCGAGTATCTGTACTCGGACCTGAACCTCCTCCTGCTCCAGTTCGTCCTGGAACGCGTCAGCGGACGCACCCTCGACGTCCTGGTCCACGACGGCATCACCCGCCCCCTGGGCATGACCTCCACCGACTTCGGCCCCTGCCCCGGCGCGGCGGCCACCGAGGACCAACGCCGCCCGTGGGCCAAGGCGGACCGCGGAATGCTGCGGGGAGTCGTCCACGACGAGAACGCCTGGGCACTGGGGGGCGTGGCGGGCCACGCGGGCCTCTTCTCGACCGGCCGCGACCTGGCCGTCTTCTGCCGCACGCTGCTGGCCGGGGGCTCCTACGGCCCCGCCCGCATCCTCGGCGCGGACTATGTGGAGCTGCTCCTGACCCCGCCCGGGCTGGGCTTCGCGGTCGACCAGGCCTGGTTCATGGGGGAGCTGGCGGGGCGGGGGGCAGTGGGCCACACGGGCTTCACGGGAACGTCGCTGGTGCTGGATCCGGCGACGGACACGTTCCTGGTGTTGCTGGCGAACACGGTGCATCCGCGGAGACGGGGGCCGGACAGTGGGCCGAGGGCGGCGGCGGGGACGCGGGTGGCACGGGCCGTGCGGGGGTTTTGAACGGTCACTTCTTGGCCGACAGTAAACGGGTGGTGGGTGGGCATAGGTCCCGGGGGTCTGGGGGCGGAGCCCCCAGGGACGGCGGCACCAGCACCGGGCCACTTAGAATCGGCGGGTGAACGACCCCGTGACCCCGGCCGAAACCCTCCGTACCGCTCTCGCCGCGCTGCTCGGCGGGCTTCCGCCCAGGCAGGCCGCCGGTGCCGTGGAGCGCCTGATCGGCAAGTACCGCGGGGCCACCCCGACCGACGCCCCGATCCTCAGGGACCGTGCGGATGTCGTCGCCTACGCCGCCTATCGGATGCCGGCGACCTTCGAGGCCGTACGCTCCGCGCTGGACGCGTTCGCCGATGCCGTACCCGGCTGGACTCCGCAGGGACACACGGACGTCGGCGGCGGCACCGGCGCCGCGACCTGGGCCGTCACCGCCACCTGGTCCGGCGACCGCCCGGTGACCGTACTCGACTGGGCCGAACCCGCACTCACGCTGGGGAAAGAGATCGCCGCCGCCAACCCCGGCCTGCGGAACGCCAGTTGGCGGCGGGCTCGCATCGGCTCGGCGCTCACCCTCGACGCCACCGATCTAGTCACCGTCTCCTACGTCCTCAACGAACTCACCGTCCCCGACCGCGCCGCCCTCGTCGACGCCGCCGCGTCCGCGGCCCAGGCCGTGGTGATCGTCGAGGCCGGCACCCCCGACGGCTACGCCCGCGTCATCGAGGCCAGGGACCGGCTGATCGGCGCCGGGTTCCGTATCGCCGCCCCCTGCCCGCACAGCGCCGCCTGCCCGATCGTCCCCGGCGAGGACTGGTGCCACTTCTCGGCCCGGGTCAGCCGCTCCTCCCTGCACCGCCAGGTCAAGGGCGGCTCCCTGCCGTACGAGGACGAGAAGTTCAGCTACGTCGCCGCCACCCGCCTCCCCGTCGAACCCGCCCCCGCCCGGGTCGTACGGCGCCCGCAGATCCGCAAGGGGCAGGTGCTCCTCGACCTCTGCGAGACCGACGAGCACCTGCGCCGGACGACGGTCACCAAACGCCACGGCGACCTGTACAAGGCAGCCCGGGACGCGAGCTGGGGGGACCCCTGGCCGCCGTAGCGGCGTGGCGCCGTAGCGTCATAGGCCTGAAGGTCGTAAATCCCGGCAAATCGTCCGATAGGTGGTCATCCGGTTCTCGGTGTGTCTCGTCCCACCTGCCCCGCATGTGGGGTACCGCCACCCGGGGCGCAGGATGGTGCGACGATGGAGGAAGTTCTCCGTACAACAACAGGACAAGAACAGCAGGGCGACAACAGCGGGGCGAGGAGATAGATGAGCGCGACGTTCGGTGGCCGGACCGGTCGGCAGGGCAGACTCTCCTCGTGGCTGCGCGGACGCCGCCCGCAGGCGGAGGCCGCCGACGGCAGCGGGCGCGAGGCGCTGCTGCTCGCCGCCGCCGGAGCGGGACTGCCGCTCGCGCCCGCCGCGCACCCCGCCCCGGGCTATCGATGTTCCTGTGACCGTGTGGGCTGCCCCACCCCCGCCCGGCACCCGGTGTCGTTCGCCTGGCAGACGCAGTCCACGACCGACCGCGCGCAGATCGAGCGCTGGGCCCGCCACCAGCCGCAGGCCAACTTCATCACCGCGACCGGCATGGTCAACGACGTCCTCGACGTCCCCCTGGAGGCCGGCCGCGAGGCCCTGGAGCGGCTGCTCGCCGCCGGTATCGAGGTCGGGCCCGTCGCCGCGAGCGACGACGGACGGCTGCTCTTCTTCACCCTCACCCGCGGCACCCCCGAGGACGAGGACGAGTGGTGGCCGTGCGAACTGGACTGCCACCCCGAGACGATGGACGAACACCCGGGGCTGCGCTGGCACTGCCGCGGGTCCTACGTCCTCGTCCCCCCGGCCCAACTGCCCGGCGAGAACCAGTCGGTGCACTGGGTACGCGGCCCCGAGCATCCGCTGCCCGACCCGCTGACCCTCCTGGAAACCCTCACGGACGCCTGCGCCCGATACGCCGGCCAGGAGCCGGACCACGCGAACGCGGCCTGGCCGCTGGGCCGTTGACCATCGGGGTCTGCAGGACTGTTTGAGCAGCCGTCAGCCGCCCTGCGCGGAGGTCAGTCCCTCGATCCGGCCCAGCACCGACACCTTGCCGCCCAGCTTCGGGTCCAACGCCACCTGGTTGGACACGAGTTGGAGGGTGAGGGACTGCTGTACGGCGCCCGTCGTCAGCGCCTGCACGTCCTTGTTCTGGGCCGGCACCGAGGTGCCCGTCGCCGCGGTCT
>Ga0307511_10007605_pt1 | contig 10894 bp, 7 predicted proteins | sample 13_EM_MG_FD_200266 | JGI IMG/M metagenome (GOLD analysis project Ga0307511, IMG submission 200266) | Populus trichocarpa ectomycorrhiza microbial communities from riparian zone in the Pacific Northwest, United States - 13_EM | ecosystem: Host-associated > Plants > Roots > Unclassified | place... | reverse complement strand
TTCTCGAGCCCGCGCAGGCTTCGGAAGGTCCGGTCCGACGCCTTACCCAAAATCTCCACTCCCGACGCGGCGGAGACCCCCTTGGCCCCGCGGCGCATTAACAATACAGGCGCTTCCGTAACTGGAGCCTAAATCTCCCGATTCGAGGCCGCACCTTATTAAGCCTGTGAAAGGCCATGCCCCGCCTACCCATTTTGGGGGTTCGGCGAACGAGGTATCAGAACGCGCCGGGGCGGAAAATGTTGTCGGGCCTCCCCGACACGTGGCAGACGCGGCGCTTGCCACGGCGCGGGTTCACGAACAGGCTTGCCGCCGGGATGTAGTGAGGGGCGAGGCGTATGCGGGCAGGGTTGTGGCTGGCCGTTATGGGCGCGGTTGGACTGGCCGGCGCGCAGGCCGTCGCGCAGGACGCGCCGTCCTTCCCGCTCGCGCTCGATCACGACACCCTGCTGGCCTGGCTGCAGCGGGAGACCGACATCACCCCTGAGCGGGTCGTGGCGGTGACGCCGCAGGCGATCACGGCGGTGGTCTCGACCTTCCCGGCCGGCGGCGGCCAGGGGCCGCGGGTGGTGATCCGGGCGGAGGCCCTGAACAGCGAAACCTTTGCCCGCACCGGGGCGCTGTCCTGGCACGTGTCGCTGAGCGCCGACTGCACCGGCCACAAGGTGCGGCTGGGCGACACCACGGGCTATCCGCAGCGCAATCTGCTGGGCGAGCGGCGCGTGCTGCGGCCCGCGGAGACCGAGTGGCGCGCCCCTGAGGCCGGGACCGCCCTCGACAACGCCTGGCGCGCGGCGTGCGACGGCAAGTTCAAGGGGCCGTTCCAGGACAGCAACGTCAAGGTCGTGCAGCCCGACGCCGCACCGCCGCCGGCCTCGGCGCCGGCCGCGGCCGCGCCACCGCCTGCCGCCGCGACGCCGCCGCCGGCCGCGCCGAAACCTGCGCCGCCTAAGCCCGTGCCGCCCAAGCCCGCGCCGCCCAAACCCGCGCCAAAACCGGTCGCGGCGAAGCCCGTCGATCCGCCGGCCCCGGCCCCGGCCGCTGCCGCCGGTGGCGCGGTCAGCGTGCAGATCGGGTCGTTCCCCGACCAGGCCTCGGCCAACGCGGCCTTGGCGAAGCTGGGCGACGGCCAGGCGCATTCCACCGAATCGGCCGTCGTCGCGGGCCGCACCTGGTACCGCGCCGTGGTGGGCGGGTTCGCCAGCAACGACGCGGCCAGCCAGTACTGCGCGGCGCGCAAGGCCAAGGGCGGGGTCTGCCTGGTCCGGGCGCGCAGCCGCTAATTCCCCCGCCACGGCCGGTCTTGCGACAATGCGCCGCGGCGGATAATGGCCGCCGTTTACCGACGGACAGCCGTCGAGAGCACAGCTAGCCGTTTATGACCCTTGCCGCCGCCGCGCCTGTCCGAACGCCCGAGCCGGCGTGGCGCACGCTCGCCTGGGCGGCGCTGCTGGCCGCCGTGGTGATGGGGATTTCCTATGCGGCGCTGTGGGCTCCGCGGGATCTCGGGCGGGCCACGCCGATCTGGCCCGGCAACGCGCTGGCGGTGGTGTGCATCCTGCGCGGACGCCGGGACCGCTGGTGGGTCTGGGCCCTGGCGGCGACGGCGGGGAACCTGGGCGCCGACCTCGCGGTGGGCGATGGCCTGGCCAAGGCGCTGGCGCTGACGGCCTGCAACACCCTGGAGATCGCCATCTGCGCCCTGGGCCTGCCGCGGCTGCTGCCGCGGGGGTTCGACCCCAGCCGCATGGGCGACCTCGCCTGGGGCGGAGCGGTGGCGACGGTCGGCTCGTTCGTCTCGGCGCTCCTGGCGTCGACTTACCTGGGGCTGACGCACGGCGGCCATTTCGCCACCGACCTGACCGTATGGATGATGGCGGACCTACTGGGCCTGCTGATCCTGGTCCCATGCCTGTCGGTGCTGGCTGACGGGCGCCTCTACCTTCGGGAAAAGCCGCTGACGGTGGTGGGCGTGAGCACCGTCGTGGGCGTCGTGGCCCTGGAGGTCGCGATCTTCGCCCAGAGCGACTATCCGCTGCTGTTCCTGGCCCCGATGGTGGTGCTGGCGGCGGCCATGGTGCTGGAGCTGCTGGGGGCGGCGATCGTGCTGATGGCCACGGCCGCCGTCGCCATGGGCTTCACCTTCGCCGGCGTCGGCCCGATCACCCTGGCGGCCGACGGCTGGACGGGACGGCTGATCCTGCTGCAGCTGTTCGTGGCCGCCAGTACGGGCCTGGGCCTGCAGATCGCGGCCATGCACCAGCACCGCCGTCGCACCGCCCGCCAGCTGGCCGCCGCCCTGGCTGAGGCCGAGCAGGCGTCGCGGGTGAAGTCCGAATTCCTGGCCAACATGAGCCACGAGATCCGCACGCCGCTCACCTCGATCCTGGGCTTCGCCTCGCTGCTCGCGGAGCAGGACCTGGGGGACGAACCCGGACGCTATGCGGCGCGCGTGCTGGCGGCCAGCCGCAGCCTGCTGGCCCTGGTCAACGATGTGCTGGACTTCTCCAAGCTCGAGGCGGGCCGGCTGGAGCTGAAGCCGCAGGTCGCCTCGCCGCGGCAGTGCGGGCGCGACGTGGCCGATCTGTTCAGCGCCCAGGCGGGCGAGAAGGGGCTGTCGCTGCGGTTCGTCGAGGCCGACCTGCCGGCGCATGTCACCGCCGACTTCGACCGGGTGCGCCAGGTGCTGATCAATCTGGTGGGCAATGCGGTGAAGTTCACCGCCGCCGGCGAGGTGGTGGTGAGCGCGGGCTACGACGCCGACGCGGGTGTGCTCAGCTACCGGGTGGCCGATACCGGGCCTGGGCTCGATGCGGACGCGCAGGCGCTGCTGTTCAAGCGGTTCAGCCAGGTGGACGCCGCGGTGAACCGGGCCCACGCGGGCTCCGGCCTGGGGCTGGCGATCTCCAAGGGGCTGGTGGAGGCCATGGGCGGCCGCATCGGGGTGGAAAGCGCGCCGGGCGCGGGCTCGACCTTCTGGTTCGAGGTCCCGGCCCCGACGGCCGAGGCGGAGGCCGAGGACGAGGGCGTGACCCTGGACCTGGCGGCGTTCCAGGGCCTGAAGATCCTGCTGGTCGACGACAACGCCGCCAATCGCGAGCTGATCCGCTCGCTGCTGAGCCCGCTGGGCGTGGCCCTGACCACGGCGGACGGCGGCGAGGCCTCGATCGCGGTCAGTCGGATGCAGGAATTCCAGCTGATCCTGATGGATCTGCGCATGCCCGGCGTCGACGGCTGGACGGCGGCGCGCGCGATTCGCGGCGAGGCGGGGCTGAACCAGGCCACGCCGATGCTGGCCTTCTCGGCCGACATCACCGCCGACGACGAGGCCGCGCTTGGCATGTTCGAAGGCGTGGTCAGGAAGCCGATTGAAATGGCGGAGCTTCTGTTCGCCATCGCCCACTGGACGGCGCCGCCCACACCTTCCGCGGGAGCTTCACTCGCCTCAAGGGTCGTGAAAACGCCACAGCGGCGCCGTTGACTTGCGCCGGTTAGCCGCCTCAATGGCCCCCTGAAGCGGTCTCGGATCGCTTCCAAGACCTAGTATCAGAGGACGTTTTCCGGGGGGCGGGGGACGTTCGGGGACGTTTATGCTGAGTTTCTTGAGACACGCCCTGATGAGCCCCGTGACCGGGCCGATTGCCACGTCGGTGGCGCTGGCGCTGGCCGTTGCGCTGGGCGTGAGTTCGGCCGGCTGGGAGACCAAGCGCGCCCGCTATGAAGCGCGGATCGCCGAATTGAGCCAGGGCGCCGACCGGACCCAGGCTTCGCTGCGCACCGAACTGGCCGCCTGCCACGCCGCCGGCGACGCGCGGCGGCTGATGGAGGCGAAGTATGCCGAGGCGGGCAAGACCCCGGACGGCGCCAAGGCCCTGCTGGAGCAGGAGCCCGAGGGCATCGACGCCTGCGCCCGCATGGAGAGCGCCGACCGGGCGGTGCTGTCGAACCTGAAGCGATGAGGCCTGGACGGGCGACACTGCTGGCCGTCGTCGCGGCGCTGGCGCTCGCCGGCTGCCAGACGATCGGGCGCAAGAAGCCGCTGCCGGTCCCGCCCCCGCCGGCCCCGGCCCCGGCGGAGCGGCCGCCGCTGATCATCATCCGGCCCGCGCCGCCGGCCCCGCCGGCTCCGGCGCCGAAGGCCTGCGTGCCCAAGTCGCTGGGCGCCGCGCCGCGCTACCCGGACACCGAGGCGGCGCTGCGCGCGGCCGGCGGCGCCGCCGACCGCTACCAGCTGCTGGCCGCCGGCCGCATCCTGCGTCAGCAACGGCTGGAGGAGCTGGAGAAGATCATCGCCGGCTGCCGCTAGGCCGAGACCCCGACGGTCACGGAACCCGTGTATCCCGCCGAGGCGCTGCCGGTGAGGCTGGGCGTCTGGGCGGCGATCTGGGCGGCGGTGTTGTCGCCGAAGACGTTGTCGCTTGACGTGGTGATGCTGGCGAAGCGGCTGGCGCTGCCGGGATAGCCGCTACCGGCGTAGATGGCCGTGGCCACGTCGCGCGGCATGGCGAACTGCGAGGTCAGCAGTCGGTTCGCATAGGAGGTGGCCGAGGCCAGGCTGCGGTAGACCTCGAAGTGGATGTGCGGATAGCGGCCCGAGTAGCAACCCGGGAAGATGGTGGTGAAGGTGGCCTGGCCGTTGGCGTTGGTGGCCTGGACGCCGCGCAGATAGTTCTGCTGCGGCAGGTCGTAGAGCGAGTACTGGCCGTTGGCGTCGGCGTGCCACAGGTAGATGGCGTAGTCCGCCAGCGCCGCGCAGGCGGAGGCCACATTCACCAGATTGATGGTCAGCGTCAGCTGCACGCCCGCCGCCGTGCCGCTGAGTGCGCCGAAGCTGGAGCGGATGTCGCTGCGCACCACGCCGCTTGCGGTCAGGATGTTGGAGAGCGTCCCGTTGGCCATGTTGGAGCCGTCGGAGGGGTAGGGGCCGTTGGTCTCCTCCGGGTCGGCGACGCAGGTCGACGTGCCGGTTCCGGTCGTGCCCGTGCCGGTGGTTCCTGTGCCGGTGGTGGTGGTGGTCGTCGCGGTCGAGGTCGTGTCCGTGGCGGTCATGGACGAGCCGCCGCCGCTGCAGGCGTCCAGCAGCAGCGTCCCGCCGCCGGCCGCCATCAGCCCCAGCAGGCGTCGCCGCTGGAGCAGGCGCAGCTGCAGCATCCGTAGGTCATGGGCCAGGCCCAGGTCGTGGTCGTCCAGCATGCGTCGCGTCCCTCGCGTGTTGCGTAAGAACTGCACGCTATAAAATATAACAAGGCGGAAATGTTTCCGGAGTGTTGCAAGCGGCGCCGTGGGCGAAGACGCCCAAAAAGAAAGCGCCCCGGCTTGTGGCCGAGGCGCCCGAGTGCCGGATGTGCCTCCGACTAGAAGCGGTACTGAAGCTCCACGCCGTAAGTGCGCGGCAGCACGTACGAGAACGTCTGGTTGATGCGACCAAAGGCCGGCTGGCCGACCAGGGCGCTGGTGATGCGGCTGCCGCTGACGCCGGCGGTGCCGCGGGTGTCGAACACGTTCTTCACGTAGCCGATGGCGGTGAACTTGCCGTTCTTCTCGTTGAACAGCACCCGGGCGTCGGTCTGCCCGTAGCTCTTGGCCTTGTTCCAGTAGTCCGTGAAGATCGAGTAGTAGGTGGCGGCCCGCCAGACGTAGGTCAGCGAAGCCGACACGCTGCCGGGATCAAACTCCCAGGTGTAGTTCGCGTTGACGGTGACCCGGTGCGGCGTGGAGGACGGCAGCGGGTTGCCCTTCAGGTCTTGGTTCAGCGCGGTCTGATTGAGGGCGCCGGTGGCCGTCGTCGGCGCGAGCTGGGCCGCGGTGTTCCCTGAGAGCACCACACCCGGCTGCAGGCCGCGCGGGTCATCTGGATCCTGGAAGCAGCAGGCCTTCTTCAATTCGGCGTTCAGGTAGGAGTAGTTGGCCAGGATCTGCAGGTGGTCGATCGGCTGCCAAACGGTCTCCAACTCAAAACCCAGGATGCGGGCCTTGGGCATGTTGAAGAAGCGCGTGACGTTCAGTTGGGTCAGCGGGTCGAGACCCGAGATCGGGATCTGGATGTCCTGATAGTCGTAGTAGAAGGCCGAGGCGTTGGCCTGCAGGCGACCGTTGAAGGTCTTCTTGAGGCCGACCTCGTAGGCGTTGATCTTCTCCTCGTCGGTCGTGACGTTCGGCGTGAGCGTCGTGGTGCCGGAGTTGAAGCCGCCCGCCTTGTAGCCCCGCGAATACTTGGCGTAGGCGAGCGTGTCGGCGTCCGGCTTCCAGTCGAGACCGAGGGTGCCGGTGACCGCGTCCCAGTGGTTCTTCAGGCCGCGGTGGCGGATGCCGGTGGTCGGATCGGTGAACGCCGGCAGATACACCGACGGATCGGTGCTGGCGCCTGGGGCCGCGGCGTCGGTGATGTCGACCGGACGCTGGAAGACCCGGCTGCCCGGGCAGCTGGCCGTGTAGAGGCAGAACAGCCGCGCGCCTTCGAAGGACCGCTTGCGGTCGTAGGTGTAGCGCAGGCCGACCGTGGCCTTCAGCGTCTCGGTCGCCTGCCAGTCGACCTGGCCGAACGTGGCGTAGGATTCGCTGACGTTCTCGGACGTGCCGTAGGCGTAGCGGCGCAACGGGTTCGGCGCGACGGGGACGCCGGTCTGGGTCCTGGGGTCCGCGAAACGCGCATCGTCAGGGAAGCGGGCGTCCGACAGGGTGTAGTTCGAGCCTTCCCGGAACTGGTAGAGGCCGAACAGCCACTGGACCGGGCCGTCGCCGGTGGAGGTGAAGTTCAGCTCGTTGGAGAACCACCACACCTCCTCTTCGTACTGGTTGTGCTGGCGCGGGAAGTAGGGAAGCGTCGCCGGTCCCCCGATCGCCGTCGGCAGCAGGAACGGCGCCTGCCGCGACGTGCCGTCCAGGTCGGTCTGCAGGCGGTAGTCGTAGTAGGTGTTGCCGGCGACGTATTTGATATCGAAGGTGTCGAGGTGCAGCGTCGCGTTCAGCGTATAGGTGCTGCTCTCGAGGTTGATGTAGTTGCCGTCGTCGGTGTCGAAGCAGAACTGGCAGGTGTTGCCGGCCAGGGCCTGCGGTCCGCCGAACCCGGCCGCGTTCGGCGTCAGCGGCGCCTGCAGCGGGTTGAGGTTGTCGCGGATGCCGTAGGTCGTGCCCGTGCGGCCGCCGGGGCCGCGCCCAAGCGTATGCCACTCGGTCGTGGAGGCCTTCGCCCACCATTCGAACTTGTCGTCGAAGTACTTGCCGTCCAACTGGCCTTCCACGGTCCAGAACGTACCGCGGTTGCCCTCGTCCTTGCCGTTCGGGTTGAGGTTCGTGAACTCGCCCTTGCCGATGTTGCTCCACGAGTAGGCGAGGCGACCGCGGGTGCCGAACGCCAGCGGGCCGGAGACTGCGCCTTCAACCGTCTTCGAATCGTAGTTGCCGTAGCCGAGCCGCTGCTCGGCATAGAAGTCGTCGGTCGGCCGTTTGGATTGGATGTTCAGCGCGCCGCCGATGGCGTTCTTGCCATAGAGGGTGCCCTGCGGGCCGCGCAGCGCTTCGGTGCGTTCCAGGAACAGCGTGGACTGGGCGAAGGCCGTCACCGAGGAGGTGTAGAAGCCGTCGCTGTACATCGCCACGCCGCCCTCGGAGGAGCGGTTGTTGGTGAAGCGGCCGATGCCGCGCAGCGACGCGCGGTCGTTGCTGGTGGTGTAGCTGAGGCCCGGCGTGAAGTTGGTGAGGTCCTGCACCGAGTTGATGCCGACCAGTTCGCGGCGCTCGTCGGTGAACGCCGACACGGCGACCGGCACGTCCTGCAGCGACTGCTCGCGCTTTTCGGCAGTGACGACCAGTTCTTCGATTTCGTTGGTGGAGTTGGGCGTCGCGGCCTGTGCGTAGGCGACGCCGGACGTGGCCGTCGCGGCGAACACGCACGACAGCAGAATAGCCTTCTTGGACAGCATTCGATTCCCCCAAGTCCGTTTCAATGGCGCCTTACCGACGCTCGCGTTTCTCGAAGAGGCCGTATGGTGGCCGCCACGTCAACACGGGTCCGCCACAAAGCTGCTCTTTTCGAGATAACTGTCGGATTTGAGCCACGCCCCCGATCGGCGGTTTTGGAAGGGTCGGGATGCTCGCGGGCCGATTTGATTCGCCGGCGCCAAAAACGAAAACGCCCCGGCCGAAGCCGGGGCGCTCGCCGTCCAGAGCGGGTGTTTCCGTCTAGAACCGGTACTGCAGTTCCACGCCGTAGGTGCGCGGCAGGACGTAGGACACCGTCTCGTTGACGAAGCCGGTGTTCGGTCCGGTGGTGAGGCGCGTGCCGCTCACGCCGGCCGAGCCGCGGGTGTCGAACACGTTCTTCACGTAGCCGATCAGCGTGTACTTGCCGGCCTTGTCGTTGAAGAGGAGGCGCGCGTCGGTCTGGCCGAAGCTCTTCGCCTTGTTCCAGTAGTCGGTGAAGATCGAGTAGTAGGTCGCGTCGCGCCACACGTAGGTCAGCGAGGCCGACACGTTCCCGGGATCCAGCTGCCACGTGTAGTTGGCGTTGATCGTGAACCGGTGCGGGGTCGAGGAGGGCAGCGGATTGCCCTTCAGGTCCTGGTTCAGGGCGGCCGTGGAGGTGGGCGCCAGGTTCGCCGCCGAGTTCCCGGACAGCATCACGTTCGGCTGCAGGCCGCGCGGATCGTCTGGATCCTGGAAGCAGCACGCACTCCGCAGCTCGGCGTTCAGGTAGGAGTAGTTGGCCAGGATCTGCAGGTGGTCGATCGGCTGCCACACGGTCTCCAGCTCCAGGCCGAGGATCCGGGCCTTCGGCATGTTGAAGAAGCGGGTGACGTTCAGCTGGGTCAGCGGGTCCAGGCCCGAGATCGGGATCTGGATGTCGTGATAGTCGTAATAGAAGGCCGAGGCGTTGACCTGCAGGTGGCCGTTGAACGTCTTCTTGAAGCCGACCTCGTAGGCGTTGATCGTCTCCTTGCCCGTCGTGACGTTCGGCGCGAGCGTCGTGGTGCCGGAGTTGAAGCCGCCCGCCTTGTAGCCGCGGGTGAACTTCGCATAGGCCAGGGTGTCGGCGTCGGGCTTCCAGTCGGCGCCCAGGGTCCCGGTCAGCGCGCTCCAGTGGTTCTTCAGGCCGCGGTGGCGGATGCCGGTGGTCGGGTCGGTGAACGCCGGCAGATAGACCGACGGGTCGGCGCTGCCGCCCGGCGCGGCGACCGCGGTGACATCGACCGGACGGCCGGTGACCCGCGAGATCGGGCAGGTGGCGGTGTAGAGGCAGAACAGCCGCGCGCCTTCGAACGAGCGCTTGCGGTCGTAGGTGTAGCGCAGGCCCCCGGTGAGCTTCAGCGTCTCGGTCGCCTGCCAGTCGACCTGGCCGAATGTGGCGTAGGACTCGCTCACGTTCTCCGAGGTGCCGTAGGCGTAGCGGCGCTCGGGGTTCGGGGCGGCCGGCGTCAGCTGCGCGGCGGGGTTGGTGGAGAACAGCGTCGGGTTCTCGAAGCGCGCGTCATCGGGGAAGCGCGCGTCCGACAGGGTGTAGTTCGACCCTTCGCGGAACTGGTAGAGGCCGAGCAGCCACTGCACCGGGCCGTCGCCGGTGGAGGTGAAGTTCAGCTCGTTCGAGAACCACCAGACCTCCTCCTCGTACTGGTTGTTCTGCCGGGGGAAGTAGGGCTGGGCGGTGACGCCGGGCAGCGTCATCGGCGCCTGGCGCGACGTGCCGTCCAGGTCGGTCTGCAGGCGGTAGTCGTAGTAGGTGTTGCCGACGATGTACTTCACGTCGAACGTGTCGAGGTGCAGCACCGCGTTGATCGTGTAGGTGCTGCTCTCGAGGTTGATGTAGTTGCCGTCGTCGGTGTTGAAGCAGAGTTGGCAGGTGTTGCCGGGCAACTGCAGCCCTTGGCCCAGGCCGGCCGCGTTCGGCGTCAGCGGGGCCAGCAGCACCGAGGTGTTGTCGCGGATGCCGTAGGTGGCCGTGGTGCGGCCGCCGGGGCCGCGGCCCAGGGTGTGCCATTCCGTCGTGGACGCCTTGGCCCACCACTCGAACTTGTCGTCGAAGTGCTTGCCGTCCAGCTGGCCTTCCACGGTCCAGAACGTGCCGCGGTTGCCCTCGTCCTTGCCGTTCGGGTTGAGGTTGGTGAACACCCCCTTGCCGATGTGGTCGTACGAGCCGGCGAGGCGGCCGCGGATGCCGGCGAACAGCGGGCCGGAGACCGCCGCTTCCTCGGTGGTGTGGTCGTAGTTGCCGTAGCCCAGGCGGGCTTCGGCGTAGAGGTCGTCGGTCGGACGCTTGGAGACGATGTTCAGCGCGCCGCCGATGGCGTTCTTGCCGTACAGCGTGCCCTGCGGCCCGCGCAGCGCCTCGGTGCGCTCGATGAACAGCGTCGACTGGGCGAAGGCCGTCACCGACGAGGTGTAGAACCCGTCATTGTACATGGCCACGCCGCCCTCGGAGGAGCGGTTGTTGGTGAAGCGGCCGATGCCGCGCAGCGCGATCCGGTCGTTGTTGGTGGAATAGGCCAGGCCCGGCGTGAAGTTGGTCAGGTCCTGCACCGAGTTGATGCCGACCAGCTCGCGGCGCTCGTCCGAAAACGCCGACACGGCCACGGGCACGTCCTGCAGCGATTGCTCGCGCTTTTCGGCGGTGACCACCAGCTCTTCGATCTCGGTTCCCGCCGAGGCTTGAGCGTGGGCCAGGCCGGCGCTGGAAATGGCGGCGGCCGCGCAGACGCACGACAGCAGCAGACGCTTACTCGACAGCATGATTGACGATCCCCCGGATTATTATCAGCGGCGCTCGGTTCGGCGCGCGGCATTCGAAATGCCAGAATGTTACCGAGCTCGTCAACAAAGGCGTCTCAATCCCTTACATATATGGGCGTTCCGTCAAATGTGGCGGAAGGAAAAATGACAGTTTCGAAACATAGGTACGATG
>Ga0307511_10007603_pt1 | contig 10899 bp, 14 predicted proteins | sample 13_EM_MG_FD_200266 | JGI IMG/M metagenome (GOLD analysis project Ga0307511, IMG submission 200266) | Populus trichocarpa ectomycorrhiza microbial communities from riparian zone in the Pacific Northwest, United States - 13_EM | ecosystem: Host-associated > Plants > Roots > Unclassified | place... | reverse complement strand
GATCCCCCTGACGACCACAAGCATACTACCCCAGACGAATGCCATCCAAGCGCCACCCACAAGCTCTCTTGGCGAGCATTCATGGCTGAAGAAGATTTTGGTGAGTCCTCGCTCAATACAACGGAGATGCCCATCTAACGAAAGGTAGGACGTGATTGGGAACAGGCAGACGAGTAAGCTAGGTGGATGAACATCCCATGGACTCGGTGCGTTCTTCTGGATTTCGTGGTACAGCTCCTTACTAACGAGCGTGATCCTGTAGTCTGGGACCCCTAGCGCTACGTTCGTCCTCCCCATGTCATGCTCACTTCCACACAATATATTCTGGATGCCTGTATATAGTAAGATGTACCTTCCCTCTGCAATACAACTACCAGCAAGTTGGAGGGTCGAGGTCGTCAACAATGTCCAACACTATGACGGTCCAAGTGGACCAAAAAGAATTCCCATCACGCGTGGGGAATCACGTCAACGCACGCGGGTAAGTTGCGTCGCACGCACACCATATTTTGCGTCACACGGGGATCCCGACTCGACCTGGGGAGGTTTCGAGGGGATATCCCCAGTTTTCTGTTGAACGGAGTGCCGGCGGGATTGCCCAGGTCCGTGATCCGATCAAGCTCCGATCGTTCCCGACTACCGATATCGAAGACCACTGACGAACACCTCCTAATGAGTGCCCGCTCAACGCAAAACTCGACTAACAGTATCCTTCTCTTATATTTACGGTATATATTGTTACTTTGATATTCACCCTCGAAAATAATAAGTTGAACAGAGAGGAATCTACCACCATGAATATCTAACACGTCCGGTAGTCGAACCAGGTTACCCATGCGCGCTTAAGCGCCCGTCACGGGTAATCCCGCCAGCACTCCGTTCAACAGAAAACTGGGGATATTCCCTCGAAAACCGCCCCCAAATATCGTAAGAATTGACGGTAGGGTCCTCCCCGACTCTGATTCGATTGGGGGAAGGCAGGAAACCTCCCCAGGTCGAGTCGGGATCCCCGTGCGACGCAACTTACCCGCGTGCGACGTGACTCCCCACGCGTGATGGGAATTCTTTTTGGTCCACTTGGACCGTCATAACGACCCCTCTCCATCACCTCCACCCATGCCGCCACGCCACACACATCACTCAACACACCATTCGCAGAAGTCGCGCCGTTCTCGCTGAACATAACCAACTTCCTCACGGGAGCATTGTGGGACAACAATGGCGGGACTCTCACAGAACCTCATCAACTCTCTCACTTTGCCGAGGATTCAATCCCCCCATGGTCGCTTTTTCACCCCAAACACCCCTCCCCCAAAACCTCCCTCCCTCGTACGCTTCTGAACATGCCTGACTCGCAAGAATAGCCATGGTCCGACGATCCTGATGCTCCAAGGATCTCATACTATATTTACCGTTTTGAGAAGACCTGGTTCGCTGGAGTCCTCGTCAGCTCGATCCTAGATGGTATATGGAAGAGACCGCTACCGATCCGTCCGTCAATCCGTGCTCACCACTTGTTTATTACAGGAATGCCCGTTGTTCTGTTCTTCGGGGGCATGACGACGCTTTTCAACCCAATCCATCGCCGAGCTGGAAGCACCAAGTGGGGGCTTGCGTCCTACACCGCGATCATGTTCTCACTGGAGACCACGTACATGGCGACGAATGCACTGCCTACAAGGCGATCGGTGTCGTTCCTAGGACTGCAATATTGGTCAACTGATGCCCTCTTGGTCAGTCCTCTGTTGGGCCCCACGGTCGCTCGTCTAGGTACCTAATGTCTGCTCCTCTCCCAGCTCTGCCGTTGCTACGTGTTCTACTCCGGGAACCTCTAGGTCATCGCATTCCATTGCCTCGTGTATCTTGCTTCTGTGGGTGCGTATTCAACTCTTCCACGAACAACGGTTCCGCTCCGAGCCAACGCCGGCCCCGTGCTCCAATAGGGATCCTGTCGCTTTGTCGGTCGTGTCCCACTTCATTCTTCCGTACATCTCGATCTCACTTCCACTCAACATTTTCCTCACCCTTATCGCTGTCGTCTGACTCGTCCTGCACGGCAGGAACGGTCACGCAGCGATTGGGTCTCCGGTTGGGATCAACGGACTATACAAGACTATTACCACCTCGTTCATCGAGTCTTCTGCCATTTGTGCAGTGAACCCGTTGTTCGTCATTAAAGTGATGGCCGTCCACAGCCCGGCCACGAATACATTCTCTCCCGCCCTCACTGAGATTCAGGTTCGTGCTTCCCCGCGACCCGGGACCTCACGCGGGTTGCGTTTCTCAACAATGGATTTGTCAGCTCATCGCTTCGGTATTCATCGTTCAACGAATCGTCAGCAAGAGCGCATTGCCAAGCGATGCGCTCGTCTCCGGAAGCGCCAGTTCATTCAAAGCTAGGAGCGGAGGGGAGTTTACTAGTTTCTACGACGCCGTTCCTAGCGGGTTCCCAACCGATTCTGTGGAAGCGCAGTATGAACTCCGACGAGCTTGGGGTTGCGATTGAGAATACGATCGATCTCCATCAGGGTAGGATCTGAGGGTCTTTGAAACCAGACGTCTTCTATAGCAACTGTTCCCCGCTTTGGCCAGGTCTTCCTTACCCCCTTTTGGACCCACCTCCACCCTCTCACGTTGCATTTTAAGTGTATTTATCCTCACACAATCTCGCGCCCGTGTATCTCTTTCTCGTCCATATGAATTTTTTGTGTGACTTTTACGGATATATTGCCCTGTTCCACCGTCTCCCTCTACATTCCCGTCGTTACACGCGGGTAAAGGAGGGACCGAAGGCACTGGGTGGTGAGATCAGGGGAAACCTCTACAATCGTACGAAGCTATGCGAGCCTCGGTCCTATGAACCTGGGGTTCGCAATCACGGCGTAAACTCCTCCAATAACAATCCCTCTTGAATGGCGAGTCCACGGTGTGAAACACACCCGGATAACTCCTTATGTTGTCAAACTTATGTTGTCAGATAGAGACCTGTGGACGGGGTTCTAGTAACCTCTCTTCTCGTATCTACCGCCTATATGCATTTTGAGGCAGGGATATCCGATTTGGAGGAACAATTCCATAAAGCACGTGCAAAATACAAAGAGAGAGTTGGGTACTAGAGCAGAATGGCTCGCTATTTAGGCCGCTTCAGCCACAGGTTGACGAATCGAGGGCTACGCCACTGCCAACTCGCTGGCGCTGCGCAAGTTTGGGCTCTACCTGCTCCTTCCAACTGGGTTTCCGTGACGATTTTCGGATCGTTTTGGCGTGGTATAACCACTGGGGAAAGATACGGGTGAGGGTGGAGCTTTTAGATGGGCGTGTGTACGACCGTTCTCAGATAACCAGCCCAAACACCGAACCGGTGTTCGTCGCGCCGAAGAGACCAACGGTCCGACGCGAGGCGGTCGTCCCAGTGAAACAGAACAATCGTAGACCCTTCCCTCAAGGCGTCACCCGTTCCGAACCTTCCCGGCCTCTGCTCCCAATAACCCGTTATCACTCCCTGAAGGAAGCAAGGCCTGTTTCTCGTTGACGGCAGACGCATTTCCAGCGCCCAACCCGGGAACGCAGCTCATAACATAATTCCGACACAGCCAACCTCCCCTTGGCATAGTTTAATCAATCTTCATAATCGGGGTCGTGGTCGGCACAGGAGCCGCAACGCCAACGGGGAAGGATAATTGGGACGGATTGCGCCACTATCTGGAGTAGGCGCGACTTGATATGCCTGACTGGTGACCTTCGCGACTAGCTTCCTGGAGGAATTAGAGAGGCCGTTGACAGCGGAGATAGGAGACAAAAGATGGGGACGCTTCCCGTGCCCTGTTTCGGGTATACGAACAGACTTGAGGTGTCACTCGTGTCAAAACGGTTGAATAATAGTACAAACGCGTATGAGTCCTCCGCCACAGTACTGTGTCGCTTCTTGCTGGACGGCAGCCCCTTCGTGACAGCATCTGGCGTGGTCTGAGATCCGACAGCCTGAGACGTAAGCGATGCGTTTCAGGGCCTTGGGGAGATACGGAGTGTGATCGTGGCGTACCGTGGATGGCTGTGACGGATAGATGACGACGCATAATTGCTCGTGAGTGATAAGAGTGCTCCTAAGGAGTTTCGGTAGGCGTTCTTCACTCATGGCGATGGGATTTAACCAAAACGGAGAGGATGAGGATGCAAGTAGTTTTCGCAAGATTGGAGCAAGTACTACGAGCGCGTCATCAGTAAAACGTCACAAAGATCTTATCTCAACTTACTGTGGGCGCACGTCCAACGTCGCTACGATCGTTAGGCAGAACTAGGCCTGTGATGTTATGTAATATATTTTGGTTGGGCTTGGCCGAGCGTTAGCTCGGTCGGACGCGGAAGGAGGAGCCGCTGGGAAGGGCGGGAACTCCAGACCGCGATTGGAAAAACACACAGAAAAAACACAACCGCTACAGGAAAAGAGAAACAACCGGGGCGGGAGAGGGGGGAAAAGAAATAAGAAGGATAGGTGGACAGAAGTAGGATAATATGACTGGTGGTGGCGAAGAGAAATAAGGTGCAGTGAGACCGGAACAGGACAAAACTGTTTCTACTCCGTTGGACGCTCGGTGCGGCTTCGGCCCGGCTGCGCTAGGACTCGCCTCCCCTTACTCAAACACTCCGGCAGTCATCGGCCTTAGAGCTTAGACCCTGAACGTTAAACGTAATCGATAATCAGTACTCAGTGATCTAGTGATGATCTCGCCTGGCACCCTAATTGAATCCCGCGGTAGGCCGGGGCGTATAACGTACCCCCGGATGTGCTGGGGATCGTTGAGTGCACTCCGTCCCCCCTCATTCGTTTCCCTGCCACTCTGACAAACGCACGTTCATTAGATATCGACTGGCAGTTGGTGCAAACGGGAAGTAATAGCTGACAGCTACATGTGGTACACTGGTTCTTCGATGTCAAAGTAGTACTCAATCACTTTCACCAACGGACCCCACAGCCACCTCCCTAGAATCAGGTAGGGGAATGGTGAATTGCTTTGATGGGATCCAGAGAAGGCAGACGGAAACGTGATGGCGATAGGTTGACAAGTATACCCCCAGAAACCAGAGACCAAACTCACTCTGTGCTGTGGCTAACGTACAATTGATTCAGTATATATTTGCGTCGGGGACAAACGTCAAATGGCCCTCCACCTCCTCCCCTTGAGCTCTCGACATGGAGTACGTTCGTATGAGGGACAACAACTCCAGTCCTCGCCCCACTGAAAACCCGGCTGCACCCCTCATCCAAGCAGACCCCTCCCTTTTGACTCCAAACAGGAAAGAGTTTGATGTCAAGTATCCAGCCTGCCCCTCTACGCTGCCATCCACGCCGAATTCCCAGTATACCGACAAATCTTGGTCGTCGGGGTTTAAGCCGCCACGGTTAAAACCACTGTTCCAAGGCTTCGAGAGACCAAATTTTCCTCATATCGCGATCCTCACCGTCCTATGCCTTCTCTCATACCCGGCGTTCTGCGTCCTCAAATTAGTGGCGAATGATAGATCGCTATTCGTTGTGCGACTCATCGTCTCTACATGGTGTTCGGTGGTCGGATCCTCCCTTGGGTACATTCTTCTCACGATAGGAGCGCAGCACCTTGAGGCAGCAAGTGAGTACACGGTGATTTGGTATTGAGATGTTCTTAGACTTTGTATCAAACAGCCTGGGCCACCGTGGTTCACATGAGCTATGAAGGTGGCGATGGAATGAAACTCCGCGATCTGGCCAGAGGCTCGCGTAATCCTACAAGATTTATGCCCGCCTTCCACATCTTTCGGTCTCGTTGTGGCAATCGAGAGACTTCCAGGCGTTCGCGTAAATCATACGAGTTCGTCCCAACATTGTCTTCTGCTCTGCACCTTCTCACATTACTGCAGCAAACGACCATGGTCCCTGTTCTTGGGATTCTCCGTCATCCTCGCCATCCTGACTCCCTTGTTACCCTTTATATTCGGACGCATCATAGAGATCAAAATTTACACCCGTGTGCGTGCCACAGACCTGCCTCTTTGCGTTTCATAACTCCAAAACAGAACCAACGTAAGGTATACCGCGAAGTTTTGATTGCAGGGGACCTATCAGGGGAGGACTTAAGCCGGGGAGACGCTGCGTCCAAATCACAAGAATGGCTCCCATTTGGCAAAGACGGGTCTAACACCGCCGAGTTTGTTTATGGCAATGAAACCATTGACACCGTTTACTTCGCCCAACCAAGTCTGTCCCAGTTTATCACCGGCGGCTCTGGGCCTGGGAATTTCAACCCACCCGTACCGATTGGTCTGAAGGATCCTCCGGAGGACGTTCCTGCGTTGCCTGGCAGGAACGCGTCGAAGAGCGACATCGGCGCAGTTTTAAGGTATGTCTTGCCTGATACTTAGAGATGTAGCTCGACATCATAACACTCGTCTTAGATACTCCCAGTGGGGGATCAGGATCCACTGCAAAAAACTGCCCAACCCTAAAGTCAATTTGTGAAGCAACTTTACATCCCCCCTACGGACCAATTTACTGATTTATTCCTACCCAGGATTCCCGTACCGTCCCGATCCACCACCTTTACCTTCATTCCTCAAGATTTTCTTCGGGGGTTGTTTAGGGTGTATGACATGGACCTACCGGCACAGTTTATGAAACCCGCACCCAACGTCCTAGACCCGGGAGATACTTTCACTGAGTCGGAGGGTTTCCCCATAAATCCCAACATCCCAACAACCTCCTACCTTGGTGAACTCTTGTTTGCTCCTCTCGCGTTTGTCGTGTCTAACCCGCGCACTGCAGTCCGCGTAGATATCTTCGGCCCGGCCATCAGCTTCCGCTCCGCCCGACCAGACACAGTTGGTAACCAAGGATGGACGGTCGTCGAGGTAGTTTTTATCCAACTAACCACCAATTCCACGCCTTCTGGTCATTTCCCTACATACTCAAACATATCGATGCCAAACGCGACTGGCGCTCTCGTTGACACCGAAGTTGGTTTTGATGCTGCAGTCTGCTTGCAAAGATACGATCCTTGGATCATCGAAGCATACAACTCATCCACCGCATCTTCCCCTGCCTTCGCTTTGCGGATCTTTGATAAGGGAAACAACGATACCTTGCTGTCGCCGAGGCTAGGTAGTATCCGGGGACCACGATTCCCAAACACTAGGTATCTAAATACGACGGGAAAGGACACCGTGTTCTCCCTAGCTCATCAAAATGGCCTCGATCAGATGTATAGTGCTAATAACGACCAGTACAATCGTTCGCGTATTTATGCTCCCTCTCCTATCGTGGGTCTCGTCATGCCGCCTGTGTACAGTGTTTCTTCTGACCTCGGCCTTCCCCACAGGTCGTTTCCCTCACCAATGGCACCGGACCCCTGGGATACACTGAACTCGATCCAGACCGGTTCGCCATTATCCGCGCACGGGTCGGGGCGGCTAACACTCTACCGTACCTCGCGGGGTCAGGGCTCATCGTCGCACAATCGTACAGAGATGAAACGGTTGCATACGCAGATTTCGGGAAGTGGCAGCTGATCACCCCCCTACTACTTATCTTGATTCTGGGAATCATTGGAGAATTGTTTGTGCCAATGTTACCGCTCAACATTCCACGGAGAGAATTCGGGGTCTATAGCTGGTTGGCGCTGTTACATTCTCAGGTAGGCGGACTTAGTCATATTCCATGTACGAGGGCTAACCGACAATTGTCATTCAGGAACTGCGACTTGAGGCGGGTGATGACCTCGAAAGGCTCATGAGCCTTGACGAGTTAGAGGAAAGATTTTCAGGCAAGCGGGTCAAGTTCGTCATTGAGGAAAGCGAAATTTGAAAATTTGGGATCATCACAGACCCTTTTTGTTGCTCTTTTATTCCTCGGACATGGAACTGGATCACCGCAATTTGTAATGCAGCAATACATAGTCAATTTGGTTTTTCCAATACATTGCTCTCCACGCACCTCTCCCATTACATGACATGAACCCACCCACCCGGGATCGCCCACTACACGCCATCGTGTTTCCGGCTTGACTTGTCCGGCAATTTCCGTCAAGGACCACCGACCACCTGAGGTGAGCACGATGCCCCCTGTGTCCTTTCCATCACCCCTTGTCAACTTCACTGGGATTGCATATTCCGGTTTCTCTGCATGCAGGAATCCGACTGGCGTGTTCGAATTCGAATCGGCGGTGGTCGGCGGTGGTCCTATGTAGCAGTGATCCACTGGGAGAACAGGCCGATTGTATTCACACTTACAGAGAGGTCTGAAGGAGTGCACGTGTGAAATCCGGGTACGAGAAACCCCTCCATCGGAAAAACTCGCCACCATCCTGATGGTATTTGGCTCAGATGGGTGGTACGAAGCGACATAGTGATCCATGTTATCTTTCGCCTACAGGCTGTTGGAGCTCACACGTCGGTCGGACCATTACTTACCCGAAACGGGAAATCTGTGTGAATCGTGAATCAGGGGTCTACCGTGGCGTGACTGTGGTAGGGGGGAACATGGAGGATATCTAAAAGCGATGGGTAATGTACAAGGGTCGTAGAAGCAACTATATGGAATACACAAGAAAAAAGCAAGGATACGCGTCCAAAACAAGATTCAGGAAGCAACAGAGATCCGACCAAACGGTGGCCTACAGTAACTGATCGGGGAGCCGTTGGTGTAGGCTGCGTTGGTGTTGGAGCCCGGGGTTTGGAGGAATCCTCTCCTGACATCAGAGTTCAATATCAATCCTGGCACGATATTCCCAAGATTTAGGAGAATGGTTTGATCAGGTTCATCGATCCCCCTGATAATCCAGTCGCAGCGGAGCTTGAGTTGAAGTATTCTGATGGACCGGTGGCTCCGGCTGGACTCTTTGGAGGGAGGGCGTTATGTTGGCTTCTGTTTTTACCGAGTTTTTCTGTCACAGTTATGGACTTCGCTTCGCCCGTTGCTAGCGCCTCTACTGGGAGGTTATTCCAAATTCTGACAAGCTGAATGTGGGATACAGCCGAAATCCTATATTGTAGTTGGGCAACAGATGCATCGATCACTCAGTCTCAGCGTGAGCGCGGCTGATCGGGAGCGGCTCGGAGCTCACTCCCACCCTCTCCGACTCCTCGATGGCGTTCCGTATCCCCCTCCCGCAAGAATTGATCAACGTGGTTATCGATAACCTCTCGCGCAATGTCGATATGAAAGCTTGCTCGCTGGTGGGCAGAAGTTGGGGCTACCCCACCCGCAAACGCCTCTTCCGTCACGTTCGCGTCTGTCCGGAGGAAGTCGAAGACTGGCTTTCCAGACCCCCGGAATCCGTCCAGAGAATGGCCCCACACATTATCAAGTTTGAATTATCGGACTGGACCAGATCGCGGGGTACGCCACCGTTCCGCTGGGAGGATACGAAGAACCTACTCACCCGACTGATCTCTTCTCTCGCCCCGTCCCCTGTTCAGTGGTTGAGGATCGAATCCTTTGGAATAAATGGATCCAGCAAGGCCACTCTCGAACAGTGTTTCGAACCGATCTGTCATTCCCTCCGGTCCTTAAAATTGGGCAACCTCACGGCATGCCCTGACGCAACCAGATACCTCATTTCTTTGTTTCCCAACCTCGACAACCTCCACATAGGCAATGTTTTTCCCACCTCAACGCAGCCGCCCTCAGATTGGGTTGGGTGTGGGGTCAAGCACTCACCGAAGTTATCCGGAACGCTGCAGTTCTTCAATACGGAGGGCACGGATGATTCGGGGTTCTTTACGAGCATCGCTTCGCTTTCTCCTGGGTTTCGAACTATTTCCCCTGGCAATATCACGAATTTGAACTGGAATGCCGTCCGGAGGCTGATGGAGGCTTGTGCCGAGACGGTGGAGCTGATGCCGTTGGTGTGGTGGCAATACGCTGGTATGGCCAGCTCTGGTTGTTTTATTTTTTTCACTGCTAACGACCTCGGTAGGACTTATACCCTCAAACTTTCTCAGCCCTTGCATCAAGCTCTGCAAGATTGGATTCACAACTTGGGATGAATACAGAGGTACAGCAATTCAAACGGCTTTGTCCTCGATAACATCGAAGCATCTCTCAACCGTGACCCTTGAGCTCGCTCACCCAGACTGGTCCCTATCTTACCGTACCCCCGAAGAGTTCCGTCAGTGGTGGGGCGGCTTGGAAGATGTTCTTTGCCACCTAGCCGACCAGTGTTTGGCGAATGGTCAGCCACCGTTGATGTTTGAGATGGTTTGGTGGAGGCCGGCAGGACATGAAGGTGGTTGCGGGACGACGTATACGGATACGATAATGCCGAAGTTTAGGGAGAAGGGGTTGATCCTCTTTGCGGAGAGTGATCTCTCGAGCTGTGAGCTTTGCGCGGATATTTTGGCCGAGAGATCTCAGGAGGGTGGTGGCGCTTAGCGGTTTCCCTGGAAGATAGGGAATTTCTTGTGACTTCGCTTTCGAATGCATAAATGATGTCCTGGTTCCCCTCTCCCTTTCCACACCCGTATTACCGTGTGACTGGTAGGATGTACTTACGCGACGAACCCTCCTCCCCGACGCTCCTGCTCCCCTATTGTATGGTCCGCGACCTTTACGAAAACTGGAAAATACGACTGCTTATTCCTGCAAAGTGGGACGATATTGACGCGAAACCGACGGATCAATCAACCGTGTCTGGCAAACAGTTTCCCCAACGCGATCATGGCCTACCAGACTAAGGTTTTCTTCTCGAACGCCTTTCATCCCCCCAATGGACACCCACACGTACCCCGGGAATAACCAGTCCCTCTCACAGCTCGTCTTCGCTCTGAATGAGGAATTGAGCCACGTGGCCCATTCACCGTCGTACGTGGACTTTGTTATTCGAGGAAGAACGCGCTGACTCCCCCTCTAGTTTCACCTTCAACGATGTT
>Ga0307511_10007602_pt1 | contig 10901 bp, 17 predicted proteins | sample 13_EM_MG_FD_200266 | JGI IMG/M metagenome (GOLD analysis project Ga0307511, IMG submission 200266) | Populus trichocarpa ectomycorrhiza microbial communities from riparian zone in the Pacific Northwest, United States - 13_EM | ecosystem: Host-associated > Plants > Roots > Unclassified | place... | reverse complement strand
TTCATATTTCAGTTCCCTTAGGATGAAGGACGAAACCGGGGGGGGGGGGGCAGCCACTGGCAGTTTCTTTGTTGATTGATTCGGCAGACGCATTCCTGTATTTAGCGCGCGCGGGGCAGACCTTGCCGGGTTTCAGGGGGGCTCATCATGGCCCTCCTCATAGGGTCGCATATGAGTAATGAATATGTAAAAAAAAGGTATGAGCAGCCATAGTACGTAATCCCTAGTACCGATCCGTCAAACGATTTCACGTCACATTTCTCCAGCATTTCAAAGTACAACAGCCACTGAACACCCATTCCTATCAAGTCACTTTCCATATCGACAACTATCACCATGTCTACCACCCCTTCCAATCTTCGGAACTGTTTCGATAGGCTTTCAGCCGAGCTATATAATGTGGATAACATCTTAATTGAACTAGATAACGATCCCAGACTTCCCACAACAAATGTTGAAAAAGACGCAAAGAGGAGGCTTAGATCTGTCTGCCAGGTTTTATCGGAAGAGCTGCCATAGTTCAGACGACTGGTGGAGGGGAGTGGTCCGGTCAATGCAGGGCTCATTCACACGGTGGAGGCTACTTTGTAAAAGTTGGATTTAGTCGAATAGTTTACAGTCAAATTTGTGGGGAGGCTTTGATAGCCAGTCACCTTGCGCAGATGGTTTTGGTTTAGTTTAGAGAGATATTTGGATCTATTGCCCCATTGTTATGCATGTACTAGTTGAGATTTATATATTAATTATCATGTTTTGCACAATATGGTAAGATGCCACCCTCGAGTATGAGAAAGATTTAGACCCAGCTGTAGTTGGGCCCGTGGAAGCCAAATATAAAAAGTAAGGAGAGCTATATCCAATTATTCTTTGACCAGATGGTTAATTAAGTAATAACCCCAAATTCGGATATGCCTCTATTTGGTATTTAATACGTGTGGTATTGTAGTATCGCTGTAGTGTCGCAGTGGGATGGTGGATTCGCGCTATTGCTGTGGTATTGTAGAATTTTTCGCCATGGCCTTCGAGGTTGCCTGGATTTACACAATGGATAATACTGTTGAACTTTGTAAGGCGCGATCGCGCATGATGACAAAATCTCTTACCTGCACCGGAACTGGGACAGTTATATTAATATATTCAAAGACAGCATTGAGGGTGGGCAGCACCAAGTTCAAATTTCTAGTCTTACCGGAAGCTTCTATTGCCGAAAATACTCCTCATGGTACCCGCTACCACCAAGTTAACCTTCAAACAAATTCATGTGCCTGTCATGAATGATATACCATGTACACATACCTTTGCTCTTATATTACGTCTCAACTACCAATTCGCTCTTGTTTTTCTTCGGCAATCCTGTTCCATTCAAACCTGGCGAGATACTATTCCATCAATTTTCATCCAATTGCATTCTGGTCCGCATGCACCCGAACCTCAGTAGACGAACTTCCATGCAATAACCCTCGCACCCGTATACCTCAGGGACGGCCTAATAAGGAAGGATACGTCCGTAGTGAGGCTCGCCAGCATGCTGCAGGAGCACAAGACTATATTTGTTCTACATGCGGTCAACCTAGACATAACTCATGTATATGTCTCCTCATGACTGAGTTCTCATGACTGAGTCCGCTTCCTTCTTTACATAGATCCCATGAACTTCCTGTCTGTTATTATGACCAGAAACACCTTAGTCATATTTTTTTTTTTTTTTTTTTTTTTTTGAGTTTATACGCCTGATCAGCCTGAGGCTATGCGGCGGCCTGGAACCTTTGACGGAACGGAACCTTCATTGGGGGCGGTCGACCCCCGAGAAAACCAACTACATACAAACTGTGTGAGACCCGAACTCGCGGTGTAAGAAAGAAAGAATCTAGTCGGAGTGATAAAGACGTAGTATAAGCCAACACCAAAAGTCCTCCATCACCAGTCACTGCGTTCCACATTCTCCTTTCTCTGTCGAAGTCTTAGGCTTCAATCGTTCCCTCACCTTCAGGTGACTCCCGAGTGCCAACTTCCTATCCAAAAACACCACCACACAGCTGGTGGCTTTACCCAATCTCCGCATACCTCCCAAGAGCCAACGTGGCCCCATTATCCCCTTCACTCCAACATCCTGTATCGTATCTGCCATGAGTGGTTGGAATCATACCTCGTCATGACGAACCCCCTTTCTCTATCTTAAAACAGCTAGATATCCTAGCCGCTGCTTTCCCCTTATAGGATAGTAAATTTATTAGCGTGTTCTGCCTGAAGCGCTTCCCACGCAAGGGGCGAGGCGTTTCTTGATGTCATTGAGGGTGATGAGCTCCTCGCTATCAGATGGCGAGGTACCCTTCTGGCTGTACTTAGAAACATAGGACAGTCTAGTGTGCTTTGAGCCTTCGTAAGAAGTTTCTATTCGTCTTAGTGGATTAACCAAGGATGGTGAAAAACATGTGTGATGTAATTTATTGTTTCGTTTGCTGCGAGTACATATGAGGAACTCCAAGACTCTTATAAGCAATTTAACAACTATGTTGACTCATGTATGCTGCTACCTATCGGATAATTTATCTTTAACATATTTCTACACTTATAAGTGCCTACAACTATTCAGATATATCAGTTATTTTATAGAACAAACATACAACAAACAGTATTTTGTCAATGTTGAATTAACATAATGTACGCATTCCAATAGCGATGGATGAAGAGTCCCGGTTCTCCCGCTGGGACGGTTACGAAGGGAGCACTGTGGATAGCAATATATCGGTTGTTCATACAGCAAGTTTGTTTCGATTATGTAGTTCCGAGTATTTCTTTTATTCTCTCGTATTATTAGGTAAATTCCGAGCCGAGGCGTACTCTAAACTGAATCAAAACCATCGTTACAAAAGATGACTGGCAATCTGAGCATAGAGTCAAACTTTTGAAAAGTAGCTTTCACAGTCTGGGTGAGTTCTGGAGTAGCCAAACCACTCTCCTTTAGCAGCGTGAAAAGTGGCTGTACGTGCAAGAGGATACCTGAAAGTTCGCTCAGCAGGTTTGCTTTTGTAACAACCTTAGGTGTGTGAAGTCTGGAATTGTTATCTAGTTCCATGAAGATGACATTCACCCTGTCAAGGTATTTTGGAAGTAGAATGAAAGCCCAGAATGGCTTCCATGTTAGTCATTGTAGTAGGTTTTTATCGATATGGAAAGTGACTTGATTAAAGCTTAATATCAATAATGGGAATAGGTGTTTATTAGCTATGGTCGTTTGAAATGCTGAAGCGATGTGATATGGTATCGACTAATCGGTGCCAGGGATTATATACTCGAATGCCCAGGGCCGTACGCATGCATCTGAAAGCGGGAATTAGTCAAGCGATCCAAAACCTTTATCATCCACCATACAACTAGTAAAAACACCAACTTGCACCCAAACCACTCCTTAAGCTAGCACTTCGAGTTGCTAACACCGGTGGTGGCTGGGGTGACTTTCACTAGAAACTAGGCCTTGCATGGCCGTCGGTAGCACACATGCCTGGAGGTACAAGGTCACCCTACTAGCATGCCTTACCCACTGCTAGTGTTAAGTCTCGGAGTGAGGAGTAAGCATACACTTAGTAGACGTCCTTGGTTAATCGCCGCGGAGTGATCACGTGTCTCGTTCAGGGCAATGAATTACCGTAATATTTAGAATTTACAATAAGAAAGTACTTGAAGATGGGACAGTAAGACAGTACTCAAGAGAATCGCAACTGTAAAGTTGCATAAGTAAGAAAGGGTCATAGCCTGATTAGAGAACAAAGACGGCCCGAAACACCATAAAACGCAGGAGGCCAATTTTCTGTCTTTGGAGTCTAATCAAGGAAGAACCAGGGAAGTGCATTGCGCCACAAAACGCAATGGCAATACCTAAATAGAGTCACAAACGTCATGGCAATACCAAAATGACATCAAAGAACTTTGAGATATATGACAGGAATATAACGTATTTGACGGGGATCCGGCGCATTACCGAGATCCGGCGCACTTCCGGGATGCATGTATTTAATTGTTAAAAAATCGAATTATAATGCAAATAGGCTCAAATTAAAACCAGAGTTTTAGTGTATATATAGAGATCTTCTGCAAGTGCCGCCCTAGGGTGAGCATTGCTATATGAGGTAGTGAAAAATGGAAGATAGGAATTGGAGTATGTATGGACTATCAATTGACGTGACGGAATTGTGGCCTCAAAGGACTTGTGGGGCTCAATATACGTTGTACGTGATGTATAATACATGTGGACTCAGTATCAGACCAAACCGCCTACCATGTGAAGAGATGTAGTGAACTACATAGCGGATTATGTTAAGAAATACATATCCTACGGGATATCAGGATCAAGGAGCCTTTCTGTAGGGTATATATATAGTCATATGGTCTGGTAAAACTTACTACATGTAAGGAAACTAGTTAGAGACATGGAGGGGCCACGGGGGCACTTGTACAAGGTTACGTAATTGAGGGTAACCAATCCATTTCTCCCGATATCCAGTGGGTCAGCTTCCTTAATCCGAGGCATAGGGCTACCCTGTTGTTAGAACAACACTCATAGTGTGTACTTAAGCCTCCTACAAAGCCTTGGTACCATTGACAAGCTACAACATGGGTTGAGTTAAAATACCCCCCAAAATGTGTAAAAATTGGCACATATTTTGAACTAGCTCAGGCTAGAAGGTAGGCAAGATGCCCAGGCTCCTGAGTAAGGTACTTTACATGGATAAATGCGTTTTCAATAAGAGCACGACCTTTTCCTTCATATTACACAAGTTTACTCTGTGTGATATCAGCACAAGCGCACTAATTATCCTCTAGCTGCACCGTGTCGCACAGGGCCTACCAAAACTTTATAACATATAAGACTTACTTACCAATAGTAAACATATGTGTTTGAACCTAAGCTCGCATATAAACCTCATATAAAGATTGCTTGATCCCTATATCCCTCAGAATATGTAGTTTGTTACATAATCCGCTATATAGTTCACTACATCTCTTCACATGGTAGGCGGTTTGTCCTGATACTGAGTCCACATGTATTATACATCACGTATAACGTATATTGAGCCCCACAAGTCCTTTGAGGCCACAATTCCGTCACATCAATTGGTAGTACATACATACTCCAATTCCTACCTTCCATTTTTCACCACCGCATATAGCAATGCTCACCCTAGGGCGGCACTTGCAGATGGCTCCTATGTATACACTAAAACTCTGGTTTTAATTTGAGCCTATTTTCATTATAATTCGATTTTTTAACAATTAAATACATGCATTCCGGAAGTGCGCCGGATACCGGTAATGCGCCGGATCCCGGTCAAATACGTTATCGGTGCCTTCAAGATGACGATCTACGAGATCGACCAAGCCCTCCGGCAAGATGAAGCCAGAACAGATGAAGACAAGATCAAGACACCAGTACCGGTTGAATACCATGAGTTCCTGCCACGCTTCAAAAAAGCTATCGCAGAGGTTCTCCCACCCCACCGTTCATATGATCATAAGATCCCCCCAAGGAAGGATTCACACCACCGTTCGGTCCCCTCTACTCCATCTCTAAGGCAGAACTCCAAGCCCTTCCCCAGTGGATAGATAAGAACCTATCTAAAGGGTTCACCAGAGCATCATCTTCTCCTGCCAGTGCACCTATATTATTTGTCAATAAAAAGGATGGCTCACTACGCCTTTGTGTAGAGTATAGAGGTGTGAATGAAGGCACTATCAAGAATCGCTACTCCCTCCCATTGACCAGAGAGACGCTCATGCAACTATCCAAGGCAAGCTACTATACCACCCTCGATGTTAGAGGTGCTTAAAACTTCCTACGACTTGCGGAGGGTGAAGAATGGAAGACAGCCTTCAGAACCCGCAATGGTCTTTACGAGTCCCTTGTCATGCTATTTGGGTTTACTAATGCACCAGCTGACTTCCAGAGGTTCGTTAATGACTATCTCCATCCATACCTTAATAACTTCTGTACAGCCTACCTTGACGATATCTTGATGTATTCAGATACTTTCCACAAACACCGCAACCATGTTAAGGCTATCCTGTTAGCATCATCTAAAGCTGGTCTATACCTTAAGCCAGAGAAGTGTGAATTCCACAGAACCGAGGTTGCCTATCTAGGATATATTATCATTAATGAGAGTATTAAGATGGACCCTAAAAGGTGGAAGCTATTGTACAATGGGGTTCGCCAACTAACCTCCATGATGTTCGAGCATTCCTAGGGATTGCAAATTTCTACAGAAGGTTTATTAAGGGTTACTTAGATATAGTACCTCCCGTAGTACGGCTTACCAAGAAAGACATCGTATTCAGTTGGGATGAGGCATGCGAGAAAGCCTTCCAACTACTCAAAACATCATTCACCTCCGCACCTATTCTCAGGCACTTCAACCCAGATCTCGAGATTATTGTGGAAACTGATGCATCAGATTATGTATCAGCCAGCATAATGTCCCAATATCATGATGCAATCCTCCATCCAGTGGCCTTCTTCTCTTCACCAGCGGAATGTAACTAAGAGATCTATGATAAGGAACTGTTGGCAATAATTAGGTGTTTTGAAGAGTGGCGTCCGGAGCTGGAGTCTACCCCACATCCGATCCAGGTCCTCTCAGATCATGAGAATCTCGAATACTTTATATCTACCAAGCTTCTTAACCATTGTCAAGCCCGCTGGTCTGAATTCTTATCCAGGTTCAACTTCAAGATTGTATATCGGCCTGGTAAGGCAAGTACTAAGGCCGATGCACTAACTACTAGAAGGTCTGGAGACCTACCAAAGGAGGGGGATGAGGGACTCAAATTCCAAAAACAGGTTGTACTCAAGTCGCAAAATTTGAGCCTCAACGCAATATCTAAGCCTACTACTACCGAACTACCTCTTAAAACTACCGAGGTATCTAACATATTGCCTCCCAACTCACTGCCCGAGCTCATGAATGAAGGCTACCTAGCCGACCATACCCCCATTGACATTCTACAACAGCTACGACATGGTAATATCCGATCCAAGCAGCTATCACTGGCAGAATGCAATGACGAAGCTGGCAGGCTCATCTATAGGGATCGGATATATATCCCTAACTATACCCGTTAAGTTGCGCCTGATCCATGAGATCCACGATACTCCCACCGCAGGACATCCAGGATGCTCTAAGACTCTAGAGCTATTAACCCGCCAGTACTACTGTCCTAAGATGCATAAGGACGTTGACCAGTATTTATGGAATTCCCATAACTGCCAGCGTTCACGTACCTCCTGTCATGCACCCTTTGGCATCCTGCACCCCCTACCAATCCCGAACGCTTCCTGGAGTCACCTGTCCATGGACTTCATCACTGGCCTTCCATGGACTAATGGATTTAACGCTATATTGGTGGTTGTCTGCAGGCACACCAAAATGAGCCACCTAATCCGATGTCGAGACACCTGCACTGCCGAACAACTAGCAGATCTCTTTGCTCGTAAGCAGAGTAGGGCACCAGCACAAGCACGAACAGCGGTCCTCCACGCGGACCCAACAAAATACAAACCCGGGCAAATGCGCCAATGGATCCAGGAGTACAACAGGGATATGGGAGCCCAAATACTCGGAATTCGGTGGCTAACACAAGAAACCAGAAGAGCCGGGAAGCAAGCGTCGTCTCTGTTGACCAACATGAGGGGCGAGATCTATCTCCACCGGTGACTTCGCATGGGCAGGAATCTCTTCCGCACCACAAGATACGATTGGGACAGATGAGGTCGTTTGGAAGGGGGTTGTACTGGGGTTTTTTCTTTTCCTACTTGCGAGGTATGAGACAGTTTTCCACCGGCATTTCGATGTTGAGGTTATTTCCTATCTGGGGTTTTGAGATGAGGCTGGTTTGTTTGAGACGAGGATTGTTTTTCGGCAGATTTGTTCACCTAGTCACTCTCTTTGCGTGGGCCCGCCAGATTACCTTCGCACCCTTTGAATCCTGCCGAATTTCCGGGAGGCTCATCATGGTCCCCCTACGGAGCCGCATATGAGTAATGAATATGTAAAAAAAAATAAAGAAAAAAGCCGGACCTTTAACCATGGCGCAGCGTTATATGGCCACAATATATATATATACATATTTGCTAATTATATGTTGAATTATAACTACATAATTATTGCTACCCCCTTTTGCAATTATATTGGTGCTGTTGATGGGACAACTGGGATATATTCTTGTCTCCCAAGACCCCAGACTCAATATCTGTTGCATCCACCCCGTCTCCCCTGCCTGCCCCTCCCCTCCCACCAACTTTGTGTCGCTGACTCTGGTACATCAACCTCCACATCTGTAAGCCGGCGAATAGCGGCTTTGCCGTTACTCTTCCTGTGCGGTAATGTAGATTCCGGTGCTATAGGAACGTAATGATAAGGGACTCAGAGTGTGGAAGAGCAGATGTAAATTTTAAACAGAATACCTTGCTCAGTGCAAAGCATCTTCGGCTAAGCACTTCTGCTTGTTCCTCCGTATTTATTCAAGTGTAGTGTATGTGCAGAGTTTCTAAGTCATGCAGAGCACGCATAAGAATACTCTTGCCATTATCTTCACATCGATGATAGGCAAGTGGGTGAGTCTCACCTGGATCGATTAGAAGTAGCTCAGTAGGCATAGCCCAAGAAATGACAGAAGGTGTTACTTTGCCAATGTAGGTGATTGTAGATTTATTACGCTACGATAAAAGCAGCAATAACGGAATTGGTTGGGCTGTTTTAAATAAGCTCTAGTGCTTTAAAACGGATGCCTACAAGGAGGCACAAATTGGTTGATTATAGTGAACTCGCATTCATCAGTAAGATCCTGCCTGCCTGCGCCCAAACCATTAGAGGCTATCAGTTTCAGCCTCCCTTTCTATTTTAACCTTATCAATGTAATTAGAAAAAAAGATAGAAATAATTATGTATTTATAATCATTCAAAATAAAAATTGCAAAGATTAACCGAAATTGCAGCGGTATAATATATGTGCCATGGTGGTCCCGCTGGGTCCAGGACAATATCCAGCTACACTTGGGACAGTCCGCATTATATGCCAAGAGATTCCTACTCCCTCTTTTTTGAATGGGATGAGGGGGTTTTCTTGGAGGAGGTGGTGGTGCTGACGTTCGGGGATTTATTATCTGATTCGGAGGCGTAGTGGGCCGAGATGTGCGGGTTGGGCCAATACATGACCGTTTGACCGATGGGCTTTCCATTGCAGTAGTCGAGGTCAATCCGGCCCAGGTATCTAAAGTATTGAGCGCGATATTTTCTATGTCGCGAGCCCGTTTACTTGTCGTGGTATTCGGAGAGGTACCTCTTCTGGACAATTGGGCATCTGGACCTAGCTGATTATGTGTATAGTGCTGTATCTGGGTCATGCTGCAAGCTAAAGGCCATTGTTTGGCCAACCAGACTAAGTTTGGTGCAGTGGGAATGTCATGGCCACCGTATTGACCTAGCTTTCGGGTGAAGATCTATACATAGATCCTATCTGTTAGGTCTCCTTTCTGCTTGCTCAAAATACTCGTCGTATTCCTGGATGAGGGGTTCATCGCGCTTGACACGTCCTGGCACAGGACTATGTTGCTGGACCAATGCAGTTCGTCGGCCGCGGGGGAGTAGGGGGTAATCGTAAGGATGTGGTAGAGGATATGGCTAAGGATGTGGTATATAATTCAAGGACCTTAGTGGCCTACAATGGGAAGGTAGCCCGAGGTATTGCGTTATGGACTTCTCATCTCATCGTGCGGATAGTTTCGGTGTCACAATCTAATAATTTTGCGCGAAGTGAATTGCCAGAGAGAGCCTTGGAGACTGACTTTTATACAGGACGGATGCCGTTGCCCCCCACTAGCTATACCTTTGTTTATTCTGCTCCTTAATGGAGCTGCTCTAATCCTAATGCAGCTACACAAACCGACTGCAGGAAGATGAAGTGACAAGGAAACGATAAAGGAATTTACGACAAAGAAAAGAAATACAGAACTTGGCGGGGCAACAGTGACGGCGGGGCTGAGTACTCTCGGGACAGGCATAGCAGATGTAAGAATATATTGGTTACAACCACACTAAATAAGCATATTTTGGATTGCAGAATATTTTGAAGTTTTTATTTTAGTCACCATACATGCAGTATGCTTGTAGTTATAGAATCGCTGAACCACAAATAGGTCCTTATCGGTAAGGCGACGTGAATAGCATTCATCTCCGGGAGAGCTAGATACAATATACAACATCAAATATGTCCTGCACCATGGCATCTTATTCCACATCTTCTGTTCACCTGTATGTCGCTGTATATAGTCGCCGAGCCCTTTTCCAAATAGGACGGCGGAAAAGACTTTTGTTCCGCACCTTCATAGACTTCTTAGGGGAGTGAACCAGACGGCTCTACTTATGCGTTTCCCCGCTAGCCCTCAGGACAGCTTAGCCCATCGAATCCTGCTACCCTCGATAATTGGAAAGTCCAATTATCTCAACCCCCTCTGTCAATTCGCCTTGTCATAACATCAGCTCTACTTCACCCCGCTTCAGGCGACAATCACTTTGACGAGACGAGCGTATGGTCAGTTCCCAACAATCAGAGCAGCTATGTTCTGACCCATACGTCAATACGGCCCATTCATCAATGGGCCGCTAAAGATGGTTGGGCCGGCCCACCCATCACTCGCGCTAATTGCCGGCCAATTCATCAATGAGCCCAGCCCACCCATCAATATGATGGCCACAATAATATTTAAATATAATTATCTCATATATACGGAACTAATGAGAAATACGGGACTATGGAGCACTACTGATAAATGGAAAAATATAAGATATAAATACATAAAATACAAGAAAATCTAGGCCTCCAGACATAGAAAAACATAATGTAGAAAT
>Ga0307511_10007601_pt1 | contig 10901 bp, 7 predicted proteins | sample 13_EM_MG_FD_200266 | JGI IMG/M metagenome (GOLD analysis project Ga0307511, IMG submission 200266) | Populus trichocarpa ectomycorrhiza microbial communities from riparian zone in the Pacific Northwest, United States - 13_EM | ecosystem: Host-associated > Plants > Roots > Unclassified | place... | reverse complement strand
TGATGTCATTGTTGGTTTGAAAGTAGACGCAACGGGCACGGGAGGGGTATTGTGATAAAATCTGTGTAGGATGGGCTGAGACGGTCTCAGCTAGGAAGGAGAGGAGGGTGAAAGAGAAAAGGTGGGCGGAGTTCACACGCATTGTGGAGAGGATTGAATTGAGGTTGAGACGGTCAATATAATGCTGTGATTCTAAGTTGGGTATTGAAGTAAAGCCTAGGTTATTCGGAGTGTAGTATACTTGTCAGGAGTGATGGTACAATGATGGGCGGATATACTGACCTTTATATATATCCCCTCAACCTCTCCCCGACCTTTGACGTTAGAGTCTGAACAAATAGCTTATGCACCTGGTACGAAGCCCCCGCCCGCTAACTGTTACCATCACGATTCACTGGGAACTGAGAACTGTGCTGTTTGCACCAAGTCAAGGGGATGTCAAGGATTTGACTGAATTGGGGATCTCATGCATGACAGCCACGCCTATCAAATCTAGCCGTGTACCTTCCAATGCGTCTCTCTTGGCCTGACAGAAGCCAAAGTAGTAGAAAGAATAGTGCCTGCATATAAGCATGTCGGTCGGCTAAGCGGGTATGCTGATCACAAATAAATATAATTGGTACCAGAATTCCAAATACATACGCGACACCGGTTTAACCAGGGTCAAAACACCCGTAAGACAGGGGGAAGCTTCGCCCCGACAGGGGTAACTCCGCCTGCTAAGTCTGATCGATATTTCAAATAGTAGGATGTAACCCTAGGGTGATGCAGGTAACCGGGATTGAACCTATCACCACCGCTCTGTTCGCCGAGAGAAGCTGTGCATTAATCCATCGGCAAACCATGCAGCAAGCAATTGAGACCAAACAAAAATGCCTGCGGGTCACTAAACCGAGCAGGGTATAGTACATCCACTCCTTGGGGGGTTTGCTCCCCTCGAAGTAACCATCACAGATGGTTCTATTGGAGGTATAGTGTGCCGAGCAGTGGAAGCGTCCGCATACCATTCGCATAATTTATTTAGCCGAAGTAATTCATGATTTAGGTGCGGCTGGGGAGGAAGATGTAGATTCTATGATTTCCCTTGGTTGGATAACTCGGCAGCGGCTGGGAGTGTGGTTGACTTCAATCGGGTTACTTCTTTATTTACTTTTCTTTTATTTACTTTTCTCATGATCTTGCGGAATATCATGACGGAAGTTACGTGTGCCATATTTGTGTAACGTACAGAACAGAGTAGGTACCTACTGTACCTACATCCATGTATGACTGCGTCGCATAATGCGAATACCTTAGCATTCGATTTTAGGAATTCCAAATACTCGGAAATGCAGATCAGTACTTTCCTTGGAGTGAACATGGGTATGCGTCATGTCAGCCAGATGGGGCCTGTATTGTACCGGTAACCTGGAAACCCTCTCTTATAGGGTAGACCGGAAAGCTTAGTGTAAGCCTATATTTAACCGCTACCAGTACCGCAAAAATTGAGAAGTAAGCCCCATACAAAAATCCGTTGCTACGGTAGAAAGACAGGGGGTCTTACTTCTCAATTTTTGCGGTACCTACATATACGATCATTCAATGTACATACATACAGTCAGGTGGCAAAAAGAATTGAGCACCCCCCCTGCATAAAGAGGCCCAAACACTGCATATTTGAGACTTTTGTATAGGTTTGGGTTGGATGATATACATTGCATTTGTATGCAGCGTCCAATTCTTTTTGCCACCTAGCTGTACATATGTATGTCCAGTAAGTACTCCGCGAATGACAGGTTGATGGGGTACGCTAAAATCACACCTCAGCTAGGCTACAGCCGACCTAAGTAGTTAGGCTTAGTTGTCGCATCGATCGGTTCTATTGGTACCGGGAAATAAGAGCCCTTGTCAAATAGCTTTTGATCTTCCCTTTTGTGGTAGCAGCGTTACTACTTGTAAGCACTTGGCTCGCATTGTGACTTATTCTACTGTTGTGTGATTAATTCTACAGTTGTGTTTCACTTTTTGGCAAGGGTTCTTATTTCCCAGTTTTCCCGGTACACACACATAATGCTCTTGTCAACAAGGCGTACGGAGTACCATACTATTTGTTTCCTCACATATAGTTATCGTTACGTAAGAAATCTGCAATCTACAAAATGTGGGATAGCTATCATCGCTCTCAAGACCGCCAACTCATACTTTAGATATATAATTACACAGCAGAACTAATCAATCAAAGTGTCGAAAGGACGAACAATCTTTAACTAGGCTTGGTTCATATCATTCATATTTATGCTAATATCAAGGGGAAGAAAATACTTCCAAAACAGGAGGGAACCTAGATATCTATAGCCCCCTCCTATGACAGGTGCGGTGCTGGTGTGGTCCCACTAGTGCTGGTTCCTGTGTTTTGTAGTAAGACTTTTTAATTACCGTATGTACAGTACCTACCTACATAAAATGCCTGGGGGAAAGTATCCGCGACCTCCCATTTTATGCAGCGATTGGCTGGTCATTTTCTTACCACAGTAGTATGTCTCACGCGCAGGGGGTTGCGGATACTTTCCCCTACCTACTGTACCTGTCCCATAGCCCGTCGGAAAATGTGGCGCTGTTAGTAGATAGCCATCTGGTATGGTTCTCTGACTCCTATGCCTTTCAAGGAAGCATAATTGAAGTCACGAGCCTCATCAAGTACATCCTTTCAGAAGCCCTCCAAAGCTCAAAATTTGAAGCTACAGTCACTATGGATAATACTTCAACTCCTGTCCGGTTTTCACTAGAATCCTTGCTGCAGCGATCATTATTAGTGTGCGGCTCCAATAGGAGGAAAAAAAAACTCATTGCTACCTACTGCGAGGCTCAGCCTTTGGTGACATCCCCGCTCAAGTACTTACATAGAGGCAACATAGTGACTTTACTTCTAGATCTGTGAGTACGGGGATGAAGCAGGGTGCTATAGTTAAACTCTAGCTACCCCCTTGCTCTAGATCTAGGAAGCTCTAATGTACCCGTAGCCGCAGATGTTAAGGTCTAGAATATCTACGTTTCCGTCCGTTGCCTACTGTACTCCAACATCAAGATCCGCCCCATTAGTCCCAACTACAAGACCACCTAAGATTACATGTGGATCCGAGACTAGGGGCTCGCATAATAGGTAGCTGGGTTGAGTATATTCGGCCGGCATATGCGGTAGTGTAATAGAAGAGATGGGAAAGCAGGTTCGGTAGAAGATTGTGCTGACATTGGTTCACATCATTTTGGTTATCTATTTTCCATTTCGTTGCGGGATTTTTGGATATGATAGTCTGTCTAGCTTTTTCACTCATGATAGCAAGGAATCTAGAATTTTTTCAGAACACAATTTAGAACATACATAGATTTGGAATAGATACCGGGTTGAAAATAGGGCAAAAGGGGAACTAGAATGTGATTTTCGGGAGGAGGGAGAGTGGGAGGGAGAAGGGGAGCGAGGGACGAGGAATATATTACTTTGGTGGGCTTGTTACTCTGCAACATCCCCAAAGACAACGAAGTGCCTGTTTTTTTGCTTTTTGTCTGTGCTTGTATCTTCCTCCTCCTCCTTCAATTCAAATACTCCGTTCTTCTAGGCCCGTGTATATATGTATAGTCTATTTGGATGGTTCTACTATAAATTCCCTGTTATTACTAGTCTATCTAGTAGTTTTCCCGCATCGCGAAAGAAAGCGCACATCTTGATTTCGTCCGACAGTCAAAAGCCTCTTGGTTTCAAACTCACTGGCATTACCCGGAACTACCTTAATTAAATAGTCTACTCTCAATGTAATTCAATACAGAAGCCAGGATAGGGTCTCTGCATGTTGAAGCCTCAATGGTATTCTCCGACCTTTGTAAAGTAGTAAGTACTGGCTGTGAGCGATTACTTGCTTGTAATGGAAGTATTATGGATTGAGTTTGAGATACAATGCCTCTTGATTGTGAAGATATCGCATACATAACTTAAATCGTAGATCACACTAGGACCAGAAGCTCAACAGCACCCATTCTTAAAAAGTGGGAAAAAGTGAGAACTCGAAGGGAAGTAATTGGACTAACATTTACAGTTCTAAGCGACCTTAACGAAACTAGGTGCCTGATTGTAAAACACATTATGTAGCTGGAAGCTTCATTGACCGTGGGCTGGCGTTGTATATTGGATCTGGATGATCTCTTACGCTCTGGGCTAATTCGACATATGAAGACGCATGTGGTTTCCTCAGCACTAATTGTGTTATGTATGCTTGATAGCTGCTGCCTACCACTCCTCGTCTATGAAATATCCGCACATGTTTTTGGCTCTAAAGGGGTTCTTCTTCGCCACCAGAAATACCGCTACCTATCCTTGCCAACGCTCTACTTCCGCTTTCCTACGCCTTTTACCGCCACTCCTTCTTTGCTACTCTATGTAACGAGGCAAGGGTGTTGGAGGTTCCGAATATATGCGCATTTAATCATGCCCGGGTGCGTAGGAGGCCGGAGGAGGAAGTGGGAGGACATCTGGTCGGCCCCGGGTTGTTGCACGGAGGTTACGGCTTTCCTATTGTCACAAGAGTAAAGGGGAAAGGAAGGGGAGGGGAGGAAGGGAAGGGGAGGAAGGGGGGGTGGTCGTCATAAACATGTATCTAGATAGCGGGGCTGGCACGCCTAGTGGTGGGACAATCCAGCCACTTTTCCAAGCGGGGATGCGTGCCCTCGTCATATACCATAGTATCAATACGAGTACTGATTCACAAAAAAAAAAAAGAGGTTCCGAATATTGGCACGGTTGTACATTCGGGAGCCAGAGGGGTAGATACGACCGACAGGACAAGGGCGCGGGTACGAACACTCACGTAGCCGACCTAACGTATTTGATGGGGGTCCGGCGCACTTCCGGGATGCATGTATTTAATTGTTAAAAAAACGAATTATAATGCAAATAACGTATTTGACGGGGATCCGGCGCACTACCGGGATCTGGCGCACTTCCGGGATGCATGTATTTAACTGTTAAAAAATCGAATTATAATGCAAATAGGCTCAAATTGTAACCAGAGCTTTAGTGTATACATAGAAGCCATCTGCAAGTGCCGCCCTAGAGTGAGCATTGATATATGAGGTGGTGAAAAATGGAAGGTAGGAATTGGAGTATGTATGGACTAACAATTGATGTGACTGAATTGTAGCCTCAAAGGACTTGTGGGGCTTAATATACGTTTTGCGTGATGTATAATAGATGTGGACTCAGTATCAGTACCAACGTCGTACCATGTGAAGAGAAGTAGTGAACTACATAGCGGGTTATGTGAAAAATTACATATCCTGAGGGATATAGGGATCAAGTAATCTTTATATCAGGTTTATATGTGAGCCTAGGTTCAAATACGTATGCTTACTATTGGTAAGTAAGTCTTATATGTTATGAACGTTTGGTGGGCCGTGTGCAATACGGTGCAGCTGAGGATAATTGGTGCGCTTGTGCTAATATCACACAGGGTAAACTTGTGTAATATGAAGGAAAACGCTGTGCTCTTATTGCAAACGCATTTATGCATTGTAAAGTACCTTACTCGAGAGCTTGTCCATCTTGCCTACCTTCTAGCCTGAGTTAGTTCAAAGTATGTGCCAATTTTTACACATTTTGGGGGGGTATTTTAACTCAACGCATGTTGTAGCGTGTCAATGGTACCAAGGCTTTGTAAGAGCCTTCATTACACACTACGAGTGTCGTTCTAATAAGATGGTAGCCCTATGCCTCGGATTAAGTAAGCTGACCACTGGATATCGGGAGAAATGTATTGGTTACCCTCAACTATGTAATCTTGTACAAGTGCCCCCATGGCCCCTCCATGTCTGTAACTAGTTCCCTTCCATGTAGTAAGTTTTACCAGACCATATGACTATATGTATACCCCACAGAAAGGCTCCTTGATCCCGATATCCATTAAGCTATGTATTTCTTAACATAATCCGCTATGTAGTTTACTACCTACCTCTCTTCACATAGTACGACGTTGGTCCTGATACTGAGTCCACATCTATTATACATCACGCAAAACGTATATTGAGCCCCACAAGTCCTTTGAGGCTACAATTCAGTCACATCAATTGTTAGTCCATACATACTCCAATTCCTACCTTCCATTTTTCACCACCTCATATATCAATGCTCACTCCAGGGCGGCACTTGCAGATGGCTTCTATATATACACTAAAGCTCTGGTTACAATGTGAGCCTATTTGCATTATAATTCGATTTTTTAACAATTAAATACATGCATCCCGGAAGTGCGCCGATCCCGGTAGTGCGCCGGATCCCCGTCAAATACGTTACGTGAGTGATAAAGGGAATCTCGTGGCCGATGGGCTTTCCAGCGCCTTATAGACGGTAAGAGAAGAAAGGCGTTGTTGATACTAGTTACACGGGGTAACATGACGTCCATATGAGCGACGGCGCGTGAGCAACCTGACCCTCAGTATGGACCTAAATCCGGGGGTGTTACTCTGGGATTGCCTTTTCCTCCAACAGCTAGAAGGATACCTAAATTTCGGTCAACAGGAGGGCCTCGTCATGAGATAAAATAGAGAAATGAATGATATGAAAAAAACGGTTACCTGGATCCGAGTCTGCTTGGTTTCTTGGGGATAAGTTGTGGGGTATGCGTCCTCTAGGTCAACCAGGTGTCTAAACTCCTCCGGTATATGTTGTGGCTGAGTTTCAGGCGTCTCGCGCCGTCCCGCCATGTATTCAAGCAGTCTTGAAAGTAGGCCGATGGTATTCCCTACTCGAGCTCGTGGTACATAGCTGGGTACACACGAAGGGACACGGAGCTCGAGGCCAGCCGTCTAGCTGCTGGTGGGATGCCATAATCACCCGCTCGTTTCATGTGACTCGAGTGAGACGTCACAACGTTAGTCCCTAGGAACATCTCCGCTTGCAAAGTGTAAACAGCACGAAACCAGCCAACAAGCACCAGCATGGGCTTATCTTGCCGTGAGAACATCACCCCAGAACGCAGCAATATCTCAAAAAGCGTCCCTGTGGCGGCTGTAGTATGATCCTGAACCTATGCTTCTCTACCTATGTAATGAATACAATCAATACCTTGTACAGTCGAACCTGTCTTACTGCATGACGTCCGTCAGGAGACTTTTGATGCAGCAAAGGAGGTTTATGCGGTAAGACCGGGGATCCTGGCCCAAACCAAGGAATTCGTCGGCAGCTTACCATGCGGTTTCGCAGGATATGCGCTTAGATGGGATGCAGTAAAACAAGTTCGACTGTATTGTTACCGTACCCTCCCATGACCCAGTCCACCTATCTCTATAAATGCATTCCCTACCTACATGCATAGGATTCTCCGGTCCCTCGAGTATCCTATTAGACAGGTTGCCCTGTACTGTCTCGTCCCATGTTTCAGCATTTAGCGGGTCGAGTGAGAGTACTTCCTACCGCATGGTTATCACCGGTCACACAAACTTACCGTATTCAGGGTAGAGCTATATGAACCCACTCACGGGATCTGTTCAGTGCTGGGATGTAGCTCTTATGCGTAGATAGCTACTTGTCTTATTTCAAACCCTCAAGCTAAAACGCAAGACTAGCAATGGTATATGAATCTTTGGCTTTTTTTCTTTTTTCGTGGAGTCTATACGCCTAATCAACCTAGGGTTATGCGGCGCCCCCATTCCTCCCCTTTAAAGGTTCGGTACACCCACGGGAAAACGGGCTATATAAACGTCCTGCCTCACGTGCCTGTGAGGTCAATATAACCGGAATAACCCCTCTCCCGCCGCCACACCCTCTTTCGGTCCTCCCGCGAAGGTAAATATGGTAACTTCCACCGCCACGCCCCGGCCCTCCCCTTAACAAACCAAAGGAAACACAGCACATGCCAGATATAAATCAACGCAAGTCGATATTAGAGAAAGACGCCTTCACTAAATCGACTGTGTATACCCCATCCTCATTCATTTCCTTTTTTGCCCACCTCTTTCTGTCGTCCATATCTTTCCAGGTGCACCCTATCTGCTCCCCGTGCGTACAGACTCTAATGCTACGTGCTTGCCTGTCTCCACATATTAATATTTGGTTTAAGCTTGGTTAAGTCTTTTTACATAGTAGCAATACGACTACTGATTCACCAAAAAAATCTTTTAGACTCAGTCTCGAGACTCCACCTTCTATATACTTACTATCCCCTACCTTGCAATGCCCCTGCTCCTTTCCCAAGTCCATCTATATACATAACCTAGGTACTACGCTCCCCGACTGACTCTGTCATGATCAAGTTGTGCTTACACACATTATGGCCCCGGTCAGATTTTTTTTGTAACATTACTCGTATTCATACTATGGTATATGACGAGGGCATGCATCCCCGAGTGGAAACTCGGCAAGATTATCCTGCCTCTGGGCCATGCCAGCCCCTCTAACTAAATACATTTTCAAACTCCCGTGCTGCCCCTCTCACTCCTCTCCATCTACTCCCCCATCTCCGCCGTTTTCTCTCAAAAATCTCGTCACCTCTCGCCCCGGTCAGATCATAATTGTTATAAACTAGAATGCCCTTCTTCAGACATTTACGCTAGCTGCCATTTGGTTTCGCCCCCCAGCCCATAGCCTACGCTGGCTACTTGGTTCTCAGAGAGGGCTTCAGCCGCTGCCTGTAATTACACCACTTCTGATGCCACCAGCTCAGAGTACGCCGGGGGCTACTAATCCAAATGCCCCAAACACCGCTCTCGCGCTACCCCTACAGCCCACTCTGAATAGTCCATATCTTCTTTCCCCCTCACAGGTACTTCGGCTCACGACAGACCCAACGGCATCAACGGCTGCCGGAACTTAGTCAGGAGAGAGTCTTGATATATGGGTATCAGAAAGTTTATAAGTCAAATCTTCCGGACAACGTACGTACGCACCGGAGCCTTGCTCCTGCGAGACAAAAATTCTGGCGACAAATACATACCCACAAGCAGCACTTGGGAATAGGGGACAGCGATATCTTGAGTATGAGGGAGGCTCGGATCAAGGAACGTCTTTGTCTGGGATATAAAGATTACCGATTTATGGAAGGAGAAATCTTGAACGAGAGATAAAGAATATATTCAGAGCTAGCTACGGTATCACTATAGTTCAGTGTCTATGGTCCTTGTACTCTGGTTAAAGAAATCCATCAAACAAAGAGAAATGAGTAGCTTATATGTCGAGTGCGGTCTTGGAGAAGCAGCCTGCAGGGGAAGTCTTACAAAGTGGATGGAAGGAATGGAGTAGGGAAGTAATCAAGAAGGATAAGACACGATGGTAGGAGGAGTAAAACAAGGAGGGATATAGTTGCGACTAGGGAAGAGCAGAACCACACGGATAGAATAGCTCAAATGGAGGATAAATAGGCAGATAAGGTAGTTGTAGACGAAAAAGTCGGTTGGAATGAATTCCTCCAGTTTGTACAAACTATAAAGGGTCGGAAGTAATGTAGAGGCGGTTTTGCATTGTTTTTAAACTTTTGGTCACAATCCAGGATCTCTATAGGTGGAGCAGGTCTGAAATAAAACCCTCTGATGTGCATTTTATCTATCTCTTGAGATATTAGGCGCTACACTTCAACCCCATGTGATAAATACTATGCTCTAATATCTAACTTTCTCCACGAATATATTCTAGATATCCGTTATCTAGACTTCAACAACCAGGTGAAAGTAATAATCTTGGGAGGGTCACAACACCAGGTGGGTACTACCATCCATCTCCGGGTAGTGCATCATCCCAGGGATGTGCATCAACCCCTGTCGGTTCATTCTTGGCGGCTTAACGGGGTGCAAAATGAACGGAATCATATCCAGAAAAATATATATGCATCTCGAAGATGTAGAGATTCATTGGCATGTGGTGGGATTGGGTTATGGATAGGTTTAGAGGGGAATTATAGGGTGGAAACACATAGGAGGGGGTGGGGAAGAGACAAGCAAATGACCCACAGTACTGATCCAGTTTTGGGGATATAGATATATTGAGGTTTGAATGACATATTTCGGCGTCTATAGATGGGTTCTGAGTTGCTTCAAAGTGCCGGGGTCATTAGTCTAATATTGGAGGGTGGGGACGAGTTAGGGCACTTTCCCGAGATCTGCATAATGGTAACCTTGACTAATCTGGGCCAGCCTGAGCTCAGCTGGCCTAGCCTGGCCTGTCCTATGTGAGGGTAAGTCCACCTCAACTTGGCTGAGCTTGACTGGCCTCGCCTGTGTCGGCTTGAACGAATCTGGAGGTGCCTGAACCAGTCTGCATCAATTAGGTGGATGCCGGGCAGTCTTGCGCTTCCCTGACCCCGTATGGGCTAGTGTAAGCCTACCTGAACAATTTCCGGCTTCTGTTAGCCAATGTATGTTTGCTTGAAGTTGTATTTCTGTCGTGAACTAGGATCAGCCTTGCTAGGCTACCATTCTCTTACCTCAAGTCGCTTGAGGCTTACCTAGACATCTGAATTACCCTGATCTCACCAGCATCAGTTTTGCCTATTATATACTAATCTAGGTTGTGGTGTGGCAGGCCCAGCATACCTCAATACGCTGAGAGGCAATGTCTACCAGAAGCAAGTCCAAACCTGGTGCAACCTTTATTTTTAGCCACCCACATTGGCTCAGGCTAGCTTGACTCAGTCGATATAGCTGTACAGGCCTGAGTCTACTTAACGATATCCGAGTCTCTAGTGGCTCCTTGAGTAGGGTTGGATAACCTGGTGAGTGCGCCAAACTCAAGTTCAGGTAAGTCTGGATGAGGGAGACTCAGATCTTCATCATAACTGCCGGTCCGCCCAGGTTAACTTGGGTGGCCCTTCAGTCCAGCCAGGTTTCCGGCTGGCTCTTGTGCGGCCACATGTGAGTACTAAGTATTAAAAAAAAAAAAAGAATTTCTT
>Ga0307511_10007600_pt1 | contig 10902 bp, 16 predicted proteins | sample 13_EM_MG_FD_200266 | JGI IMG/M metagenome (GOLD analysis project Ga0307511, IMG submission 200266) | Populus trichocarpa ectomycorrhiza microbial communities from riparian zone in the Pacific Northwest, United States - 13_EM | ecosystem: Host-associated > Plants > Roots > Unclassified | place... | reverse complement strand
CCTCTTTCAACGCTGTTCTTCCCTCTCTACAGCAACTTCATGGAGGTGCAGGTGGTAGGGAATGGCTGTGGTGGGAGTTAGTCTGGTGTGGGAGGCCTTTCTTCCTCTTCTTCTCTGTGTTTTTCTTCAGCCCTGTTCTCCTCTGTTTCCGTTTCTTCCTTCTGCTTTTTGTGGGGCTTTTGTTGACTGAGATGGCAATGGCAGCTGGTGGCGGTGGAGAGGAAGTGCTCTGCTCCTGGTGGTGTTGTTGTGGCTGGGAAGAAGATGGCGAGCGGTGGCTGAGGGAGCCCGGTGACAGCAGCTGTTCTTTCCTCTCTGCAGCAGCTCCCTCCCTTTCATTTTTTGCTTTCTTTCCTCTGTCTCTGGTGTTTCCTTCTGTCAGCGGTTCAGGGGAGGTGGGAAGGTTAAGGTAACAAATCAATGGTGTTGGCAGTGTTGGTGTGTTTGTCTTTCCCTCCTGTTCGGTTTCAGAGCTTCCCCGTTTTCTCCCCTTCTTTTCCTATCTCGTTTCCTCTCTTCCTACCCTCTCACAATAGCTTTCTTTGTTTCAAAACTTCCCTCCCCTTTCAGTTTCAAAAGAGCCCTCTCTCGTCCAAAAACAATCTCCCCTGTTCTTTCCTTCCTTTCTCTCCGTTCTCTCTTCTCTCATTCAAACTTCTCTCCCTTTTTCAATTTCCCAAAAGCCTCTCCTCTCTCCCTCCTTTCGTTCCTTCTTCCCCCCTCTCTTTCGTTCAAACTCCCCTTCCTCCTTTCGTTCCTTCTTCCCCCCCACTGCTAGTGTTGAGAGCAGTATTTATAGGGCAATCTCTGCTGTTGTGCGTGGGGAGCAGGGGAGCGGCCTGCTGTCGCGCATGGGGAGAAGGGGACACCGGGTGAGGTCTCCAATGGGGGCGTGGGGCTTTAGGTTTTGGGGGCAGCATGCGGGGAGAGAGAGGTGAAACTGATTGGTTTATTTATTTATTTATTTGTGGGGACCCAAAAATGGGTTACAACACTTTATATTTGTTTTGTCATTGTATGCCCATTAGCATATGTAGCACAAATCCCCTCATAGACTTCTTTTAATGCTTGTTCAATCTCATTTTCATTCAGACATTTGAGTAGAGTCCCATCAAATGACCTTTTATATAAAATTTCTCCATCTAAGTAAAAATTCATGGTCATTCTCCTCAAAGTCTTTTCATTTGTCTTAGAAATCCCTTGAGGGTATTCTCAATTTTAGAGAAACTTCTTGATGTCATTATACCATGGTTTTCCATCTGGAGATTCCTCAATCAAGCAACAATGGGCTTGGAAGCTTCTGACTTCGATATCTATTGGCTGGATCTTGCTTTTAGTATCGACTTGTGTCATTGAAGCTAAGGTTGCCAAGGCATCAGCAAACTGATTCTTATCTCTGCTTATATGGGTGAATTTGATCTCTTCAAATTCATTGGCTAACCTCAAGAGATAATTTTGATACAGCTTCAATTTTTCATCTTTGGTTTGCCACTCACCTTTGACTTGGCAGATGATTAACAAGGAATCCCTGAAGACCTCAAGCTTCTTGGCTTTAAGTTCTAAAGCAGCTTCTAAGCCAATGATGCAAGCTTCATACTTGGCTGTATTATTGGTACATTCAAATAGTAACCTTGTTGAAACAGGATATTGCTTATTTTCTAGGGAAATTACTACCGCTCCTGCCCCATTTCCTAATACATTTACTGCACCATCAAAGTAAAGGGTCCACTGATCATTTTCCCCATCTCCATTCTCGACTACTATCACATCTTCATCTGGGAGGTCAAAGTTTAAAGGCCCATAAATTTCCATGGCATGATCGGCAATTACGCATCCTTTTATAGCTTTTCTTGTCATAAAAACAATGTCATATTCTGCCAACAACACTTGCCACCTTGCTATTCTACTTGACAGGTAAGGTTTTTCACAGATATACTTGAGTGGATCTAATTTTGAAATCAACCAGGTTGTGTAGTACAACATATACTGCCTGAGTCTTTTCGCACTCCAAACCAAGGCACAACACAACCTTTCAATTGTTGTGTATCTCGACTCACAGTCATTGAATTTTTACTCAAGTAGTAAATAACTTGCTCTTTCCTTCCTGACTCATCATGTTGTCCCAGCACACAGCCCATAGCTGTTTTTGTTACTACTAAATACAGGATCAAAGGCCTCCCCTGTATTGGAGGTACTAGCACTGGTGGATTTTGCAAGTACCTCTTTATTTTATCAAAGGCTTCCTGACAATCATTATCCCATACTCCAGGATTTTTCTTCCTGAGCAAATGAAAAATTAGCTCACGGGTCACTGTCAGCTAAAATATAAACCGAGCTGTGTAATTTAGGCACCCAAGGAAACTTCTTACTTCCTTTTCTATCTTAGGTGCAGGCATCTCCTGAATAGCTTTGGCTTTGTCAGGATCAAATTCTATTCCTTGATCACTTACTATGAAGCCCAACAGTTTTCCTGTTTTTACCCCGAATGAGCATTTTGCAGGATTCAACTTTAACTGGTATTTTTGCAACCTTTCAAATAGTCTCCTTAATACTTGCACATGATCTTCTTCCTTCTTTGATTTTGCAAGTATGTCATCCACATAAACCTCCACTTCTCGGTGCATCATATCATGGAATAAGGTAATCATTGCCCTTTGATATGTGGCTCCAGCATTCTTCAATCCGAATGGCATTACTTTATAGCAAAATGTTCCCCAAGGTGTGACAAATATGGTCTTCTCTTTGTCTTCTTCCGCCATTCTTATATGGTTCTAACCAGAGAATCCATCCATAAAAGAATACGTAGCATTTCTTGTAGCATTATCAACTAGAATGTCTATGTGAGGTAAAGGAAAATCATCTTTTGGGCTCGCCTTATTCAAATCTCTATAGTCCACACACATCCGGATCTTGCCATCTTTTTTTAGGACTACAACCACATTAGTTACCCATTGAGGATATTGTACCACATCTAGAAATCCTGCATCCTACTGTTTTTGTATCTCAGCCTTAACCTTGAGTAACATGTTCGGGCGCATTCGCCTGGTTTTCTGCTTAACTGGTTCGCTTCCTTCTATTAAGGGAATCTTATGTACTACTATGTCAGTATCTAGACCGGGCATATCTGCATAAGTCCAGGCGAAAACATCTACATATTCTTGTAAAAGAGAGACCAGTTTATTTCTTTCTTTAGTTGTAACAAGGGTGCCAATCTTTAATTCCTTCTTTTCTTGTTTGTTTCCTAAGTTAATGACTTCTAGTTTCTCATTAGCAGGTTCCCAGGCTTTTTTGAAATTTTCTACCAACTTAGTAAACTCTTTTATATCTTCCTCTCCCCATTCTTCATCATCCATTGCGATCATATTATTAAAGTTTGGCCAATTATTCTTAGTGCAATGGTTTTGTGAATCGATGGAACTTTTAAGATTCCTCAAAGTGCAAGGTGTGCTCGTGTAAGTGTGATTCATAAAAAGATAAAAAGATGCAGACACATATTGGACACAAGAAAATGCATGATCTTATTAAAACAAAAGTGCTTGGTTAACATAGAAAATCTTGCGGTATCATGAGCTAAATTACCGACAAGATCAGCATAAGTCAAAACAAGACAAAACAAGTCCGAACATGATCAAACAAGAACAATTACTTTTTAAACACCATAGGAGCAGGCTCCATCTTCAAGTTCTGGTACACCTCTCCTTCAGCCAATCTTCACACAAAAAATCTAGCAGAAGGTTCATCAATGGTGTGAATGGAAAGTTGTGGCAGAACTTCATCCTTCACTTCCAGATCCGCTTCCTCTATCTGTTTTTCTTCTTGGCTCTCCAGGGTATTGATGTGGAGATCCATTATGCCTGATCTAATCACCTCTGTAGCCCTTGGGAAAGATACTTGGAGAGGTGGGATGACAAGTTCCTCTTCTTCTGGCTCTCTTCCTTCAATTCTTGCCATTCTTGCCTTCTTTCTAATCTGGGCAACCCATTTGTAATCATCTTTCTTGGGCTTATAACCAAGCCCAAATCTTTGATCCACACTCTTTAGCTTGATCGGTCCAGTCTTAGGATTATGTTAGAAAGGAGCCTTTTTCTTTAGAAAGCATCAGGCAACCATTTTTACCGCTTCAGGGATTCTAGGTTTTCTCAACACTGCACCTTCGGGAACCCATTCCATATTCACGATTTCAAATGCATGAATGTTCCCATCTCTAGAATCTTCCTCTTCAATGAAGGGTATGGCTACATTTTTTTTATCATGGAAACTGTCTCTTCAACTTTGATAGTTATTAGCATTCCATTTATGATATACTTCAAACACTGGTGTAGTGAAGAAGCCATTGCTCCAGCCGCATGAATCCATTACTTATAATTTTATCAAGAACACCTGCGACCCTATATATAGCTCCATTTCTAGGGTCCTAATTATCTGTCTTGGCGAACCATCATATGCTCTCGCCATCAATGTGCTAGGTTTCATTTGTGATTCATCGATAGGCATTTCTTTCAACATATGCCTTGGCAAGACGTTTAGTGCAGAACCATTATTGACGAGTACCTTTCCGAGTAGAATATCCTTACACCGCACTGTAATATATAGTGGCTTGTTATGCCCGGTACCATCGGGACCCAATTCATCTTCAGTGAAGTATACGTAATTTGAGGCTTGGATTCTTCCCACCAAATGTTCCGTGGCTTCTTGATTGATGTCTTGAGGAACGTATGCTTCATTCAATACCTTCTATAGAGCCTTCCTATGTGGCTCAGAGCTTAGGATCAAAGACAACAATGATATTCTTGCTAGAGTTTTCTTGAGCTGTTCAACAACACTATATTCACCGTGTTTCATCAACTTCAAGAATTCATTGGTTTCCTCTTCTGTGACAGGTTTGTTTATTTTCTCGGTCACGTCAACCCCTTCTTTACCTTTAGCTTTTCTTTGTTTTTCCAATTCCTCTAGAGTGAAACATCTGCCGCTACGGGTTAATCCTCCAATTTCTGTTTGAAAAATAGGCAACTGCTGAGTGCTTTTAAAGGAACACCCATAGTCATGAGGTAAGGCATTGTAACTCCCTTTATGTGCCACTACTGGTTTGGATAAGGCCAGTTTGGGTGGCTTTCCTGTAACGAATTGTACTCGACATGCCTCTTTATTTAGTGCTTCCATCATGGACACCTCCTCACTTGTTGCTTTCTCGATTTGTAGCAATCCACGACTCATCATTTGCATCACTTTTTGGTGAAAGCCCTCACACTGGCTAATCACATGGTCTTTTATATTATGATGTTCACAGCACTTCTCGCTACCCTCTTTATACCTTGCATCTACCATCATTTGGTAGATCCTATCCATTGGCACCTTCAAGATTTTTGAGTGTTCTATTTCTAACATGTTTACAGACCCACTACCTGAAGCATGATTGGGTAAAGGGTTTGTATTCACATTAGGGGCATCTTCAAATGTTATCCATCCTGCTTTGATCAATTGCAGAAGCTTTCTTTTAAAGGCGTTGCAGGTATGGATGTTATGTCCAGCTATACCGACATGGTATTCGCAGGTAAGATCTGGCTTATACCAGCTAGGGTAAGGCGGTTGTAGGGGTGCCACAGGTATGGGGGCTACTTGTCCGATACTTAGTAGGTTCTGGTACATTTCATTCAGGGGTAATGGCAATTGAGACAATTGTTCTTGGATTCTTTGGTAGTTCTTTTTTGGGAAACTTTCAGCTTGGTTTTTTACTTGGTGGTTTTAGGGTTCAGGTTTTCTGGCTGGGATCGAGAAATTGAAATTGGTGTTGGCAATTTGGGATGAAAGAGATGGAGTGTTATATCTTTGGAATTGGCCTTTCTTGCTTTTATAGCTACTTTCGACATGATCAATCTCCCTCTTTTTTACTCCAAAACCCTTTTTTTCCACGGGTGCAGAGATTCTCCCACTTTTTACTCCTTACTATATTCGCTCTGCTACGACCACAACATCAATGAATTGCTGAGCCGAACTACTCATCACATGTTCGTAGTATGGCACTTTTAACATGTTAGCAAACAGAGCAACCACTTCCTTTTCTATGAGAGGGGGATGTACCTGTGCTGCTAAATCTCTCCATCTTTGGGCATACTCCCTTATACTCTCTTTGTTTCCTTTCTCTAGATTAGATAGACCGGTTCTATTCGGAGCAATATCCATGTTGTATTTGTATTGCTTGATGAAGCATCTACGAGATCCTTCCATATATGAATCCTAGTATTATCTAACCTCATATACTAGCTCAATGCTGCTCTACTCAAGCTGTCTTGGAAGAAGTGCATCAGTAGATTCTCATCATGCACTACTTCTGCCATTTTATTACAATGAGATTTAAGATGGGTAACAGGGCATTGAGTTCCGGTATATTTGATAAGTTCAGGAACTCGAAATTTCTTTGGTACCACCACATTAGGGACTAGACACATTTCTGCGGCTCGTACTGGGTCATATAAGTCTACTCCCTCAATGGCCCTGATCCTGGCATATAATGTTGCCATCTTGTCTTGATCAATGTCATCAAATGACTTGGTTTTGTGGTACTCATTAGCGAATGCATCTGCGACTGCAGGTGTTAGTGCTGGTGTTGTTGACTGCACAAATACTGGATTGTGTCGGGGCTCCTGTGCTTGTTCTTCTATTATGTCTTCATGTTGATTTGCTAGGAAAGTGGCAGGTCTAGTGGAAGGGCCTTCACCAGAGGTATTCCTTAGTGCTTGCTCGAGTAAACTGGTGAGGTGAGCCATACTAACCTTTAGATAATCCAACTCTTCTTGGAAATGAGCTTCACGGTAAGCACGCTCTTCGTCTTCCATGTTCCTTGCTCAGAGTCGGGTGTTGTAGGCTTTTTAGGGACCTATATTTTGACCTGGCGTATGCATGTTTGTTATAATGAATGAATGTATGAATATGGATGCAAATGAAAAAGATGCATGTATGTGGATTTATAGAGCTAATCCATGACTTCGTTTGTCAAATATAGGTAGAATCTGAAGTCTGATATGCTCAAAGAGGTTTTACATAAGTCCTTTGATTGATTGAATTCCATACACATTACAAAAGTTCAAAAGTAGGCTTAGGCCTATACAGATGGTTCATACAATGTGTCTTTATTCAAATGTTATTCCTCTATTAGCTACATTCCTGATGAAAGATGAAACTTCATTCAAATATTCCACATATCTATGATGGTTGTTGCCAATCCTGGAAGCCTTCACTCATAGCTCATTTTCCTTTCGAGCCACCATGTCAATTAGCTAGTCAGTTTGTTCGATCTTGTAATGGAACAAGGAGTTATCTTGAAGTAGTGTTCCATTACTGGCAGCTAATGATTCGTTATTTGTCTCCAAGATTTGAACCATTTTTTTCCAATTGCTGATTCTATTTTCTGGCCTTTTGCAATTCCTCTTTCTCTATATCAAGCTCGACTACCTTAGTGTTTAGCTGTACATCGAGGCTGCTAATATAGTCTTTCCATTCCTCAAATTGTTCTTGCATCTTCTTTGCTTATTCCTCTCGAGTCTCAAGCTCGGCTTGTATCATAGAAACTCGGTTTCTCATACCATTTATTTTGTCCAGGTATTCCTTCATGTTTGACTCACCTATCCTCCTAGCCTCTCTCTCATCGTCAGCCTGTACCTGATATCGAGTTCTTAAGCTTCTTTCTTCTTCAATGGTGAGATCAGCTAATCTGTTCTTTCCTTTTTCAGCTTCCCATTTCAATTTATACTAGCCTCTTTCTTTCTTCAGAGAAGCTATTGTCTCTTTGTCAGCAAACTTTCTACTTTTTTAGGCCCTTTTTAGAGTCACCAATTCTTGCTCCACCATTACATGCTTGTTTACCAACTCATCATACTTGACCTTCCCTTCTTCCAGTTGCTCTTTTGCTTCATGCTGGTTCTTCCTTAACTTAACAATTTGCTCATCTTTTTCCTTCAATTGCTGATCTAGAGAGGCATTTATCTCTTCTTCTGTCAAAAGTTGGTTTTCTAGGAATTTCTGATGATTTTTGCTATTGCTGAGCTCAATCCTCAGCTTATCCAACTCTTCTTGGAGATCTTCCTCATTATTGAACCTTTTTCTTTTGAGCTCTAATGTCACATATGGCTTATCTTGAGCTCTTCTTTGCTCTTTTGCCTCTTGAATTATCTTAGACGAGCCACCTCTCCTTCATAATGAGTATGTAGGGCTAACTGAGAACTCTTTTTGATGTTCTTCCTTATAGACCAAAATAGGTTGCTTCTAATCATTTTTTATGGCATCTAACTTATCCGAACAACTAGCTTCTTTAAACAGACCGGAATATTCAGCTAACCCCCAAGTTCTTGGCACGTATTGTACTCCTCCAAACTGTCTGGCCACCAATGAGGGTGAGTAACTGATATAACCAGTTAAGCCAACCAATGGAACCCATGCTTTGTTGCCACAACCCATGAGGTAAGATGAACCGCTTACCCAAGGAGCTCTCCATCTAAAATTACTTTTGGGAAGTGCTTGATATTTCTTTACCCATGCCTTTTCATCCAAATCACTCTACTCTTCAGTCAGCACCAACTCAAGAGGCCTCATGTTAAACCATTAAAAATTATTGAAGACTTCTTTTGATGTTTCCAAATGACTAAGTATCCACATGAATAAGAGAGGAACACAGCATCACATCGCCCCTTTCCCACGCAGTCTGCAATGATTTAGAGATAGAAAGGTTTCAGCTAAGATAGCTGAAGTAGGGTTATTCTTTGTTTGTTCAAATTCAAAGAAAGCGTTAGCTACTTCAATGCTAATAATTCCAGCGGCTTCCAAAGGAAACAGAACTAGCCCAAAGATGGTGAAAGCAATTATCTGATATCTTTCTTCACCTAACTTCCCTTTTTCTTTATCCGTCTTTAATTTATTCTCGATCATTTTCCATTTGAACCCTTCATTAGATGTCCTGTATCGATCAACTTGGTCCAAATGTAAAAGTTTTGCAACTACTGCAGCTGTACTCTCAATTCTTTGCCTGAAGTACACTTTGTAAGGGTCATTCGGAAAACTCAAGATCTAGGCATACTCTTCAAGAGTAGGGGTCATATCAATATCCCCGAAGGTGAAACATCTATAGCTTGGATCCCAGAAATGCATCAAGGCTTTGACTGCTGAAATCTGAACAGGAATTCTTATTAGATGAGCGATTCTTCCATACTTCTTCTCAAACAGATTCTCTTCTATATATCTCAGAATTGGGGCCAACTTCTTTATGCTGTTTATGGAGCAGTGCACTTTGGTTATGTGCAGTAATTCTTCAACCTTGGTTCTTGAGCAGTCCCCTTCGACAAATTGCATCATCTTAGATCTTTCCCCATAATCCAAAAAGGTAATGGAAGTCATGGTCTTAGCTAAAAAATCCTGCAGAGTGTAAACAAGTTCTAGGCTATTATATGAGGGATATGTTTTCTAATTGGTCTCAAAAGGTCTATAAACTGCCTAGTGACTACCTTTCGTGAAGGTAGTATGGGGGTTTACAAGGGATGGTTGGGGCACTGTGTGACCGCCATCACCAAGTAAACACTCAGCTCATAGTTAGATGTTTCACGAATCTGAACCCCGACTGAAAGTCATGAGGCAGACCGCTACTCCCCATCTATCCTAGAATTGGGTCTTCTTGCAAAAATGTATGAATGCATTAAACTTGATGTATATATTTATGAACAAGAAGTAACAATAAAGATGCAAGCTAAAATTAAACAGACCAAAACAAATAACAAACAATCAAACAAACAAGGCTTAGTCCAACCACACAAGGTGATCCCCAGCAGAGTCGCCATCCTGTCGCGGGGTGCGTGAGCGCCGTCACGATATCGTCTGGTGACGGCGGAGGCTTTTGTCGTGCCTCCTGTGTGAGTTGTGGTGTGTTGGGAAAGTTTTTTGAATTTAGTCATAAAATTATGATTAAGGTTCAGGAGTCGCCACCTAGTATTATGGTCACTAGGAACCTATGGTCTGCGAGAGTCTGGGTAAGGGACTGGTTGTGCAAGGGGAAGACACATCACCCCAGTACACCCTACCTAAGGTAAGCTGCATTGTTGTTTGATTGTTTTTCTGGGTCGGGTTTTTATTTGTTGGTCTTTTCTAAAGCTCAAGGTAGATCTCCTTTCATAAGGGATTCTCTATCTTATCGGGTTAAATCCTAACCGTTCTAATACCTGATGGTGTATTTTATCGTATAATTTTACACCCACAAATATTAAAGTCTACATCTGGACCCCAAAAACTTAGAAAAAGGTTTTTTATATTTTGGCCAAACCCTAATGAATGATCATAAACTGGTTACGATATCTAGTTTTTTGATGTTCAAAACATGAGAAAGATGCAATTTCTTCTCTCTTTTTTTTTTATGAAAATATGCTTTGAAAATTTTTAGGATTTGGTTGTATGCATGAAAATAATTTTTTTTGGAAAATATTTCAAAGAAAAACCAGGTATTTTAATACCAGATTTGTATCTTACAGTGTAAGTATACAATCCAATATTGAACAAAATTGGTAGAAAAACATTTAAGAAAATCAAAAAAAAATTTAAGGATTTTTGAAAAAAAAATTTGAAAATTTTCATTTCATTTTTTTTTATTTTTTATTAAGTAATTAAATATTATTAAAGCATGTGGGTTGGGCCTAGCATAAGCCCATAAACAAGTGGGCTGACATCGACACAAATTGGTTGGGCCAAGTCCGGCCCAACAGATCCTTCTTCCTGTATTTTGGGGACGGGCTAGACCCGGCCCAGCTAACTGGGCTGGGCTAAGACAGGTACAACCCAAAGCAACTTAGTCAATGGCACAACCCAGTGACTAAGTTGCACAAAATAGTGCAACGTGAATTATAATTCACGTTGCACTGTTCATATGCA
>Ga0307511_10007599_pt1 | contig 10903 bp, 6 predicted proteins | sample 13_EM_MG_FD_200266 | JGI IMG/M metagenome (GOLD analysis project Ga0307511, IMG submission 200266) | Populus trichocarpa ectomycorrhiza microbial communities from riparian zone in the Pacific Northwest, United States - 13_EM | ecosystem: Host-associated > Plants > Roots > Unclassified | place... | reverse complement strand
ATTTCTTATTAATAAAAAAGATGCATATGATGATGAAACATCATCTCATCTGCTTCCCAAAAAATATTTTAAATTTGTTATGTTGAAATGATAGTGAATTTTTTTTTTTTTTTTTTTTTTTTTATGATCAGGTATCTTTGAATTAGTTTTCTTACATAGATACTTTTGAGTGAGCTAGTGTTATCTATGTATACAAAAAAAAAAAAACAAATCCTCTGACCACCAAGATTTTTAGGGACTATCTACAAAGAGAGGTTAACATGATAATCCAAGGGTGTAATTATATATTATTATTTTTTTTAGATTCTCTTGCCTGTAATTAAATGTGTTTTGGTGCTTGGCCCAATAAGAAATGTATAAGTTGCCAAAGGATCTTCACAGTTTAAGCCCATCATCTGGTGTAGTGTATTCTCTGACTATGGCTTCGTGGAATGCTAATTAATTCTCCCTTGGAGTTATAAATAATAGTTTATGTTTCCTATAAACTACTCTCTCTTTTTATCTATGAAAAATACAGCGTGAAGAGGAAGGAAGGCTAAAAACAGAAGAAGAACCTGCAGAAACTTCTCTAGCCATTGAAAGCTCCACCTCCACAAGAGAGGAAATTTGGGACAAAATTAATCTTTGCTTGCTCTTGATCAGGACAGTCATGATCTTAGGGCAATACCATTAGAAAAGTAGAGCGGCCACTAATTCAAGTACCATTATAAAATGTAGAGTTTCGTGGGTGAGTTAGATGGGATTTCTTCATTAATTAATTACCACTTTCCTAGTTCTGAACTCTTTTATTTGCTGAATTTTTAATGCAACTGCATGCGTATTGTACAGGGATGACGACGGGCCAATCTTGTTATCTGGTTTGGATATATTAATTTCCAACAAATCAGTCTTCGATTTGATCCATTGACGGCTTTTGATATCGTAAGCTAGCTTCTGTCTTTGAGACCTCGAACCCTATCCTTCTGTTGACCATCGCGTGTCCTTTTGTTTTGTAAGAAATAGCAAACAATTTTCATGCATGGAAACTTCATCATTATTCCTTGACAAGGATTTGAACTGGAAATTCAAATGATAATTAAACTATAAGGATATACTAACATGAAAAACACAAGGACAAGATGCATAATTATCATGAAAATTTTAAAACTCGAGGATAAAATTAATCAGATGTAAAACATTCCCAAAACATATACATGTGATCCCTCAAAGCAGATGGAATATTAGAAAATAATTTAAAATTATTCAAGAAACGTAATATAATAATTTAATAACCAATCTTTCAAGATTATATAGCTGTAGAACGTTATTATATCAATCTTAATAACAACATCTGGTTACTAGAATCTATGTCTTTCTTTCTATTCTTTGTAGATTATTCATTCTGGTTTTATCTTAAGCCTATTATCCATAGTCAAGGCGAAAAACTTCCATGTTGCAACATTTTCCAACACGTGTTTCTTCAATTTTTATACATGTTATGTTGTGTTAAATGCTAATCATCTCTGGATTCTCCTCCATCGTCGTGGACTCCAATATTTCCTACGGAAAATCGTACATATTACCAACTAGTGTCCTTTTCAAACATTAACTCGTCGGTGCCTTTGGTTATAACTTCTGTAAAATCCCAATATTTCTAAATCATTGATTGCTAGTCATCTCATATGTACTCGATTTCATGTTACTTGAACCAAAAGAATGCATAAACCTAAACCTTATTGGTCATTAGGAAGACCCTAAAATTGGGGAAAATAACTTGTTCAAATCCAACCAATTGCATTAATGGTATTCATCAACTAATTTCGTTTACTTTCCGCCACCAAAATACCTACCATTCCAATTTCAGTGTCATTTTTCTTTTATTTGAGAATTTGGGATTTTCAATGGTACCTTTTTGGATCCAATTTGTAAGTGGTCCAGCTTGAACCGTGTCAGCTCAGAACTGTTTAGTTACAAGTAAAGAAAAATTGGATCGATTCAAAATTGCTCCCTTACCAATAAACTTCAAAATGGTCAAATTTGGGTGATTAAAATGTTATAAATCTGTTGAAAATGCCAAACACCATGAAGGGCTAGAAGTCTATAAATAACTCCACAACCCCCTTGGGAGATTGCAAGGCTTCAACACTGAACTACATTTGAGTATACTAGCTATCTCTCAAGCTCTCAGAAAGTTCAGGCTAAATCTCTCTAACTCTTCCACTTATAGGTCTCTTGATTCCCTCTTTACATTTTTAGCATTTGTTTATCAATATGGTTAATATGCAAACTCCAAGATCTCCTCTTCAACGTCCAGCTCATGGAAACCAAATCACTGTCCTTAGCATCGATGGAGGTGGAATAAGAGGCATTATACCAGGAACTATCCTTGCCTTTTTAGAGTCTGAGCTTCAGGTAGAAAAGAAACAGGGCTCTTTTAACACGTATACTAATGCATGTCAAATAGAAATGCAAGATCTGGCATGCTTGTGTTTCTGGGCTCAGAAAAAGAAATTAAGTTGAAAGCATGACCTAAGTTTAGCACTTAATAGTTTCACGTGCATCGGTGTGTATATATAGAATTGTAATGTTCGTTTATTTTGTATCTGTTTTTCTCTGACCCTATGGGGTTGTTATTTTTGCCTCCTTCGGGCTCTAATGTATTTGCTTAAGTTTTATCCCCAGCATGTATCACTGAGTAGTTTTTCTTCTCAAATTTACAGAAGCTGGATGGTGCAGATGCAAGGCTTGCAGACTACTTTGATGTGATTTCAGGGACTAGCACTGGTGGACTCGTGACTGCTATGCTAGCTGCACCGAATAAGCAAAACCGCCCTTTGTTTGCTGCTAAAGACATTAATGAATTCTACCTTGAGAACTGCCCTAAAATATTTCCTCAAGACAGGTAATAAGTAATGCTGATGATAAATTATTTCATTATAACTAATTTTTATTTATCAAGATACTGATTTAAGTACTGTCTGCCAATAGCTCTCCATTTTCTTCAGTTGCAAATCTGGTAAACACTTTGAGAGGGCCAAAGTATGATGGCAACTTCTTGCATAGTATTGTCAAAGAAAAGTTGGGAGATACACGGTTGCACCAGACATTGACAAATATTGTGATCCCAACTTTTGACATCAAGCGCCTCCAGCCAACTATCTTTTCTAGCTATAAGGTGAAGAATAACCCATTAACGGATGCCCTTCTGTCCGATATATGCATTGGAACATCAGCTGCCCCGACTTATCTCCCTGCCCATTATTTTGAAACCAAAGATCCATCAGGCAAAGTTAGAGAATTTAATCTTATTGATGGTGGTGTGGCAGCAAACAATCCAGTATGTTTATGATTTCCTCAGCATCTTGAAATTTCGTAACTTAATATTGCTTACCTAAAGAATCTTATATCATTCATTTCTTTTTGGAATTTGATCAGACTTTAGTTGCCATAAGTGAAGTTTCAAAAGCAATCAATCGGGAGAGTCCTGACTTTTTCCGTATAAACGCAATGGAATATGGCCGATTTCTAGTCCTGTCGTTGGGCACTGGTACGGCAAAATCAGAAGGAAAGTATGACGCAGATGAAGCAGCCAAGTGGGGTATCTTAGGATGGTTGACTAGTGATCATTCTACTCCACTAGTGGATGTGTTTACACAAGCTAGTGGTGACATGGTTGATTTTCATATTTCCACTGTTTTTCAAGCCCTTAACTCTGAAGAAAATTATCTTCGAATTCAGGTGCTTATATATATCATGTGGTGACTATCTAATATATCTATCATGAAGCAAAAGGAAAATATAACAAACTGAAGAAATCTGACCTTATGATATGCATGAAAAATTAATGCAGGATGATACATTGACTGGAACACTTTCATCTGTGGATGTTGCTACAAAAGAGAATTTGGAGAATCTTGTGAAAGTGGGTGAGGAATTGTTGAAGAAGCAAGTTTCAAGGGTGAATTTGGCTACTGGAGTCTTTGAACCTATCAATAAGATGACTAATGAAGAGGCTCTCAGAAAGTATAAATGAATGAATAATACTCCTTGTTTCATCTTGATTATTCTTTTATTTATTTATTTCTTAAGGTTTTTGTTTTGTTGGTGTAGGATGGCTAAATTACTCTCAAAGGAGAAGCATCTTCGTGCGGCTAAGTCAGCTGTTGGAAATAAGATTGGCAGATATAGTTGTACTTAATTGTTTACTTTGTAAAATAGTATTCTAATAAAGATGCCATGCACGTGGAATCCCGATTTATGATTTTTCTTTTTTGCAACCAGAATGATTTTTTTTCCAGCAAAAGCTGATTTTTAATAGTATTCAGTAATTACCCAGTGTTTCTTAGGGAAAAAACAAGAACCAATTGATAAAGTTTCTCCTCAGTCAATTTTTAAACAAATCACTTGTATATGGATTTGTATATTCATTAAAAAATAATAATTCTTGTTTATGTTCTCTAGGATTTGAATCCTTTAAACTGGGAATAATCCGTTCATCAACCTGATTAAGTTTCAAGTGTCTTCAATAACATAGATATATAGATGGATATTCTTTTAAATTCATTTTATTATCATCAATACTCAAATCTATTTTATCAAAATAACCTAATTGCTATATTATACGTACTTGAAGTGGTTTTGAAAAAATAACTATTAAAATTTGATCATTGTAAATAATGTAAAAGGGTAACTAAAATTGAAAAAAAATAAATTTCTAGGTCAATAAAAAAAGAACTTTTGAGGATCAAATTGAAATAAACTATCATAACCTAATTTTTTATCCTTAGTTTTTATATATATTTCAAAAAAATAAAAAAATCCCAAAACAAAGTGTCTTTTCAATAATTCTAATCAATTTAAAAAGTCAATTAGCTCTTAAATAAAAAATAAAGTTGAAATTTGAAGTTAAATTAGTTAAAATTGCATAATTTTAGAAAACAAGAACCTGTAAATTGTAAAAAAACAGAGAAATTAAAGATTTTAATTAACTCACTTTGGATGAAATTAAAAATAAAATCTAAGATTAAATCCTTATTGAAAGATCCAAGCTATATGGTTCTGAATTTGTGCATTTTAATCCTTAAGTGACCAATAAATTTATTATTATTATTATTTGACTCTTGATTTGGTTATCAATTTTAGCCCCAATATTCACTTACTTTTTCCAGTTTGATCTTTGATTTTGAATTTCTTCAATTAAATCTCTAATTTCTCATAAAACTTCAATATTTATGCAATTAACCCTATTATTTGATCAAATTAACTTCTAAAAATTATAATTCAACCCTCAGACTTTAATTTCTTCTACTTAGAGATTAAATTAACTTTTTAAAATCAATTTTACTTTCAATTAAACCCTCAATAAATTTTAATAAACCTTGAAGAATTCTAATTGAGTCCTTAAGCATTTAATTTTGAATTTTTCTCCTTAAATTGATTTTTCTTTGTTAATAGAACTTTTATCAGTCGAAAATACACTGTCGAACTTTTTTATTTTTTTTTATTTTTATTTTATATATTTGATATGAAAATTAAGTTGTTGATTATTAAAATGTCTAAATAGATTTGTAACATAACTTTATAACATTTATGATTTTTATTTTATCTTTCAATCACATAAAATATGAACCGACTATTTTGGTATTTTTTCAAATTGCTTTAACCATTATAATTTTTTTTAAGCAGAAAGAATTCTTCCAATTAAGAGCATTACGTTGGTTAAAATAAATAAGAAATGCGTTGATAGAAAGATTTATTTTTTTAAAAATTAAAATAACTGTATTTTTAGATTTAATGACAATATACCATAGAATTTCCTGAGATCTGAAAAACATTTAGGTCCCTCCTAGCATAGCATGGGCATATATAAAACTAGTATAAACTTATTTTATGATAGCTATTTAATATTATGTATATTCCAAAATGCCGAGTTTTATTGTAGCCGGGTTGTGGGAAGGTCCTAGGGAAGTGATTGAGGCATCCTTCAAATCTTTTGCAGCAAACGTGTTGGATTTTTTCTTTTTTCTTTTTTCATTTGGGTAAGTTAGCATGGAAAAGTTGAAATTAGACATTTGAATCATACGTGGGTGTTGCCTTTTCCTTACCCAAGCAATTAGAAAACCAAAAGCGAGTTAACCGAAAAGAATAATATATATGGAAAGACTTGCAGTTGAGACTGACTTGTAGTTTAGAATGATTAGGTGATATTGCAACATATCGAATTGATTTTAGGGTTAACAATCAATATAGGTCCAACTTCATTCATCTCCAATGGATTGAAAATATTTCTTTAGTAAATTGCTGCTCTTTCTTGTCAATCAAGCACTTAAGTTGAGTTAATATGCTTTAATTAAAATAAAATAAAATATTATTTTAAAATACGTGAAATTCAATTCATAAAAGGCTGCGACGTGTCACCTAATAAAAAATATATATATAAAAAAATTGATGATGTATTACTAGAATAATAGTCAAAATTAATATGCTAGTTCAAACAAAAACCTAAATTAATCTTTTTGAATGGTATTGTTAGATTGAATCATAAATTTACAAGTTAATTTTATAAACAAAAAGTCGTTGTGAGAATGGTGGAGATCTTAAGAAATATTCAATCAATTCATTATATATTCCCATTCTTCTTAAGATTAAAATATAATAATAGAAAATAATATCTTGATAATAATATAGACTCTCTCCTCTTGATTCAAATACAATTGATTGTGTGTGTGTGTATATATATGGGATTGAATTCCAAATAATTTATGTTATTTCGTTGATCTTCGAAACATCAATCTACGTCAATTTCTTGTGCAAGATTGATCAAACTTCACAAATTAAGGAAGCTTAAGCACGGCAGTTATGATCATATCAAGACAATTGAAGACTTTGCTTAAGATTAATTATTGTATTCGATCCATTGAAATTTAGGCATGGTATGTACGGAATTTGGGAAGATGTTCTATAGGCCAACAAAATGAATGGAAGGTGACGGTGTATAATGAAAAAGTCGCAATGATCAAATTGATAATCACACGCACATTCTAAGTGTGATAATCAAATTAATTTTCCTTAAATGCATTATTAATATATTCATGGCTAAGACACGTGTCATGAAGCAGCCATTGCATATATTGATGACGAAGGGGAAGCCAAACTGGTCCCAATTACTGTGGAACATTGGCACCACCATTGCCAAACTGGTCCTTTGTTCTCTAGGCTCAGTGTCACACACACAAAGCTATTAAAAATCCGAGCTCCTATCCTAGAAGGTGATTTCAATGGTATATAGCTTGGAAACGAGCAATTCAGCTTTGTCCGCTTTTCTGCTTCCCTAGACCTTTTTATCTATCCCTTTTACACGTATATATATATGAACCTCTTTTAAGGCCGTTTGTGTCATGTTTTAGATTGCGGGAAGGTATATATTAAAAGCTAATATATCTCGGAATTATCCTTCAATATTATCGTGGATTATTGAACTGAAACGTTTCCTTTCGAAAATTATAAATCGATAACTTTGCCTCAATGACTTTTTCCATCCATGAAATTGTCTCTTCTCTTGTTGCTAACTTCTGCAAAACCCCAGTTGATGTAATTGATTACTTCTTATGTCATAACTCCTCACTTCCTAATCAACCAACAATTTACTTTTACCCTTTGACCCAATTTGTAAGTTGTCTAACTTGAATCGTGTCAGCTAAGAACTGTGTAGCGATAAGTACAGAAAAATTCGGATCCATTAAAAATTGTTCCCCATCCAAGAAACTTCAAGATGGTCAAATTTGGTATGTAAATTCTTAGGAATTTTTTAAGAACTCCAAAAAAAATCATGACGGACAGAAGTCTATAAATACCTCCACATCTCCTTTGGGAGATTGCAAGGTTTTAACACTTGAATACATTTGAGTACAAGCTATCTCTCAAGCTCTCCGAAAGTTTAAGCTAAACCCTCTCAACTCTATCTTCTACTTCTTGGACTCTTTACATTTTTAGCATTTGTTTATCAATATGGCGAACATGCAAACTCCATCATCACCTCCTCAACCTCCAACACATGTAAACCAAATCACCATTCTTAGCATCGATGGAGGTGGAATAAGAGGAATTATACCAGGAACTATCCTTGCCTTTCTAGAGTCTGAGCTTCAGGTAGACAAGAAAACCGGGCTCTTTCAGCACGTATGCTAATGCATGTCAAATAGGCATGCAAGATATTGCATTCTTTTTCATCATCATATATACTAAAACAGAAAAAGAAATTAAGTTGAATGCCTGAAGTAAGGTTAACACTTAATAGTTTTACATGCATCTGTGTATATATGTAGAAATGTAATGTTAGTTTATTTTTCACACACTGAAAGTTTTATCTCCTGTATGTATCATTGAGTAATTTCTTTTTGTTCAAATTTACAGAAGCTGGATGGTGCAGATGCAAGGCTTGCAGACTACTTCGATGTGATTTCAGGGACTAGCACTGGTGGCCTCGTGACGGCTATGCTAGCTGCACCGAATAAGCAAAACCGCCCTTTGTTTGCTGCTAAAGACATCAATGACTTCTACCTTGAGAACTGCCCTAAAATATTTCCTCAAGACAGGTGATAATTAATTCTGATGATGAATTATTGCATTACAACTGATTTTTATCCATGAAGATACTAATTTAACTATTGTGTGCTAATAGCTCTCCGTTTGCCTCGGCTGCAAATCTTGTCAAGACATTGAGAGGGCCAAAATATGATGGGAAATTCTTGCATAGCATTGTCAAGGAAAAGTTGGGAAATACACAGTTGCACCAGACATTGACAAATATTGTGATCCCAACTTTTGACATCAAGCGCCTCCAGCCAACTATCTTTTCTACCTATCAGGTGAAGAATAACCCATCAACGGATGCCCTTTTGTCGGATATCTGCATTGGAACTTCAGCTGCTCCGACTTATCTCCCTGCCTATTATTTTGAAACCAAAGATCCATTAGGCAAAGTTAGAGAATTCAATCTTATTGATGGTGGTGTGGCAGCAAACAATCCAGTATGTTTATGATTTATCAATCTTCAAACGCATCTTGAGCTTGTATAACTAAAGAATCTTATATCATTTATTTCTTTTGTAATTTGATCAGACTTTAGTTGCCATCAGTGAAGTTTCAAAAGCAATCAATCGGGAGGGACCTGACTCCTACCGCATGAACCCGATGGAATATGGCCGATTTCTAGTCCTGTCCCTGGGCACTGGTACAGCAAAATCAGAAGAAAAGTATGATGCAGAAGAAGCAGCTAAATGGGGTCTCTTGGGATGGTTGACTAGTGATCATTCTACTCCATTAGTGGACGTTTTCACACAAGCTAGTGCTGACATGGTTGATTTTCATATTTCCACTGTTTTTCAAGCCCTCAACTCTGAGGAAAATTATCTTCGAATTCAGGTGCTTATTTATCATGCTAATGTTGTCATCCAATATATTTATTCATGAAGCAAAGTGGGGAAATCTAACCTTATAATACGTGTGAAAAATTAATGCAGGATGACACATTGACGGGAACGCTTTCATCTGTGGATGTTGCCACAAAAGAGAATTTGGAGAATCTTGTGAAAGTGGGCGAGGAATTGTTGAAGAAACCAGTTTCAAGGGTGAATTTGGCTACCGGAGTCTTTGAACCTATTAATAAGATGACTAATGAAGAGGCTCTCAGAAAGTATAAATGAATGAATAATACTCTTTGTTTCGTCTTGATTATTCTTTTATTTATTTATTTATTAAGTTTTTGTTTTGTTGGTGTAGGTTGGCTGAATTACTCTCAAAGGAGAAGCATTTTCGTGAGGCTAAGTTAGCTGTTGGAAATTAAAGCTACTACTCCAAAATGGACATGATTCATAGATAATTTGACTATTCATTTGTTGTTTTATTATTGAAAATTAAATTATTAGAGGCAAATAAAATCTGGAAGAAATAATTTATTACTTTGTAAGATAGTCTTCGAATAAAGATGCTATGCACATGGCATCCTAGATTTGTAATATTATGTAATTCAATCAGACCATAAATATTTTATTTTTTCCAGGTAAAGCTGATTTTTATTTTGTTTATACTATTTAATAATTACCTAGTTTTTCTTAGAAAAAAATAGCAAATTCTCATATCAACCTTTGTATATCGAAATCAATTTTCTTCTCACATGGATTTGAAACAAGTCATCCACAATTGAATTTGTATATTCACCAAAGAAAATACATACCTTATATATATAAAAAAATAATTTTGGTTGGAGACACATTGCTCGCCGCTAATTGCCTTTTCTTTCTTTTTACTCTAATTACTAAGATATTTCAGATTGTTGTATTGTCTTTTGTTTGTCCATAAATTTCAATTTAAATTCATTTCATAATTCTTTAAATAGATTTAATAGGTGCGATTGTCAAATGCCAATCTCATATCTAAATTCATAATATTAATAAATTAAACAATTATCTTGAAATTCTTCTCTTTTTTTACATTTTTCTCACTATCTTTTTCATGTTTTTTTTTTTCTTTTCCGATACAAAATTTAGTGATAAGACTAGATTTATATCTTGCGCTGAGGGCTAAACAGTTTTTTTTCAACTAGTTTTTATTTCAATTTAAAAAAAAAAGATTAAACCGTATTGCATGCTATGTGATTATCCAATTCAAACTTATTATTATTATTATTATTGAAGAAATTAGAATTAGTCAAATTAGAAAGTTTTTTTGTTTCATAGTTGAATAACTTAGATCATAAGGCTTAAAAAACTAACGTGGGTTGATATTATTTTTATTAGAGTTTTTTTTTTAATTTCATCATTGAATATTTTTTTTTCAAATGAGTCTTGTAATTTTTTATTTTTTTTTCTATCGGGTTATCTCATGACTTAAACTCCAAGTTTGATGAGCTAAGCCGGGTTGACTC
>Ga0307511_10007598_pt1 | contig 10903 bp, 10 predicted proteins | sample 13_EM_MG_FD_200266 | JGI IMG/M metagenome (GOLD analysis project Ga0307511, IMG submission 200266) | Populus trichocarpa ectomycorrhiza microbial communities from riparian zone in the Pacific Northwest, United States - 13_EM | ecosystem: Host-associated > Plants > Roots > Unclassified | place... | reverse complement strand
AAAGCTCAGAAAAAAGTATAAAGTATAAATAAGTGAAATAAGCTATGGACGAAAAATAAGTCCGAGAAAAGTGCGAGAAAGTAAAAAAAGTGATCGAGATGTTTGCTGATGCAGTGGTCATATCCGCACCTGCTCATCTGAACCCATTCCAACTCATGGGAGACGGGGAACTGGGCATTTTGTTGGTCGCCGAGCTTCTCAATTCCAAGTACCTAGAGGGTGAATGCTATCAGATGGCCAGGGAGGCGATGCAAATGTTAGGGAAGTGGTTTAACTCCACGCCGCACCCCGTTATACGCCATAGTTGGATCCCTGTCCTCTTGGGCTTCTTGTCGCTGTGCGAGAAGTTCTATCCTACAGAATCCCCCCCACATCCAGGATTCATTGCACTCCAGATCCTATCCCTCAGTCCAAGACACGGCGGCTTCTGTGAATTGGTTCTTCCTATCCTTACGTCAATGCTACTACCAACCCACCCTCTACAATCACGCAGTTTGGCCCTGGAGGTCTTTCAGAGATTCACAACCAAGTGGTTCTCCTTGCAGGCAGAGAAAATCCAAAGAAAGGACCTCAATGAGCTCCTCCAAGCAGTTGGTGACCCATTCCAGTTTCCAGATCCCCCCCTCCAGGACGGACGACCCGTGGTCGCGACCGGTCACAAGCCCATGATGATCGTGATCGTCCTAATCGAGTTTGCATCATCGGATTTGTGGCGGAACCACCTCCACCATTCGAATTTTACCTCTTGTGAAGAGATAATGTCCACCGAGGATGGGAGGTCGACTGCTCTTGAGCGTATGCTTGACTCCGTAACCCGCTCGTGGTCGAAGCTACTTCGCACGCCAGAAAAGATGATCGTGGCCCTCTGGCGCCTTGAAGAACTGAAGTGTTTGAACACAGCTGAAGTCGTAATACTGTTGGCCTGGACCGTAGGTGTCGTCGACCCAATGGATCACAGTGCCTGGGAGTTAATTGGGCACAATACACTCAAGTTCTATCAAAAACACGGAATCCGACGGGGCCTGGCAACCTTGTCCCGGCATATCACTGACACGACCATGATGGCTACGTACATCGAGGTGCTAGTCGAACGCTACGGGAATACTCCATGTCGGATTCGAAAGCCACGGACCCAGGTAAAGCGAATTTATGATTCCGCAGATCTTCGTATCTCTCAGGTTTGTCAGTTGAGGAGGTTGTATCGGCTGTTTGGGTGTGACCCCGTGATACGGGAGGGAGGGGGGATGTTTACGGTTGAGGGAGTGGGAACGGGGGTGGGAGGGGAAACTGACGAGCCACCTGGATCGCCTGTAATGCCTGGCCAGTTCACGGACTGAGTGTGTGGCCGCCTATAAGAATTCGGAATATACGATATTTACGCCCGTCACCGCTCGAACTCACGAGTTGCCTCCCTGTGTCTCCGGTGCGCCGGTGGAGGGGACCGGCGACCGAAAGATAAACCAAGTGTGCACCAAGGAGTTTCTTACAGTGACAACGAACGCTGCCATAATGAACATGGGCAATCCGGTCACTTTCGGTTGCCGAGAAAGGAAAAATAGCCTAAGGAATTTTTTGCAAGTCGTGGCCCTTGGAATAGCCGCCTCCGCTGGTGATTTACCCGGGCCAGAATTGATCCCATCGGCCGCAGCAACATTGTCATCTTCGCGAGCTGCATGGAAAGGGCAGTCAGAAAAGTCCCGGCCGGTGGGAAAGCCTATCTAAATCGAACGTACTTGGTTGGGACCAAACGTGTGCTTACTGGTTGAAAACTCATCATCCTCCAGTGGGCCTCCATTTTGGTTTGATATTGGCGTGTCAGTTCTCTGATAGTCGTGAGGCCGAGAACTTGGTGCTGAGATTCCTGGTGCTTCGAGAAGAATTCCTCACGCATTTGGCGACCATCACTTCATATTTTCCCGAATCCTTTTTCTCTCACGATTCTCGCTTCTTTGGAGACCACCTCCCGAACATACAGGCACGTGTGGACTCGGTCTGCCATCCGCCCCAGCGATTACGCTAGTAAAGGAACCTCATTGTGGCACAATCGACCGATGGCATTCTGGGAAAAGTCTATTCAAGATCCTACTGACGTAGCTTTTTCCATCATCATGTGGGATTCGTCAACTCTGTGCGGACGGGATAGCAACATTGTACAACAGTATCATAGAACACGCCGCGACTGTCATCATCTGCAAGAAGAACCCGAATGTGTCTGAGGTGGCGTCAGTCGTCAAACTAAGATTTGGGAGCCAGAGACCCACCAAGATATATACCAAACGGCAGTGAACCGACGTAAAGACTCCGAAGAGCCGGAATGGTCAAAACAATAGTGACCGGGAGCAGAAAGACCGTGTCGTTCACCCCCTCCCTCCTGAAGATGACAAGTAGCGTAACGTAGGCTGAACCAATAGCCAGGGCCGAGTTGACAAACAGCACACACATCGTAAACGCCTGCGCGAGTGCCAACCTTTTCGCCGTAACTCTAACCACGCTAGACTCGACCTCTCCTAAGGTCGACCTTCCCCCGGATTCGTAGGTGTAGTTGCTTTTCGTCCGCCACTCCGTGGATTTGATGATAAAGTTGTCTGGTCTCCCACTTGCCACGAACGCAATGATGGGTATAGACTTGTTTGTTTTCTTCTCGATCACGAACGCGAGAACGCTGAGGGAGTAATTCTCAAACGGGACCATACCCCCAGCAATGGAGTCAATATTGTGGTTCACGTCGAAGACGTTGAGAGTATGCACACTGGACAGAAAGGAGGTTCGTGTGTTGTATACAAATGAGAGACCGCATCGTGAAACTTACTATAGAGTTCCATGCGTCGCACTCAACGGTAACTTGGCCGGGTCGTATGAAAAGGTTGGTTCGGATGCGCTGTTGGTTGTGAATAGATAGATCGCGGACGTCGGGATCGAATATACGGCACCCACCTATTGAGATATACATCTACTGCTCTATCAAGGACGCCACATCCTATGTTGGTGAGCTCACTATCCGAAGCGGGATACGTCGACTGTGCATACGCCCCGCATCCCGCGATCTCCCATTCCACCGATAACGTCTGGCGGGTCAAATCAATCTGATAACCGTCTCCGATGAGTGCGACCTCCGATGCATTGTGTCAGTTCAAACCCAACAGGCTAGTGAAGCTGATGGAAGCTCACCCCGCTCTCATTATGTGGGATTTTATCAAATGTGGGTAGCGGGTCCACACCCACGTAGAGCCATATGGCGGTACTAGCAATCACCCCTACGAGACACGCGTGGATGAAGGTGGAGAACAAGAATGGGTACTGGCGGACCATGCTAATCAGCCGCGAACGGACGGGTGGTAATGGCTCCACCTGGAGGAATGGGGCCGGTACTTCGAGGTCGCCACTGGTCGATGGGCGGGTGCTAGAGGGTGTGGTTCTGGATGTGTCGGGCATCTCCCGGGTGAATGTCGTTGGCTGTGCGGGGTCGGGGAAAATTGCAGAACGTCTCAAACTAAAAGGCGGCTGCGGTCTCGTTGGTTTCGTGGGGGCAGAAGTCGTCCGGTGGGGGAGGCGATAAGTGACCAAGGCACGGTTTGTGATTGGGGCTGCTGGGGTCGAGACTGTGACCGAAAGTGCAAGCAGCTCCGGCGCGGTGTCGTCGGGGAACGAGGTGTGAAGGGGGGCGTGAAGGGGGAGAAGGGTCGGGGTAGTGAGAGAGAGAGGCGTTCAACCCGGCGAGAAAAGCTGTAAATATATGTCGCATTATACATGTAATCAACTATCCTCAAGCCCATGTACGTATCGGATTCTGGCCAGTCCTAGTGAAAAATGATCAATGAAATGATCAATGAATTGCAAAGGATTGCCAAGGGACCTTTGTTGGAAATGGGGGTACGCGAACCTCCAGGCTCGGGCATAGATGGGACGCCACAGCGGGGGGAGGCGAAGGCATAATTATTCTTCAGCGTCAGTACCTAGAATGGATGCCCAGCATCCCTGTTTTACTATGTCGGAGTATTCCAAATGAACCCCAAGGCGATACTCCGTATGCCCAGCCTACGCGTCCCCTCAGGCACAGGCCATACGCTCAACATCCTTTGTAGGGTTTCCAGATAGGAGCAGAGTGATGTGAGAATGAATGTAGCCAAGCCGCCGGCCGAGCGCTGGCTGACCACGATCTAAGCGAACTTTCCTGCCCTTATCGGGCATTCTGGTCTGCCATCCAATTGCACCAACAAACCCTACAATTACGAATCGCGTTAATTGCCACGTTTCAAGGTTTCGGAGGAGCAAAGAACACCCCGGGTACCTGTTTCCGGTTCAACTCGGAGAGACAGAAACCTTGCCGCGTCTCCAGGGAACCTGGCGTCGTCTTGCACGGGTTGTTTCTGTCCATGCTTGGTTGTTTTCGACCGTGAAAGTTTCAAAGTGACAGGCTCCTCAAGTCGAGCTGTTGTCGATCGTAACATTCCCGCTTGACTCGGAAGTAATCTGATCCTGTTTCGTCGTCCTCCAATTCCAAATAGCACTGGGCGAGATTTTTGGAATTTCGATCGTGCTTCAGAACCCGCCGTGGGACTATGCTAGTAACTAGTAGTAATCGATTAATCCCTTGGGATGCCGAGGCCCGAGATGAGTGGCGAATCAGCAAATGGCTCTGGTGCTGGGGCGATTTTTCAGGAGAGGCGTTCGGGAGTTAGCGGTGCTGGAGAACTTTCCTTTGTCGACAAATATTTGCCGCTGCCAAACCGCGCTACCCTCCTTTCGCATGACTTCCTACAACCTCCACGCTCAGGCTGCTTCCATTGCGCAATCCATCCATGTCGCCAGCGCCAAACAATCACCTCATGTGGCGTTTACTACGGGACAAACGCTCCGCCCGGTCACCAGTGGTCGTCCCTGGGGCCAATTCTACCGCTTTGACGCTTGCGTGCACCCAGCAACGGGGGCACTGAGCGCCATCCCTTGGGAAGAACGGCGGGGTGGTCTGCGTGGCAACTCGTTCCAGATGTAACAGTGGGAGGAGAAACATAGTACTTGGCGTCTAGAACGCCTGCGAAGTCTCGCTATCCCTCGAAAAATACTCATACAACGCGGCGACCATTCGCGTACCTCCCTTCATAATATTGCTACAGCATCCCAGGCGACTAACGAGACTGTCCTCGAGGTCGCGCTTGGCATGACTCCCAAAGGGCAGTACCCCCGGGGCTTCGTCAGGTTCAGTACCCCAAACGTACCCCAAGGTAATGGTGCGGAGGTCGGTAGATCGAAGTAGAACTCGACGAGAGTGAATGCGGCCCGGCGGGCCGAGTGCAGGCTCGAGCAGGGGAAGGCCCACCCAGCGGGCGGTCCAATAATCTCTACCTCTCGATGCGCGAACCTTTGGCAAAGCGTCAGAGGTCTTTTTTCACTATTATTTTGGGGGCCATCCACTCGATCTACGAGAAATGTAACTACCTGGCCCACCGCCGGTCACCTTCCGTCCCCAACCGATGACATCGGCAAAACGCCCCACCTCCTGCGCAGCGCCGCCCGACCAAGTACTTAGGCAAAGACCTATTTAGGTGTATGCTCTTACAATATCACAAGTCCTGCCGGGCTTCGCCCCGGCACCAGTGCGTGTGACCCACATAAACCACCGACTGTTTGAGCTACGTCGCGATCATACAGCGATGACTGGTTGCGACCACAGCATCACGGCACCACGGGACGCGATTAGGTTTGTTCTCCTTTCCCGCTGCAGTCCTCAGGTGCACGCAATTGGCCAAAATTTGGTTCAAAAATAGGTTTATTGTATGTATGCAAAATGTAATAATAGGCTGAATAAGGGCGGGCAAGTGGAGAAGTCGGGTGAATTTCTAGATAACACTTCCTGAGATCATCACTCCGTCGAAATTGGCGGTGTGGGAGGGTCGAGATGGCCGGAGGTAAGAGCGGGCGAATGAATGGGGAACCTTATGTCACAACTTTGAACTCGGACAGCTTGGTGTCGCTTCCAAATGGTATGAGCATACTTGTGCAACACTGACTTCAAGTCGTCTTCTGACTTCATGGCGTAACAACCATGTCAAAATTAGCGTGGTCGTCTTGGGGATCACGGGTCCCCATGATGACGGCGGCGAAATGCTATTGAAGTGGACGAACGTCGGGACGGTTCGCGCACGACAATCGGAATACACCACAAACCTTGGGGTTGTATCCTGCACTTCTTGTGTTCAGGGCGATGATCTCGAACTCGAGCCGGCAGTCCAGGTTCAGGGCGATGATACTTTAGAGGGCTGGGACGATGCCCTCCATCGCGGTGATGTGTTGCTGCTCGAGATTTAGAGGAGTAGGAGTGGCGGGTGCAATGGTCTAGGCGGTAGGTCCAATAACGGCATCAGTAGCGGATTGGGTGGGGTTTTGAGAGGGTGTCGTGAACATTGAGAGTCTGGGGAGAGATAATGATGCCCAAGACCTAACCTAAAAGTTCAATCAACCGTGACCCGCGAACTTCGAAGGGTCAATCAAAAGTGCGGGAGTCCCGTGGGAAAACGGTCTGGGCTATGTTGTGTAATAAGTAAATGTCGGAACAAAGGGGGTAGTGCAGCAAAGCGAATACCACCCCGCCGTAGGACCAGCGAGCGTCTGGAGATCAGCCGCGGTCAAGCAGAGGCCTCCCACATACATTGGTGACACCGCAAGTGAGTAAGAGATTGAAAATCTTACGCTTTGTTGTCGACTCACGGAACATGTTACGTGAGGTAAAGCAATTCACAATTTGCGAGTTCAGTCTCGGGTTCGGTGGAGTCGGAGCTGTACTTCGAGCGTACTGGCCTAAGGTCCGATACAGCGCATATAGACGTATACGACCGTCAGTAATAAGCTGGGAACACGATGAAACGTTCCTGCTGCAAAGCTGACAAAAGACTGACCATTGCTGCCGGTGGATAGCTTGCCTGAACTTAACTTGAGCGAGATTCATATAACTACAAACCAAGTTCGCTAGAAAGCGAAAAATACAGTGCCGTTGGCAGGAGATCATCCAACAGAACAACCCCGGATATTCATTCTGCACGAACAATCTGATCGGGTCATCATAAATACATCCGCACTCCCGGTATGCCAACTCACCTATATACTGTGACGGACAAAAAGGTGAAGCCGTCCACCGAGTCTCGGGGTCCAAATATCCAGTGATTACGGACCTCATCCACGACCAACTGCTGGAAACAGGCGCAAGAGTACTATTGAATCGGTCCGGAAGCGTACCAAAGGAACAACAATGCTAAACTCAACGGACAGTGCACGTGTGGTGAGCGAGGGAGCTAGTGCAGAGGGGAGGGGGGCCACAGGCGGTGAATATTAGCCCAGCCACAAAACCCGTGGAGTGAGTGATTTGTTTGGGAATCAGCACGAAGAGGCCGAAACGCGCACATTGTAAAGTTTAACGATCCTCTGTCTTAGTCCTCCAACGACATCGTGACAGTACTCGGCCTTCGTAGACGCGCTACCATTAGCGTTCCAATTTGACATTAAAACATCGTACACGTGCATCAGAGTGTAAACAAACCGTGGGTACTCTTAGGTGAGGTAGTTGGGACCAAATAACCAATGGTTTGCAACACAACATAATCAGCGGATGACTACCTTGCGGAGGTCAGCTGTCAGATTTGATCTGTCGTAGACATCAGAAAGGGGTTCGACTGGAGGATGCTTCGAGTGTCCGGGTATTAAGACCGGGCCAGGTCCTTATCAACGTTGTAAGCTGTTGACAAACCGCACCAGATGGCACCTTCGCAACCCTTCTACAATTCGACCGTCTCCACTCCCTTGATCCCGCTTTCTCCCCAGATCCGTGACGGGAGTGCGACCTGGTGGTGTGGTGGACCAAGAACTTGAGGATGCCCATCATGCAGGAATGAAAAACGCGAGCAGGTTCAAGTAACTGTGGCCCGCAAAGGGTAAATCAAGAGCCGTGGGAGTCGTGAAGGAAACCAAACCGGGCTATGCCATGTAAGCGAGCGTCAGATCTGGGGAGGGAGGGGTAGGAAAGCCAACGTCACCCAATCGTAGAACCAGCAAACGACTGGAGATTAGCCGCGATCGACCAAGAGCGCCCCACGTGCGTTGGCAACACCGTGGGTGAGTAGGAGAATGTAAATCTGACATTTTGTTGTCAGTTAACGGAACGGGTTGTATGAGGTAAAGCGACTCACAATGTTTTCGTTTGGTCTCGAGTTTGGCGGGGTCGGAACTGGAACTCGAGCGCGCCGACGCGGGAGTGCTTGTACGCGGATGCGCGCAACCACAGGTCCGATATACGTACCCAGTCACCAGTCGCTTTGGGCCATGCCGTGCAAGTCGCTGGTCAGGAGCGTGATGAAGTGTAGTGAAAAAAAAACAGTACCATTTATGGGAAGTTGTCTGACCGAACAGCTCTGCATGCTCGCCCCGCGTGAACGGACCGGTCGGTTATCGTAGGTACGTCCACACTCCTGGGCGGGTCAACTCACCTATGAACCGTGCGATAGGGGAAGGTGAGACCTTCCATTGACTCGGGCCTGGACGCCTAGTGACTGCGGAACACATCCATAACCAACCGTTGGCAACGAAGACCAAAAAGTATGGGACTTCGCTGGTCTGCCAACATACCGAAGCAGCCACGGTCTTAGAGGCAACAGGCGGTGTGCGGATATTCCCCAGCGGCTGCGTGCAATGACCGCAGAAGTAGGTAGTGGTGTGATCGTGGTGGGCTGGGAAGCAAAGCGGGGGTTTTCCGCCATTACACATTTACAGTAAAAATAAATCACGACTCGGAATTGCGTCACGGACTCCACCCGATGAAACTGAAAGTAAGGTGGAGCGGTTGCCAAAACCGGACGCGGGAAGTGCCGATTCTAATCAAAACAAAACATGTACAAAGCTGATGGGGCCATCTGGTTAATATACTCTGGACAGAGGGTTCCGAGCCTTTGCGCCTGGTCGAGAAACCCTGTGTGATAGTATCATGGAACATATCGCAACCGTCATCATCTGCAAGAAGAGCCCGAATGTATCTGGGACTAGGGTCAATCGCAAAATTAGGATCTGAGAGCACGAGACCCACCAATATATACACCAAACGGAGGGGAGTTGGTAGACTTCGTTGGACCCCCTACGGTCGCTGACTTGGTTTTGCTTTCTGCCTTGTTGTACTTACTAGGTAGATAACCAGGTGTGACTGACAGTATCTCGCAAACGTTACTGACGAGGGCCACAGCGCGTCCTGCCTCACGTAGGCATGTGGGCGTTTGTATGACCACCGGGCACTCGATTATGGCGATCACACGCTCTCCTGATAATGATGGCCCAGCTGCAGTGTTTCGTCACTCAACCGACCTAATACTATTCTCATAAGGACAGGTGGGACTCCTTCGAAGAACTTCAAAGAGGGCATGACCATTTAGACACTTTGTGACTTTTGATTGACCTTTTAGAGAGCGGAAAAGTGATTCCTGTTTTGCTGATGCAACTATGCGTCTGTAGCGTCAAGACTGGTTAGGATAAAGGCCCCGAAGTGTAGGAATGGTCAAAACGATTGTGACCGGGAGCAGAAGGACCGTACTGTCCAACGCGTCCCTCCTGAAAAACACAAGGAGCATTACGTAGGCCGAACCAACAGCTAAGCCCGAATCGACCAGTAGCAGGCACAACGTAAATGCCAGCGCCAACCGCGACCTTTTTATTGTAATGAGAGCAATACGGGATGGAACCTCCACCGTAGTCGGCCCTGTCCCAGAATCATAGGTGTAGGTGCTCGTCACTGCCTCCTCTGTGTATGAAACAATGAAGCCGTTCGGTCCCTCACCAGCTGCGAACGTGATGATGGGCACGGACTTGTTTGTAGCCTTCTCGATCACGAACGCAAAAGCCTGGAAGGAGTAGGAATCGAACGGGACCTTATCCCAAGCCAGTGAGTCCAAGCTGTGGTCCACGTTGAAGACGTTCAAGGTATTCACACTAGACAAGGAAGTTCATGTGAGAACCCGGATGAGGGGCCGTATTGTGGATCTTACTATCGGGGCCCACAACAAGGGACGTCCGTGTTTCCTGATGCATCCGGCGGTTGGACCGGAAAACTGGCTGGGTCATATGAAAAGGTTGGCTTGGATGCGCTGTTTGTTGTGAATAGATGGTTGCGCCGGGACTGAAACCATACTCACCCATTGAAATACACGTCAACTGCCGTGTTGATACAATCACATCCCATGAAAAGGTAGTTCGAAAGGGGATACGTAGGCAGTAAATATTCTCCACACCCCACGAGATCCCATTTGATTGACAGAGTTTGACTTGTAAAATCTACCTTATAAGCGTGCCCGACTAATGCAGTCTGCAATATACCTCGTCAGTTCAAACCAAACTAGGTTATTGGCCAAAGAAAAACTCACTCCATTCTGGCCGGATGGAATACCCTGATCTCCGAATTGGATATCTTTGTTGTAGTACCGCTTGGTGACACCAGCAACCAAGCCTACGAGTATCCCATAGAGGATGAAGGCAGAGAGAAACAGATGCTGGCGCAACCATTTGGCGGCCTTGACGATACCAGCAACCGCCTCGATGATTGACCACAATAAAATGTCCCCAAATCGTAGAAGGGTAGGTCGTGATGTTTCGCCTTGGAGGGACTGGGGTGACGCTTCAGGGTCATCATAGATCGGTGGGGTGGTGGAGTGTGTGATTTTGGATATGTCGGCCATCTCTGGGTGAATGCCGTTGGCCTTGTACAGCCCGGGTTGGGGGAAGCTGTGAGCTGCTCGGTAGACCGAAGTTATCCAGAGAGTATTAACCAGGTCACCGCATCAGCTTTGCATTTGTTTGTTCCGTAGCCATACCACCGCAGCCGCAGTGGCGCCGCTACCAACATCGCTTGAGACGCCTGCTACGCAGTCAAGATCTC
>Ga0307511_10007597_pt1 | contig 10904 bp, 11 predicted proteins | sample 13_EM_MG_FD_200266 | JGI IMG/M metagenome (GOLD analysis project Ga0307511, IMG submission 200266) | Populus trichocarpa ectomycorrhiza microbial communities from riparian zone in the Pacific Northwest, United States - 13_EM | ecosystem: Host-associated > Plants > Roots > Unclassified | place... | reverse complement strand
GATGGATTTCAAATCATGTATGACTCACTACTATGGCACAGCCACAATAGTGAGTCACAACTAGTCTTGGCATGTAATATTTAAGGGCTCAAGGCCTGCCTCCAGAGAGAGGGAGCAGACCTGGAGAGGACAGACACAGAATAGTTAGATACAACAAATATAAGAGTTCCACTGGTTACTTCTAGTCCCATGAGGACTCTTACTCAGAACTTAGTAATCCAATACTAGAAACCAAACTCTTAGCCTTTAAAGTACTTAGTAGTCTTGGAATATTACTTCAGGGTAATATTCCACCCTAAATACTTTAGGTCCCCATTTACACACAAGGTCAACTTGTAGGCAGGTTGTAGCCTAGGTCTTTACTACTTCTAAAAAAGCTTGCTGATCTTCGTGACTTCGAAGACAGTTAACATCTGCTGGAGTATTCTCATTACAGTGTAGTTTGGTTATCCTATTGTGCATAGCCCTGGTCGACCTTCTTTGAGGTATCCGGCCCGTTATGGTAGTACATGCCACCTCTATTGGCGTCTCCTCTAGTGTGATTAGTGCTATGCTTAGTTATATTGCCCTAAGGTACCAATGTACATTGGTTTCAGGGAGATGAAGTGCTGCCTCCACAGTGTCAACAATATGAACTCGAATAACTACACTAATACTCCACCTTGGATGTTTATGGGTATAGTTCTTATCCCTCTAGTAATAGGCATTATAAGCTTGCTTATTCCTTATTATCTTCCTATCACCTAGCTTCTCCTCCCACTAGTTATCGTTTTGTAAAGCATGCAGAAATTACTGTGCCAGCAATTATTATACTAGGCCTTTTTGCTTACTCTGAACGCTTTTTGAGACTATCTAACCAGAGAAATTTTACATCATCTTTTCCCTGCCCATTTTTAGAATGCAATAAAATGATCACTGACTTAAGAAGGCTAATAGTCTTCTTTCTACCTTAGATTCCTGGAGCTTGTTTTGCTGCTATCCTGACACCTCTTCTGTAAATAATCCCTTTTCCCTCTAAAGATAACTGCAGGGTCCAACACCACATATTATAGGCCAGATTGATAACTGCTGTACATCCTAACCCAGTTTGGGTGCTATTGGTAGTGTCTTTTGTAGTTGGCATGGCTGAAGGCAAACAATTTAACTATATGCTAAGCAGCCAAGCTAATTTCTTGATTCAGTGTAGTATCAAATAAGCTTAGTAAAGAGGAGATGGTTGTGAAAAGCTCCAAGGAACTGAAAGTCCAGTATGTGTTTTCATTAGACGTGGTTTAGCTATAGTAGTCTTGGTAGATTTTATTGGGTTATATAAAAGCAAGTTTTTAACCTGTTTTGGCAGATACTACACTTTGACATTTTGGCATTAGGAAGAAATATTTGGGATTAGTCTTATTGTTTTTTCCTTGTAGTTTCCTTATCATATTTCTTTATTATTATCTGTCATATTACTACATCATTCTAGGTTAGTTCTATATATGTCAGCTTGCTGACCACCATCTTCTATTTTGCCTATCTAATTGGGCATTAACTTATTCTGTTTTTTTGTTAGTTGTTTATCTCATTCGCACTCTTGTTTCTATTACCTTATTAAACATCATCATGACACTAGATATTTCTATAATAAGGCATCATGTATTCATTATGATGTACTATTATATTGTATCATTATTGTTGCCTATTATTGATCCAAATAGACTGATTGCCCTAGTAACTCCGTATCTAATATAGATCTAAATTCCTAGACCTTAGATAGGGCAGTTCTTGTTCAAAATAGTCTAGTCTAGCTAGCTTTGAAATATACAAGCTACACAAGTAATTTTCCTATCCACTTACACCAATTGAACCCCTATAACCACTATATTGAATAACCCTTTTAGCCACCTACTATAGTCCTGCATAACACATAGTAGGCGGGCCTGAGACTCTATAACTCCAGTAGTAGAGCCAAGGTCCTTATAGAACTCCCCCACTAGCTTGGCCTATTATCCAACACACTACACACGAGGTCAACAAGGCTGGTAGAACAGCAGCTCCTTTACCTCCCTTGACACAAATATGAGAAAAACTCACCTCACCACTAGTAACTCAGCAATAGTCACCTTTAGGAACCAAAACAATTTAAGCCTTACAAATGAAAATTAGCAAGCCACCACATCAGCCCCAGAGCCATCCCACTCTAGAACGTCTAGCCATCTTTGGAACCAAAATCCAGAATTTGTACACTTGAGAGTAAACCTACTCATGTACCCTTCCAGATCGGCCTCCAGACAATCTATAAGAGCAGGTCCAGTAAGTGTCTGAGGGATAACAGCTCTCTGAAGAAGAGAAAGATCCCGATTTAGAATCAGAGTATGAACGAAACCCAGCTGATGTAGAAGCAACCCCTATACAATATCTAAAAAGGAAAAGACCAGAAGTGGTAATCCTGTATCCTACTCCAATGAAGCCAATTGTCATACCTGATACTATAGTAGAAAGAGAGGAATGAGAAACACATAACCTGGTAGATAGGATGTATAGCATCTATCACTTTTACATACCAGATCGATCAAGGTTTAAACCAACTCCTATGAGTCTATTAGCACTAGTGAATGAAATTACAAGGCTAGTTCAAGAATTACCTAAGAAGCCTATACCAGCACAGTTGCCAATCCCCCTTCACATGCCAGCACAGCGTGCACCCAGTCCAGTTATTCCTGCTGCTACTCCCCAAAAAGCTAATCAAAATCTCAGTATGGTATCCAAAATAGGCTCAAATATTAGTCAGGTTTTGAAAGATACCTTCCTACCAACCATGTTTAATCCAGAACGATCCAAGCAACCGTCCACACATCTTCCCCTGCTACAACAGTACAGAGTTCCTCACCTAAGAGCAATGTGAGTTCCTCTTGAATAAGCTAAGCCTCTCAATAGACCTGCATTTCTTTGGTTAGAACCAAGACTAACACCTAGACCTCCTTACTACCAGAGACTACTGTAATAGGGGATGCCAATAGTAGCATCGCTGGCCATTTAAGAGAGTCTATACTTTTATCAGAGTGATAGGTTATGTCTCTTAGTGGTTCCGCTAAGTCGAGCACTCACAAGGTTTTTAAGAGAGTACAGATTTCCCAAGCAGGAAGAGAATTAACAGGTGCAATCTCTGTGTATTAAAGCTATCAGAGGCTTATCTGAACTCTGTCAGAATTGATCTGATCTGAGAATCCTCCTCCAGAAGAGTGGAATGCCTCAGTACTTATACTAGCCACCCAACCTTCTGAAGTCTGGAAAACCTCCTTTCTGGCCGTTCCAGAAAGCACTCCTTCACAACCATAAATACATCGTGTAGGAGGTCAGGCCTCTAGTACTTACAAATACAGGTGTGGATTCTTAATGCATCACGATATAGAAAAAGTACATGAGGACCAGATACACTAAAGATAATAGTACCTAAGGTACTATGCTTGAGCTATCTAGTATATGTGATAGATGCTAGGAAATACGCACTATGACAATTAAACGAAACGGTGTTCCATTACACTTCCCCAATTAAAATGATTTCCTACTTTTGTAGTCATGGCCAAGGTGGAGGTAGTCCTGAATAACACATGTAAGTCCAATAGTTATAATAGTTGCAGTCTTCGCTATGCACAGTAGAAGACTAATTTAACTTCCAAATTAGTAAAACAGAAACCAAGAATACGGTAAGTGTGGGCCAAGTTAGTAGAGGAGTTCTGTAAGGAACTCGAGGCTACCAATGTGGTTATGGGGTCTTGACCACGCCCACTAGGTCCTATATAGGATTATAGTAGGTGGCTAAGGGTTGTTGGGTGTAGGGTTGGTTGGGGTACAAGAGGTACAAGTGGACAAGAATATTACCAGTGTAGGTTGTATATTTCTGAAGTGGCTAGACTAGACTGTGCTGAACGAGAACTGTCCTATGTAAGGCCATGGAATTCAGATCTTTAATAGATACTGAGTTCCTAAGGCAATGAGTTCATTTGGACTTATACTAGGCAACAGTAAAGACTCATTATGATACCAGATCATAATGAATACATGATAGCTCATTATAGACACGTCCAGTGTCATGATGATGCTTAATAAGGTAATGGAAACAAGGTTGCCAATGAGATAAACAACCAACAAGAAAACAGAATAAGCAACTACCGAATTAGGCAGACATAACAGGAGATGGTGGTCACCAAGCTGACATACATGAAAGTTAACCCAGAATGATAAAGGAATATGATAGGTAATAATACCGAAATATGACGAGAAAACTACGAGGAAAAACAACAAGACTAATCCCAATATAATCCTTCCTAATGCAAACATGTCCAAAATGAGTAGCTGCCAAAACAGGCCAAAAACGTGCCTTAATATAACCCAATAAAATCCACCAAAACTGCCAGAGATAAAACACGTGTAGAGAAAACATATACTAGAAAATCAGTTCCTTACAAATACCCAATTTTAGTATAAGTAGGAACAAAAAACAAAGTAACCCCCCTACTATAGTGTAACGCAAGACCGTTTCTTATATTTGTGTTAGTACGCATTTCCTAGCACCCATCATGTATGCCAGATAGCTCGGGCATAGTACCTTACGTACTATTACATTGAGCGTATCCGGTCCTTATGTACTTTTCTTTTATCATGATGCACTACACATCCACACCTGTATTTCTGAGTACTGGAGGCCTGACTTCCCACACCTGTACTTATGGTCATGGAAGAGTGCTTTCTGGAATGGCCAGAAGGTAGGTTTTCTGGAAAGGCCAGAAAACAGGTTTTTTCAGCCTCCAGAAGGCTTGGTGGCTAGTATAAGTACTAAGCCATTCCGCCCTTCTGGAGAAGGATTCTTAGATCAGATCACTTCAGACAGAGTTCAGACAAGCCTTAGATAGCTTCAATACAGAGAGATTACACCTGTTAATTCCCTTCCCGCTAGGGAAATCTGTGTGCTCTCAAAGACCCTTTGAGTCCTCGACTTAGCGGAACCAATACCAGAAATACACTATTACTCCGGTGATAGTATAGACTCTGTTAAACGGCCCGCGGTGCTACTATTGGCATCGCCCATTACATTTTTGTTAATACACAAAATAATCTAACTGTTAAAACCTACTACCACGGACTGAGCACCCGTTGGGATCTTTATAATACCTTTTCAGGTATCACCTCTATCGGACATCAATACATTCAACAACACATTACATTCAACGAAAGCTAGCAATAACAATCCTGCACCGAGACAGAGATATTCTCAACCTGCAGTCAACAGGAGACCTTGTGCAAGACAAGACAGAGCTATAACGGGCAGTGGTATACAACATTAAACAATTCCACCCTCGTTCCATCACCTTACCCCACCAATATAGACACCACGTCTTGCATTCCTGACAACTACAATCCCTATTCATCTTCTTACACCATAGAGCATAAGACATCGCAGCACCATACGTCCCAGGAATAATCGCAGCATACAAATACGCATCACCATCCCAAGGCTCACTCTTGTTCTTCTCACCATTAGAAGAACAATACGAAAGAACAGCAGGAACTACATAGCTACTCCCTGTTCCATCCAACACCAGATCCCTCACAGGCGAGACACATCTATCCTCCTTCACAACTGCACCACTTTCAGTTGGCATCAGCTCAAAACTCGAGGAGTTTAAGCTATCCAATTCTTCAAAATAAGGAGACCATCTCTTGGTCTTCTTGCCGCCACCCTCACTATCTCATAAACCTTCCATCGGGAAAGGCATCTTATGCGTCGTTGGTATTACCCACGCCTCAGGAGTACCTAGCACGGTAGGAGCGGAAGAAAACGACGAACCAGCATCCATGCTCTCCTAGTTCCCACTATCCTGCCTACATATCAAACAGGCAGCCGAGCCACAGTCATCCTAAGTGGATCGGAAATTACTCACGTCCGGAGAGACGTACTTGTCCCCACAATATGCGGACAAGGGGGAAAAATAACTTGTAATGAAGTTAATCTCCGACACACCAAGAAAGAAAAGAGACAATCCTGAACCACAGACGTTCGAGGAATCAGTCAAACCACCACCAGTCACCATCTTCACCGTCGATATCACAAAACCAGAGGAAGATTCTCCCCTCACAACTTGGGAATTTGAGTCACCTCCGATGACAGAAGGAAACTGGAAGAAAGTACAACCCCAAATACATGATATCCTTGCCTTTACGCAAACGCTTGGGTATCTTCACTGCTTTCACCCAAAGGACATCCAACTGCTTCTCGAAGCAACAACCAAACACTATCTTTGGTATACAACCATCCCATGTGAAAGTAGGGACTTGGAGCTTACCACGGTGCTTGCAGAGCGCCTGAAAAGCCCCAAGATTCCAAAGCTTACAGAACCTCACTAGGTTCTGAAAGAATGGGATGATATTATGTCCTTCATGCTATGTGGTCAGCACCTCCTTTTACCTGTTGTACCAGGACAATTTGAGGACCCACGTATAGCCAAACGACCGAAAGGACAAGACAGAAGGAACCCTCCTGAGACGCCAACCAAACAACGCGCCGCACCAGAAGTCAGCACAGGATCTCAAACTGGGATCGTGACCGAAGATGACATTGTGGAACGTACCTCGGATACTGGTAACCCAAAAAATGGAGAAGACGATGAGGACCAACCCCCTCCCTTAGGATGTGGTACAATCGAAGGTCGAGGAGATGACGATGGATACGATAGTAGCTCCAGCAGTGGAAGCTCTAGCAGCGGATCGTCAGTCCACACTCACGGAAGCATACGCAAACCAAAGAAAAAGGTCAAGAAGATCAAGAAACGAACAAATCGTGGTAAGACACCGGAACAACAGCAATGGGAAACGACGACAGGAATTGTGACACATGTAACGTCATCAAAAATGTCTAAGTGAATGAAGGGTCTCAAGATTGATGCTCCAGAAAATCTCAATAGTGGAGATAAGAAATGGCGAGACTCACAGTACCTCGACACTTAGGTCAACGCGATACAGAGATGGTTAAGTATGAAAGCTATAAGATTGGAATCGAAGGAAGCGTTGGACTTAATTGTATTCAAACTGCAAGGCAGCGCACTCACTACTTATAATCATCACCTTATCAAGGAAAAGGATAAGGCGTCCTTTTTCAGCTTCATTCCAGTCCTACGGGAATTCCTTATTCCCTCCACTAGCAAGGACCTCCTATGGAAGGAATGGGAGGCTGCTTCACCGCACAAGGATGGACGACACATGGGTATCAAAACCTTTGCCAACTGGCTGGAGGAACTTCAGATTAAACTTATCGACAAGGATGGAAATCAATGCATCTCGGAAGAGGTCAAACGCAGGAAATTGCTGAACCACCTACTGGATTACATGGAAACCACCCTGGTTCCCCAGATACTTGATACATGGACATTCAACAACCTGGTCAAGAAAGCGGAATCATACGAGGCTGCACCAAAACATGGGCGTATCTCAACTACACCCAAACCAGCTCGCCAGCCTGTAACATAACCAGCTCCGAACCCCAGTCGAAATCACCGCAGCGATCGGAAGATAGACAACAAGAAAACAAGTTCTAATCCTGGAAGAACCCCTGCCACGAAAACGACAACTACCAAGGATCCGGACTGGGAAGTGGTTAACAAGACGTTAACATCAGAAGACAAAATGAAGTTGATCAGGGAACGGAAGTATCTATGTTGCTGTGCACCTGGTCACACATTCAAGGAATGCAAGAAGCGAATATCCAAAATACCCATGTACACCGCCACACAGGTCCTATCCCTGCAACACACTAGCAACTCAGTTATTGGCAAGAATAACTACAAGGGCAAAACCAAGGCAAAACCCTAGTCTACGGAAGAATTAGACTACAGCAGGGTTCGGGTCAAGGTTAACGGCCACCATGCATTAGCCCTTGTGGATTTACAGACGACTGGCGTAGATCTCATCAACGCACAATTCGTACACCTATATAGCCTACCCACTTATGGAATCGAAAAGAAGTCACTCAACACCGCGATCAAAGGATCAAAGGGTGTGATAGAAAAAGCATGTGATGTCCAAATGGACTACGAACGATACACGGAAACAAGAACGCTATATGTAGCGCATCTTGCAGGATGGGATATGATCCTAGGCAAGCCAGCGCTTACAGCCCTGAACGCCTTAATCCCAGCAGGACCTAAGCCTGTTACCATCCAACCTGAAGGGATGGCACGCTTTGCACTCAAGGAATGGAGGAAGGCAGGACTTGCTACGGGGCAAGTCACATCCGCTGCACTCTTCATTGAAGACGAAGTACCAGACTATCTTCTACCACTTGGCGAACTCATGGTCTCAGCTATGAGTCTCGGAGAATATCGGAAATTCAACCCCTGCGTTGAGTTCGCCCAATTATTTCCGGCAACCACACCCAACGAGTTGCCACCCCTCAGAACTATCAACCACCGAATATGCCCGAAACCCAGCCCTACATGAGTACCAAAATGGCGACCCTCACCCTCCATATTTTATGCTGAGCTCACCAAACAGCTCAATGAGGAAGAAGCCTCAGGCCGGATTTATCGTGCAGAACATGATACCAAAGCGGTAGTTCTGTTCGTAGAAGCCAAACGAGATGATCCTACCAAACCTAGACGTCTCCTAGACGCCAGGGATCGTAATGATGCGGTTGACCCCAACTAGACACCCCTACCAAGCATTGAGGAACGCATGGAGCTAGTCGCCGCTCGGAAATATTGGAGCAAGATCGACCTAGCAGATGGGTACCACAACGTCAAAATCGTAGAAGACTCGGAACAACACGCCACATTCCTCACACACATGCCATATTACCGCAGTCGCATTATGCAACAAGGCGACCACAATGCTCCTGCCACCATGGTACGAGCCATTTACGAAATCTTTAAAGACATGGTCTTCAAGGACCTTGTCATGTACATCGACGATATTATTATCTTTTCGGATACCTACGACGAACCTGTAGCTAACTTACGGAAGGTTCTACAACGACTCCTAGATGAGTAGTTTTGATTGAAGGCTAGCAAATTCCAGTTCTTTACCAAACGTCTAGACATCTTGGGACATATATTAACTCCGGATGGGTTACATGTGGATCCTAAGAAGCGCAAGAAAGTATTAGACTTCAAGGTTCCCAGCAAATGTCGGGAACTACAAGGTATACTTGGCGTTCTCATATTCCTAAGCAAGTTTTGTCCGGAATTGGCCTCCTGGTCAAGCACCCTGTCGGAACTGCAAGGCGAAAACGCACTCTGGAGATGGACGGACACCTACACTACAGCACTCGAGAAAATCAAGGAACTTGTGAATTCTCCACAGATTCTCAAACCCTGGGACCATTTCTCGGAAGGGCCAAAATACCTGGTATGTGATGCTAGGGATATTGGACTAGGATCATGGATAGGACAAGGAGGACTAGGATCAATTCGACCCTCTCGATTTCATTCTCGGAAATTCAGCCCCGCACAGCTGAAATACCCCACCTACCAAAAGGAGTTACTCGCTATTGTTGACTCCCTGAAGTTGTTTGAGGCTCAACTTCGAGACCACAAATTCACGGTTCTCACGGATCACCAACTACTACTCTCTTTCCTCCGACCACGACAAACCTCTCAGAAGCTAGCCCGATGGCAATTTTACATGCGAGAATTCGACTTGGTCATTGAACATACAGCTGGAAAAGAAAACCTGTTGCCAGACGCTCTATCAAGGAAGCATAAATACTCCCTCGATCCCACCGAAAAACAAGGCTTCATCCCTCATAGCATCGATCCTACAGTAGACAACAGCAACCGTCAAGACACTTCTATCACTAGCAACAACCTTTCTATCTCTTCTATACTACTAGAAATCATAATGGTTTCCTGCGGCTGCATCAACTTCAAACACACCGACTGCGAATATTACAAGTGCGCCGGTCGTGACGAAAGCCTCGGACACCACCCCTCTTGTCCCTATCTCGACAACGAGAACGACGGGGACTATGAAGATTATGACGATATCAAGCAGAAAGAAACGCAATAAGATGAGGATAACCTCTCTACCATCCCCGAAGAAATCTTTGACGGGTATGAGTTCTATCCTCACCCCCACGTTGTTGAACATGATCAATTAAATGGTTATCATCACATCAGCGGTCCCGCAGATGATACCTCCTCACTTACCAACGATGACAATATTACTGCCATCATTTCGGACATTGTCAATGATGCCTGGGAACACTACAAGCAGCATCCAAAGCAACACAATACGGATTGTCACGACTACTACTGCCGCTCGCATGGTAGCTCGCACCAGAATGGGAATCGTTACTTTCCCACCACCAGATGCTCAATTTGCGGAACCTACGGACATGGATGTTTAGACTGCACTCTGGCGGAGGCAGTTTATCAGAAGGAGAAGGAATTCCAGTCGAGTCAGCGACACTCATGGAAATTGGAAGCTACCACTATCCCTCCTAACAACACCCCCTCCTCTGAGACTCCCGATATTGACATCCCGAAGCTTAACTTCAAAGAAGCTCCTAACCGCACTCACTTGTGGTCTGCAGAAGAATGGGCAATCAGGAACGCCCCTATTGCCCGCCACGAACCATGGGGTCAGCAAACCGTACAAAACAACCCATGGGACTACAACATCAAGATCGTACCAGATGAGGAAAGACCCTGCTTCCTAACTGCCGCAGTCACCACCAGGTCACTATGCAACGCAGCTTCCGGGGAAGCTAGCGGATCCAATCAAGGTCATAATACCCTCCTATCCCCCACTAAACGTATGAGATATATGCCAGGAGTGGGATTTATGCACCAACAACATCAAACATCAAATGAGGAGAACAATCACGTTCAAGACCCTCAACTACAGGAGAAGACGTCAATTCCTCCTGCACCTAC
>Ga0307511_10007595_pt1 | contig 10905 bp, 15 predicted proteins | sample 13_EM_MG_FD_200266 | JGI IMG/M metagenome (GOLD analysis project Ga0307511, IMG submission 200266) | Populus trichocarpa ectomycorrhiza microbial communities from riparian zone in the Pacific Northwest, United States - 13_EM | ecosystem: Host-associated > Plants > Roots > Unclassified | place... | reverse complement strand
GGGTGGTACCCATGCAATGTCTGGAGGTGAGGGAGGTCTAGGTGCTGGTCTTGGTTCTACCCAGTGAAATGCATGTCTATTCATGTGCTTAGCTTGCATAAGGGGAACTAAAGTGGGTCTTTGGTGGGGAATTCTCTGTTGTGGTGGCAGGGGAAGGCAGGATGAGGTTTGTCTGAATGGTCCTGGATTACCCATGGTTGGTAGGAATGTGTATTTCAATTCCTTATCAATTCTGGAGCCTATTTTAGATAACATGGTGAGCTCTTCTCTAGCTTTTTGATGAGTTGTAGGAGGGATAACTGGAGTTGGTACACATTGTGTAGGCTTCTGAGGAGTGATAGGAAACTCTCCTGGGATAGGCTTCCTAGGTAGTCCTTGTGCTAGCTTGGTAATTTCTTTGAATAGTGCTGAAAGGCCTTGTGGAGTTGGTTTAAACCTAGGTTCATTTGGTTTAAGGAAGTGATAGATACTAAAGATACTATAAATAAGCACAAGTGCTTCTTGCTCTGCTCTTTCTTCTCTAGTATCTAGGATAGCGATTGGTTTTATTAGAGTAGGGTATTGAATTACCACTTCTGGTCTTTTTCCTTTTGGGTCTTAAGTAGGAGTGGCTTCTGTATCTGCAGGGTCTGGCACATCCTCTGCTTTGGAGAGAGGATCCTGCTCACGTTCAGAGAGCTCTTCTCTTTCTAGTTCTTCTGTATCTGTTCTCATAAATTGTCTGAACGCAGATCTGGAGGGGTATATGGGTGGGTTTACTCTTAATGGTCCAAATTCTGGATTTTGGCCTGAGAGTCTGCTAGAGGTTCTAGAGTGAGACATTACTGGTGCTGACATGGTGGCTTGCTAATTTCGTGTACAAAGCTTTGACTATGTTGGTGCTAAGTGGGAACTAGTGCTGACTTACTAGTACTGAGGTAAGATTTTGGAAGATTTGTGACTAGAGAGGTATAGGGACTGCTGTGCCACTAGCCTTGGGGAGCTCTGGTCTAGAGTGCTGGATAAGATACTGGATTGATTAAACAAGGTTCAAAAGGGACTAGGGTTGATCAGGCCCTGGGAGGTGTGGGTGAAAATTTTAAAGCTTACATTACAGATAAAAAAAATGTAAGTGTGGGCCAAGTTAGTAGACGAGTTCTGTAAGGAACTCGGCTCTACCAACGTGGTCATAGGGTCTTAAGCACGCCTACTATGTCCTATACAGGATTATAGTAGGTGGCTAAGGGTTGTTGAGTGTAGGGTTGGTTGGGGATCAAGAGGTACAAGGGAAAAAGAATATTACCAGTCTAGCTTGTGTATTTCTGAAGTAGCTAGACTAGACTGTGCTCAACGAGATCTGTCCTATCTAAGGCCGTGGAATTCAGATCTTTAAGAGATACTGAGTTCCTAAGGCAATGAGTCTATTTGGACTCAAAGTAGGGAATAGTAAAGACGGATTATGATGCCAGATCATAATGAATACATGATCGCTAATCATAGACACGTCTAGTATCATGATGATACCTTCGAAGGTAACAGAAACAAGGCTGCCAACTAAATAAACAACCAACAAGAAAACTGAATAAGCTATTGCCCAATTAGGCAGGTATAACAGGAGGTGGTGGTCAGCAAGCTGATGTACATGGGACTAACTCAGAATGATTCAGGAATATGATGGGTAATAATAAAGAAATATGGTAAGAAACTACAAGGAAAAACAAGAACTAATCCCTATATAATGCTTCTTAATACAAACATGTCCAAAATGAGTAGCTGCCAAAACAGGGCAAGAACGTGCCTTGATATAACCTAATAAAATCCGCCAAGACTGCTATAGATAAAACACGTGAAGAGAAAACATATACTAGAAAACCAGTTCCTTACAGTATGAAAGGTATAAAATTGGAATCAAAGGAAGTGTTAGACTTTATTGGATTTAAACTACAACACAGCACTCTCACTACTTATAATGACCACTTTATCAAGGAAAAGGACAAGGCTTCCTTTTTTAGCTTCCTGCTAGTGCTATGGGAATTCCTTATTCCCTCTGCCAGAAAGGACGTCCTGTGGAAGGAATAGGAGGCCGCATCACCCCACAAGGAGGAACGACACATGGGTATCAAAACCTTTGCCAACTGGCTAGTAGAACTTGAGATTAAATTCATACACAAGCATGGAAACCAATGCATTTCGCAAGAAGACAAAGGCAGGAAATTCCTCAACTACCCTATGTGTACCGGTATACGATTCTTATCCCTGCCACATACCCCCAAAGCAGTTATCGCCAAGAATAACTACAAGGGCAAAAGCAAGGCAAAACCCCAGTCTACCGAAGAATTAGACTACAGCAAGGTTTGGGTTAAGGTTAAGGGCCACCCTGCATTAGCCCTTGTAGATTTATAAACAATCAGTGGAGATCTCATTTATGCACAATTCGTGCACCTATATGGCCTACCGACCAAGGGTATTGACAAGAAGTCACTTAACCTTGCGATCAAGGGATCGAAGGGTATAATAGAAAAAGCATGTGATGTCCAAATAGACTACGGAGGATATACGGAAACAAGAATGCTCTATGTAGCACATCTTGCAGGCTGGGACATGATACTAGGCAACGCAGCTCTTGCCGGTCTAAATGCCTTAATCCCAACATGACCAAAGCCTGTCACCATCCAACCCGCAGGGATGGCACGCTTTACAGTCAAGGCTTGGGGAAAAGCAGGACCTGCTATGGGGCAAGACTCATCTGCTGCACTCACCATAGAAGACGAAGTATCAAACTATCTTCTACTACTCTTCATATTCATAAACTCAGCCATGAGTGTCGGAAAAAGTCGGGAATTCAAGCCTTTTGTTGGATTCATACAGTTATTTCCGCCAACCACCCCTAACGAATTGCCACCTCTCAGAACTATCAACACCGAATCTGCCCGAACCCTGGCTCTACATAAGTACGAAAATGGTAACCCTCACCCTCCAAATTTTAGGCAGAGCTCATGAGACTGCTCACCGAAGAAGAAGCCTACGGCTGGATTTATCTTACAGAACATGATACCAATATGGTAGTTCTGTTTGTACAAGCCAAATGAGGTGATCTCACCAAACCCCAGCGTATCCTAGACGGCAGGGAAATGAATGAGGAGGTTGATCTCAACCACACACCACTACCAAGCTTTAAGGAACTCATGGAGCTAGTCGCTGTGCGGAAGTACAGGAGCAAGATTGACCTAGCAAATGGGTACCACAAAATCAGAATCAAAGAAGACACAGAACCACACTCCACCTTACTCACACAGATGGGATATTACTGCAGTGGCATCATGCAACAAGGTGACCTCAATGCTTATGCTACCATGGTATGGGACATATACGAAATATTTAAGGGGATGGTCTTCAAGGACCTTGTCATTTATATTGACTATATCATTATCTTTTCAGATACCTACGACGAACATGTAGCTACCTTAAGAAAGGTTCTTAAATGACTCCTAGACGAGAAGTTTTGGTTGAAAGCCAGTAAGTGCCAGTTCTTTACAAAACGGCTAGATATTTTAGGACAAATATTAACTCCGGATGGGTTACATATGGACCATAACAAGCACAAGAAAGTATTATAGTTTAAGGTTCATTAGCAACCACCGGGAATTACGAGGTATACTCGGCGGTGTCATATTCCTAAGCAAGTTTTGTTCACAGTTGGCTTCATGGTCAAGCACCTTGTCAGAACTGTTTGGGGAAAACGCAGCCTGGAGATGAACGGACACCCATAGCAGAGTACTCGAGAAAATCACCGAAGTTGTGAAGACGCTACAAATTCGCAAACCCTGGGACCACTTCTCGGAAGTGCCAAATTACCTGGTATGCGATGCAAGTGACATTGGACTAGGATCATAAATAGGACAAGGAGAACTAGGAACAATTCGACCCTGTCATTTACATTCTTGGAAATTCAGGCCCGCGCGGCTAAAGTACCCCAACTACCAAAAGGAGTTACTTGCTATTGTTGACTCCCTGAAGTTTTTTGAGTTCCTGATTCGAGACCACAAGTTTACGGTTCTCACGGATACCCAACCACTGCTCTTATTCCTCCGGCCATGACAAACATCTCAGAAGCTAACCCGCCGGCAAGCTTACATAAGAGAATTCAACTTGGTCATCGAACATACGGCTGGAAAGGAAAACCTGTTGGCAGACGCTCTATCAAGGAAGCATAAATACTCCCTCGATTGCATCGAGGAACAAGACTTCATCTCTTGGAGCATCGATTATACAGAAGACAACACTAAACCTCAAGATACTTCTATAACCATCAACAACCTATCTATCTCACCCATTCAAGAAGAAATCACAATGGTTTCCCAAGGCTGCCTCAACTTCAAGGACACCAACTGCGACTACAATAAGTGTGCAGGACGTAAGGAAAGCCTCGGTCGTAACCCCTCTTGTCCCTATCTCGATGACGAGAACGATGGAGACTATGAAGATTACGACGATATTAAGGAGGAAGAAATATAATCAAATAAGGATACCCTCTCCACTATTTCTAAAGAAATCTTTGACGGGTATGAGTTCGATCCCCACCCCTACGTTGTTAAACATGATCCCTTAAATGGTTATTATTACATCAGCGCTCCCGCAAATGATACCTCTTGCGCGACCAATGACGATAATATTCCCGCCATCATCATAGATATTGTCAATAATGCCTATGAACATTACAATCAACACAGAATGCAACACTATACAGACTGTAACGACTTCTACTGCTGCTTGCATGGTATGTCACATCAGAATGGGAATACATATTTCCCCACCACCAGATGCTCCGTTTGCGGAAACTACGGATACGGATATTTAGACTGCACTCTAGGAGAGGCAGTTTATTAGAAGGAGAAGGAATTCCAGTCGAGTCAGCGAGACTTAGGGAAATTGACAGCTACTACTGTTCCTCTTAACGAACCCCCCTCCTCTAAGACTCTCAATATTGACATTCCTAAGCTTAACATTAAGGAAGCTCCTAACTGCACTCACATATAGTCTGTTGAACAATAGGAAATTAGGAACGCTCCTATTGCACGCCACGAAACCTCGGGTCAGCATACCTAACAAAACAATGAATAGGACTACAACATTAAGATCGCACCAGATAAGGAAAGACCCTACATCCTCTCGGCCGCAGTCACCACCAGATCATAACGCAACCTAGCTGCCGGTGAAGCTAGCAGATCTAATCAAGGTCATAACAGCCTCCTATCTCCCACTAATCCTATGAGATATGTGACAGGAGTGGGATTTATGCATCAACAACATCAAACAACCAGCGAGGAGAACAATCTTGTTCACGTTCCTCAACTACAGCAGAAGACGTCAATCCCTCCTGCACCCACTGCCACTCGTCGGCTCAATTTCTGCAAAGGTGAGGGACACCATGTATCAACATAAGAGGCAAAACGCAGGGCAGGCTCAGACCTCAGGTATAGGATCGTGCCAGGGACCAATATGGCAAAGATATACCTTAATCTTGAGGACAGCCCCAAAGACGACACTGACTTTTATCTTGTATCTCATGTAGACAAAGATGATAGAATGAGAGATGCCTATTAGGATATGTCCCATGTGGAGCCAGCTCTACAACGCTCCAAAAGGGATGAAAGTAGTAAGCAAGGACAATGGGTTCTTGTACAAGAAGAATGAGAAAGGAGAATGGAGGCTGGTTTTACTATGCATGTTCGACATGAACGGTAAGAACTACCTCGAAGCTACAATCAAGGAAACTCAGGATGCTACGGCAAATAGAGCACTTGAAAAAAAGTAGAAATGGTTAAGTGATAACTTCATTTGCGAGCCATTTTCAAGGCTCGTTAAGAAATACGTAGCGAGTTGCGATACTGGTCAACGGACGAAGTATAGCAACAAGCCACCACTAGGACAAGTAACTATGTTACATGTTCCTGCAAGACCCTAGATAGATATCACTATGGACTTTCTTACGATGTCTCCTGTTTTCACTTATTGCTCTATCTTATAGCTAAAGATTTCTTGGGAAAATGATCATATGATTTGCTTTTCGAGACTTTAGACAATTGTGTAAGGAAGTGATATTCTCAGTATCCTGATCTATCACCACCTCACAACTTACCCTGAACCAACACCTACTATGTAATTTCTTACTAAGTTATTCTAACCTGCCTAGTTAATTATGTTGGAAGAATTACATGTAATTTCTTTATTTTTCACATGTCAATTATGAGTCACCTATGACTCACTAATTTCCTATGACTCATGTATGACTCTAAAGGTTATGACTCACTTAATGAGTCAGAGATGGATTTCAAATCATGTATGACTTACTACCATGGCACAGCTACAATAGTGAGTCACAGCTAGTCTTGGCATGTAATACTTAAGGGCTCAAGGCCTGCATCCAGAGGCAGGGGGCAGACCTGGAGAAGACAGACACACAATAGCTAGATACAACAAATATAAGAGTTCCACTGGTTAATATTTAGGCCTAGTGCCTCCCTTTATGCTCTATTAGTAATCTTATGGCCTATAAGACAAAGAGAAGTAATTATCACTCTCAACAAAGAAGGAATAGAATGAGAAACCTTAAGGCCAAAATTAGTCAACATAAAGTATACCGAACTAGAAGTGGAATAGTTATAGTTCAACCAGAACCTAAAGAAACCTAAGCCAATATAGTACTTAGCAGTTCTGGAATATTACTTCAGGGTAATATTCCATCCTAAATACTTTAGGCCCCCATTTACATTTTTTTAAACTAAGAAAGACTTTTATATCAAGGTAGGCTTGATCACCCTAGCCTATAATCTTATGCACAAGTAGTAAAGAAACTACTTACCAAAGTACTATAACTCTATAGTGGATAAGATACCATAGTAGCACCAAGCCTGATAGTCAGCAAAGAAATACATACAATAAACCATAGTATACCAAAACCTGCATAAGAAATAGTACAGAAACCTACAATACAATAGTTGATAAGAATATTATATTAGAAGATATTCACAATAAACCAACACCAGAAGAAAAGAAATAAAAAGAACCAGTTACCTGAACTGGTAAGATTCAGTACCAAGGAAAGGCTCATTAATAAAGCAAGTAGAAAATATTAGTAAAAGAGCCAATAAGGATAAAGAGCAATTAGGAAACTTACTTGCAACACTTACTGCATCCCCAGCAAGCAGAAAAGTGGTACTTCCCCAAAGGATACCTAGTATTTGAACCCCAAGAAAACCCCAAATAGCACCACCAATCACACCTGTCCTTACACTCCTAGCAACGACACCACCTATACCTCTCCTGCCAGAAAAAGTAAGCCTCCCTAGCAGTCCAACCCCTAAGCCTCTAAGAAGTACCCCTATCAGAGGCAGGAGGAATACTCCTAAGAGTAGTGTTGAGGCCATCAACAAACCTGACCTTCTTAACCTTCTTGACCCTACCAAAAGAAGGATCAGACTTGACAGAAGAAGGCTTTGGTCTAGCCCCCATCTGCCTAAAGAAATAGTCCTTGGAACTATTATAGGAAACTGAAAAGGATTCCTCCTCATCAGGATCCACAAAAGAAGGAATAGCAGGAAGGAAACATAACCTCCCAAAATCATCAGGGGTATAATTCTAAAGATAGACATGTTTGCTACCCCCAGGAAAGAAAAGAAAGATGCTAAAAGTGGCACCAAGGGAAGAAGGAAGGCCTTAACTCCTGATGAGGCAAAAGCACTACTTAAAGCATTAGTACCTCCAGAAATACTCAAAAAGGCTATCTCTGCTGGAAAAGATATCCAAGAAAAAGATGCAGTACAAAAAACAATTACAAGAGAAGAAAAGGGATTAATAGCAGGAGGGATAATCAGAACACCAGTTTCAACAAAACAATATTGGGATAACAACCTGAACAAATGGAACCAATATATGAATCGAGTCCAAATATACTGCCTCCTCAACCAATATGATCTAACTATTGAAGAAATAGAGTTGATCTTTCAAGCATGATTGAACTATCTAACTTTCCAAGAAGCACTAGAATTTAGCGATAAGGCATTAGAAAATATGGAACTAAATGCAGGATTTAAGTCAAGGCCACCGCAACCAACATATAACCCAGTAAAAGGTATACCCTGGTTGGTAAAAAACTGCTCAGAAATAGAACAATACCTTATACTAGGAACCCTCTATGAATTAGGGACTCCAGAAATAGGGAACCCACATGATAAAGAACAGGAGACAGAAGAAGTATAAATAGATGAAGATCCATTTATTATAAAACCACAGACCCAGCTAGAAAAAGCATCAGGAAGTGGATGAAAATATAGACAACAAACACCCCTATGTAAAGGTAAAGAAACAGAAGAGCAACCACAAACACCTAAGAAACCAAAGAAAGATAAACCCTTACCTCAAAAGAAGAAAGTTCAAATAAATCCAGATCCAGACCCAAGGGGTAGCTCAAGTAGTGATGATGAATCTGGACCTGATTCAGACAAAACTTAAAGCTCAGACTCTGAGGAATCTGGAACAGAAACAGATAGGTCAGTAAGAGAAATAACACCACAACAAAAGGAATTGGAAAAAGTTACTGGAATAAAACAACATGCCAGTAAGATAAAAGAGGAAACCATCAAGAAAGCAACTAGGCTTGCAAAAATCAAAGAACCAGAAGCCTTTGATGGTAAAGTAGAGAAATGGAAGGACACAATTACCTTTGATGAATATATGGAACAGCTGGTAAGATGGTTGAAATGACAAGGCTTGGATGTGGACAAGGAAGAAGCCTTGAAAAGAGCAAGCTTTCAATTCACTGGTATGGCTGCCAGATGGTTGAAAGACTATACTGAAAAAACCAAATCAACAAAGAGGAATATTCATGGTTTTATGGTTTTCCTAAGAAAAAAAATTGTCCCATCCACAGCAAGAGAAGAACTGTGGAAAAGGTATGAAGGTTGCTATCAAGCACAATTTGGACAAGACAGCCCTGTCAACACATTTGCACAACATCTGTAGGACTACCAACTAAGATGCAGAGACCATAAGGGCAAAGCCCTTATCTCAGACCATGCACTCAAAATGAAATTTGTAAATGGCCTGATACCCCAAAACAAACAGCAAGTTAAATTAGCAATTAATTGGGATATGTCATTTGAACAAATTGTCAACAAGGCAGAACAAGTACAGGCTACGATGAAACAGACTCATAAACCCCCACCAATGATAAACCAAAATAGGAAACCAAGTCCACCTAATAGACAATGGTGAAAAGGAAAACCAATGGAATTTATCAAATCAGATTACAAATTCCCTAATGAAAAAAAGAAGATTGCAGCTCCTGCAGCCAAGGCAAAAGGAGGACCAGAAGGACTGTATGGTAATTTCCCCAGTACCAGAAAAAGGAAAGATGTTAGGGCACATGTCTTATCTTTTGGAGAAAGAGAAAAGCTCAAACAGGAAGGCAAATGCTAGCACTGCAAACAAACTGGTCATATGGCATCACAATGACCACAGAAGAAACCTATGACCTCTTCATACCAAAAGATCAACAATCAACAATACCAAAGTAAGAATAGAAATCCTGAGATTAAAACTGCAGCCCTTAATATAGAAACTCAATCAGCACTAATGCCGGTAATGAAAGGCCCTACACAGAGCAGAACTTTCATTATACCTGAAGCAAGAAAAGAAACCATGGCTGCAGAAATCACAATTAATGGATATAAGGCTCATATGTTACTAGACCCATGTACACAAGGAGGAGAGCTAATATCCAATAATTTCTACACACTATTCAAACTCCCATTAACCCAAATGGAAAAGAAACCTCTAGAATCAGCAATCCAAGGAAGCAGATCACCTATGATAAATAAAACAATATTGCTTATCAATGTGCAAGGATATGAAGAAGAAAGGACCTTTTATGCAGCCAATCTCAGAAACTGGGATGCTGTACTAGGTGAACCAGGATTAAAGAAACTAGAAGCAATAATGAACATCCATGACAACATGATAAGCATCCAACCACCAGGAATGGCCAGAGATGACCTCATAATGCTACAAAAAACTGGAAATGACTCAATAAGATCTGTAGCAATGTGAATGCAACCAACATGTAAAACAGCAAGTGAATCATCAGGACACCAACACTCAGATGCAGAATCTGATAGAACATCTCACTCAGAATCAATCAAGGATTATATATATAATGAAACAGATTATGAAGACTCATCAGATAATGAGTCAATTACTGACTGGGATGAACAACTAAGACAACTGTATGAGGAAAATAAAACCCTTAGTAGAAACTTGCAGCAAGCAATAGATAATCTAGAAGCAAGGATAGGAGATAACAATATGATAAGAAGACAACAAGCTGATATACACCCATGGCTAGACTATGAGTTTAATGAACTCATGGAAAGTATGGAGGCAGAAAGAAGAAGAATATTAGGGCAAGATGCGCTATACACTATCTGGGAAGAAGATGAAGAAATTAACTCAGGATCATGGGAAACATCGTCTAACTCAGAATATGAACCTGAACCAGACCCAGTCATGTATGAAGGTGGAGACCTGATCTGCAACCACCTAACCATACAACAAGGATTTGTTCCCTACTCAGAATTCCCAGATCTATTCCCAACAGAAAAACCCACAGAACTACCACCACTAAGGGAACCAATGGAAATCATGCAACATAAAATAGAGGTAATAGAAGGGTTAGAATGGCACCCTAATTACATCCCTAGCTATGATAGGTTCCAGGATCAAATCACAGAAAAAATAAATAAGGAACTAGAAACTGGTAGAATAATACCATCTAAATCCCTCAACACAATAATAATGTTTACACAACCAAAGAAGGATGGTAAGAAAGCAAGGTTCCTCCTAAACTGTATACTAAGAAATCTCAAAACA
>Ga0307511_10007594_pt1 | contig 10905 bp, 8 predicted proteins | sample 13_EM_MG_FD_200266 | JGI IMG/M metagenome (GOLD analysis project Ga0307511, IMG submission 200266) | Populus trichocarpa ectomycorrhiza microbial communities from riparian zone in the Pacific Northwest, United States - 13_EM | ecosystem: Host-associated > Plants > Roots > Unclassified | place... | reverse complement strand
TTTTGAAATTTTGAAATAAATTAATGCATGGTTTTATGCGCAAATAATTCGAACCGGTGATATAAGCCTTGCGCATAATTACATAGTTTTTTTAACTCAGAAAGGAACAAAATTTAAGGAAAACTTGTATTATAAATAGGTATGGAATTTCCCAATGAATTAATTAAAGATTTGGAAAATTTAAGTAAATAAAACGGTACAAATTTTTAGAGTAAAAATTACATATTATTCAATTTTATATTATCAAGCATAACTCTCAATTTATCTATTAAATCAAGCTGAAATGTCATGATTAACCTTCTAAAACATAATTTTACCTTGATTTAAAATTTTATGTCAATTGGATGTGGGGAAGATCTTTTGACAATATAAATATCAGGTAATAATATAGAAAACTAGCACTTGGGCTCATTAACAGCAAAATTATAAACACACCAAAAATCTCCTCCCTCCCTAAAAAACCTGAGAGTGCAGCTGGTTCATGAGAGAAAGGCCAAATGTTCTTGAAGGAAGTGTTAACAATAGAGTGATAGTAAGCATTTTCATCAGCTTATGAAAGCTTTCTTTACATCTTTTTTTTTACCATTTCAACACTACTTTGACCTTCTTGGGATCTATAAATATTCTTTTTGTGGATATAATATCTTAAAAAACCACTTTTTTTTAGCTGAAAATCATATTTTTCCAGCTTGGCATACAATTTATAATTCTTTAGGGTCTATAATACATTTCTTATATGTTATTTTCCCTCCATTTTCAAAATATATTTAGTTTGCTTTTTTATCATTTATTTCATTGACAGATTTATTATTGTTTCACGATAACGTTATCAATTTTTAACCAGGATTTACATCAATGCTTTTCCATCTAATTCTTTCTTAATTATTATTTCATATTTTTCTTTATAATTTCTTTGAATTATTTTCCCGTTCTCAAAACATATTTATTTAAAATTTTTCTAAATGTTTTATCCATCGAACCCATTACTGATCTCACCAACATTATAAATTTTAATTCTCATTTTCACTTCATCATTACCTTTAAATTTACTTACAAGAGGTCATTCTCTCTATTTATACATCACATGTATTTTTATTTCCATCATTTATTTATCTTTTCTCATCATGAGTTTTCATTATTTATAGAAGTCTTATGATTCTGTGTTTACACGAGGTTTTATAAACAAAATTTCTTATTTAAATAATAAAATCCTTTTTCCTAAAAAAATAGTAAAACCAACCGAAAGAAAACCCAATCCAAACATTTTCAACCCGGTAGACCCGGTTTATTGGGCTTTATTTTGAATGAACAAAAGCGGGAAAGCAAATGCTAGTAAAGAAGAAAATCGAAAGAGAGAGTGTGAGAGAGAAATGGAAGAAACGATATCTGAATTTAGCAAAAGCGTAGGCAGCTTCTGCAACCACCTCCAGTCTAGCTGCGACGCTCTCAAACAATCCATCGACCGCCGCCCCATCCCTCTCGGTAAACACCACCCCCACCTTCGCCTTCCGCCCCCCTTCTTTTTCCTTCAACAATTTAAACAGTACATCTTCTTCTTTTCCAGATTCGGCTTCATCTACATATATCCAGTGCTTAAACAGAAGTGTAGCGAGCGCAAGCAGCGATCTCAACTTACTAGAATCGATGTCATTTGGTACCGTTTCTTTTGAGGAATTATTAGGTCATTGCAATGAAGTTTACAAGAACAGTGAGAATCGTATTCTTGATATTCAAGATCGTCTCAGGAGCTTCGGTTATGTTCCTGCTGGTACTTTCATTTTTTACTCTGTTTATTATTTGTGTTTGAGTCTTTAGGAAATTACGAAAAATAAGTTCTTTTTCTTAAAAAAAATTTAAAACTGATAAAATTGATAATGAATAGTCATGTAATTGGAAATGATGCAGAGAAATCAAGGATGGTAGAAAGTAGTGTTTTTGGGTTTTGGATTTTGTTTCATGATTTTTTATCAAATTAAGAAATGTAAGTAAAAAAGCCACATGTTGGATTGAGATAGGCGCATTTGTAACTGTAAATGCTGTTTCTGTCTGAAATTTTATGCACATCTATGACTTGTGTTGATTGCTTTTTTTCTTTTATTAATTGTTTTGCTTTTAGAAGTTGAGATTGATGATGAAGCGGATTTGAGTGTATCGATGGCGCTAGGTTTAAACTTGAAGGATGAAATGGACCCTTCTGCAGCTTATAATGAACCGGTGTCTGTGGCAAGTTCAATCATGAAGAGTTTGGAAGAGGATCCTTTGTATCCTTGTTTTATACTATCGCTGTTTCATTACTTCTCTCCTTGTTTCTTTAACATGGAGAATTGGAACTTTTTTTCCATTCTTTTCCATGTTCCTGGCAAAGAGTGAACTGATAAGAAGGGTTTGTTAGGATTTGATTGAAGAAATTCTGGGTCATTTTCATTATCGCATTAAAGTGGATGAGAATTTTGTTTGCCTTGATCTTTTTTTTAGAATGGACGAGACGTTGAGCTTAAAGAGTCTAGGGCTTTCAGATGTCTGTCTTGCCACTTTAGCAGCTGAAGGTAGTCTCTTGCCACTGCCCCATAGATGTGGTTGATGCTTTAGCACTGTTATAATTCAATTTCAGATTGAATGAATTGCAAAATCATATACTGATTTTGCTCTATGTGTGGTGGCTAGATGGATTTCTTGCCTGTAAATACTTATTAGTACATTGTACAAGTCTGCCTACTACATCGCTGATTTGTGCTTTCTACTAATTTCACCTTTCATTCTCTGCAGCTAACAGTAAGATAAATGACCCCGATATATCTATGAGAGACACAAAGAAGTAAGTTGTTGAACTTGTATTTTGTGCTTCGCAAGGAACTTTCAGTCTTTCCTTTGCACATTCTAAATTGTTCATGTTTTAGGTATTATGGTGACAAATTACACAACGAGAAGAGTCTGGACCAAAATACTGCAAATATGGGAGTAATTGAAGGTAGAAAGCTGTCATTGAGATTTAGCTATTAAAGGTTGTTCATGTCATTCCATGCAATATTCCAATGAAACAATACCAAGCACCAATGAGTATGTGGTTATCCTTCGTTGTAAAATCCAGGTGAACTGGAACCAGCTGAAGCTCTTAGGGCTGTTGTGAAGGCTTCAAAGGATGATTATGAAAGTCTTCCTTCCTACATGAAAAGTCTAACATCATGGGAGGTATGGATGACTAGTTTCCGTCCTTAAGATTGAGCTGATGTTGTTTGATCTTTCCATTCCAACTGAATATATTCAAGATAGCCTTTCTTTGAATCTTGACTGTAAAGGTTGCTTCATGACAATTGTACTGAATGCTGAGGAGCTAGTTTCCATGTAGCACTTCATTTTTCCCCATAGTGGAAACTTGAAATAATAACATCTGTAGGCTTTTTGAAATGCTTCTGCTTTTCTGTCCTTAGTAAGCTGGAGTTGGTACAAAATTTCTCGAAGTATAATTGGGACGGCAATGAGGTTTCCTTGTATTGGTTTGGAGACAGCATTTTACACTATTATACCAATACATAGGATTGATAACCAGCTTGGTTAACGTTGGGTTTTCCCATTTATGACGTTCTTGATATTTTGCTGTGCTTGAACTTGCAGGATCTGCTTACTGCCGTTGAGAAAATTAACTCCAGCCTGAAGAAGAAGGATAAAACAAAGGGAAATAATTATTTCCGCCAAAATGAAATCACATCAATGGATTTAGGTATGTATTGTCATCTCGCTGTTATATACATTTCATTACTGGTTTGCCACAGACATTTTTATCCATTTCGATGTTAGAGATTGATCAACAAAGGTGGGACTCAAACTTGAGATCTCACCCATAGAAATATAGAGGGTAAGCATTTGAAGTTGTCGTTTTTCTAGCTGCAGTCCATTGACGACTCACGTTTTGTTTTTTGCTTGTTTTAGGGCCTAAAGCAAGAACTTATTTGCTGCTGCTCACACGCATGAATCAGCTGGCTGTTGAAACTGTTGATGGTTTGATATCCTATAAAGTTCTATAGACGAGATATGATCCATTTCGCATACAACTGGTTTAGTTGATTAAACCAACTGTGCCTTCAATTTTTATGAAAATTTTCTGCAATTTGAGATTGTGATAAACCAAATAAATAATGGGGTGTGTATTTGAAATTATGATAAATCTATTAATATCAAATCAAAACAAGTTTTATTATCTAGTAAAAATCAACAAAAAAAAAAATGATGGATGATGAATTTTTTAAAAAAAAAACAAGAAAAATCAACAAAAATTGAAAATAGAGACAAGCCCTAAGCATGCATTCCTTTAAAAAATATTAGAGATAACTCGAGTTATTTTTAAAATCAATGAAAAATCTTATAAAAAAAATAAAAAAATAATAGAATTTAATCTTCAATTAAATAAATGCTGAAAGTTAAAATAAAAAAAACATAAATTTATATATATAAAAAAAACAAACTCGAATAAATTTTCTAAACTTGGATTAATTTTTTAAACTTATAACTAGTAAAATCATAGACTTGTGCTAGAAACTCAATTTTTAATAAATTTAATGTTAAAAGATAAAATTGAAAAAAAAAATCAATTTAAAAAATTAACCAAAGAAAAAAAAAAGAACAAAATCTGATAGGAAAAAACTAAAAAAAAGAAGATAAAATCACTAAAAAAAATCTATTTTAAAAATTAACTTGAATAAAATAAATAATAATTAAAAAAATATGGACTAAATCTAACTAATAAAAAAATTAAAGGATGAAATTGCAAATAAATTCTAATTTTATAATTTATTTTAAATAATAAAAAAATATATATATATATTTATATATATATATATAAACCAAATCTGAAAAAAAATAAAATTGAAGGGTTGAAGATCAACGATTGAAATCAAAGAGAAAAATCAGCACCAAACCGAAGGTTATCAAGCTACACGCACTGTTCGGGGAAGGAGGAGTTGCCAATACAATTCAAATACTACCATGAAAACTATCGTTTGGACACCTAAATCCCCTTCACGCTCCCGCCCGAATGGAGCGGGAAGAGACCATACACTTATACATGTTTTTTTAATATTAATTATATTTTTTAAATTACAACAATGCCCTAAAACCAACCTAATTATAACAAAAAAAAAAAATCATCATAAAAAGATCAAAACACTCTGGGATGTAAAATTTATTTTTTATTTTTTATTTTAAGAGTTTTAATTATTTCACGGCTGCTAAGGAAAGGTGGTGTAAGAAATTGGAAGCTTGGTGCATCTTGAAAATCCAATCACCAGGGACGAGGAAGGCTAGATTAATTAACATACCAAATCCTATTTCACTAGGCGGCAAACCAACCCACAACATTCCCTTTGAATTCAGGCTGAGGTTTCAAAGGTGTTAAATATCCATCTATATTGAAGAAATTATCACACAAATCATCTATGTCGAAGAAATTATCACACGAATCTGGCGACTCACCATGCACGCACGCACGCACTAGGATAAAATATTTGGAAACGATTGAGTTTGAGATCCACCACATAGGCCGCAGTCAGCATAAAGAGATGTCCCGTTGCCACCCAGCAGAAGTGCCATTATCGTGGATGGTGAATACCCCAAACTAAAGTGATAGGGCTTTCACACGTGACCTGGATCGAGGGAGAAATACGAAACAAAAACTCAACAATATAAGGATTTTGTCAAAAACAAGTGCGCCAGCAAAAACACTTTGGAAACAAATGAGAACCACCACCACTATATTAGGTGATGAAGGTGGTGCTATAAAACCACCCTGAACCACCACTACACTATCTAAGCTCGGAACCGTAAGCCAATCATTTTACAAGCCCATCCCCCAAGACAGGGAAAAACAAAGAATCAATGTCAAACGCAGCCACCTATACCCCGGTATACAATCCCCTAGTCAAAATCTTCTTATGTACTGCTGCTAAATTACCCTGGAGCTGTATATCGTGGGAATATCACACCAACCTCTTGAAACAAGGAGGTGTCTGCATTAGGAGAAAGGAAAGAAAGGACCAGGAGCTCAAGCAGGGTGTGTCTCAACCATAATAACACACTACATATGGGGGGCCTCCTTCCACCTCCCCCCCATCACATCAGAGAAACAAATATGGCCTACAAAACCAATTATCAAATCCTACAGAAATCACTTTAATTCGCGCTTCATTGTCTTCTTCCTTCAGATGTACCATCCATTCTCATCCCCTACATTGTAGCATGAAAGATGTCCGACTCAGCTTTACGTGCCGGTGGAGTGTAATCTGCTCTTCCCTAATTGTATATTTTAACAGGCTTCTCAAATGTGTGACGGTTCTGCAACATTTTCAGACCAATCAATGAAAACTCCATGGTTTCACAAGATGAAAAGAAAAAACTAGGGTAATGCTAACACCAACATTTATTGACAAACAAAATGACTCAGTTTCCATGAGAGTAATAACTGATCTCACAGTCCTGGCTAAGAATATGATCAGTTATGGAGCTAGTCTCAGAAACCACATGCACTTCATTTGTAGTTGAATGAGTGATGCAAACCTGATTTACTGCATAAGACCTTTTAGGAGTATTATCGGAGTGCTCCAACCCAAGGTACTGCTCCCAAGCACCATATACATCTCTTCTCTGAAAGACAAGGTAAAAATACTAAATGCAAATACGCACAAAAAAGAGAGCCAGTAATGGACGCATATGCTAGGAAATGCTGAAATAAAAGGAGGTTCAAGGGAGGAAAAAAAAAAAAAAAGAAGCCTTGTAACAGCACCTGAAAGCGGGTGAACACAACATCAGAATCCTGCAAGTACTCTGGACGACCCAGTGACAGAAATGCAAATTTCCACTAAGCAACCAAAAGAAAGAGGGTTGATGAGGAATAGCATTCATATTCTGATATAAAACCACGTTACTGAAGGAAGCAAAAGCTAAACTTCGCAATCTAATGCAAGATAACTGGTAAGTGTCAAGCAGGGTGGTTTATATGCTTGTTTCCTTAACCAAACAGTGCAAAGAAAATACCTTAGCAAACTCCTCATCAGGAACCTGCAGCTTCTTTTGTATACGCATTTTAACTTCGGCTAAGGTTTCACCTTCATGGATGGCCAAGAAAAAGGGTTCACCAAAATTCTGTACTTGCTATTGAGGACACAAATATAAAAGTATGTAAGAACCTGGAAATTTCCCTATTCAATAACAGCCATAAGATAGAAGCCAAAAATATAAAACCAAGTAAAATCTGTGGTTGAAGTATCTATAAATCATACCATTTGATTCTGTCCAGACTCTTTCGTGAAGTGATAAACGTGAATCAGGCGATCTTGGGGACCAAGATTTTTTTCTTCCTCGGGAATCTGCAGAATTTGAGAGCGAGGGAGAGAGAGAGTGAGAGAGCGAGAATGGGGTGTCAAAACATTATCTCATTTCTGAAGGAGTGTCCAGGATTGTTAATCAACTGAAAGTAAACTCTCTGTTTGTTGGCCTGAGTTATCATAACATTTACTAATTACAGAAAGGTAATCACAATCATGCCAGAGGCTGTTTGCAAAAGTAGCCAGTCAACAACCTTCAAATATTCTACTAAATAACATTTGATAAATTATGTTTCATTAACAAAAACTGAATAAGTCAAGATAATATATTCATAATAACCTGGAAGTTACAAGTTCAACAGAAATTTAAGATCTTAGTTTTCATTTTTATTAATAAACTTGAGACAGTTTCTAGAAACATACCATGTAAGAATAGAACACTGATTAATATCTGCCATTTGACACATACTCGGTGGAAATTTTGGCATGGCAATGGTTTATTATTAATGGAAGCTTATAATTTTATCTGGCACACACCTATAATAGTTCATATTAGCACTCTCCCAAAACTCCAAACCCACAGTCACGCATGCTTACACATTCATGCCCTATGCCTTCACATTTCAAATAGTACTTCACCATTGATTGTGAAATATCAGAACCTATGAATTGTGTGAAAATAGGATACTTCAAATTCAGGTATAAGATATAAGATGAGATATAAACCTTGATTTATAATATTTGATATTTGAACGAAATCAATTAAATTAAAATAATTAGATTGTGCTTCATGCATATAAAAATTAATAAAAAGAAAATAATTAATTAATAAAAAGACAAAAAAAGAGTATGTTGATTGTATCAAAATTATGAAGAAACAAAAATTTTAGTTTATCAAGACTTGCTCATTTTTCTACATAAATTACATGATAGTCCACTTGTTTGTTATTCTTATTTTATTATCTTTTTATTGTCTTATAATTTGAATTTAATAAAGAGTTTCTCCCGCTAAGGGCCATGTCCAACTTCATCCCCAGCTTAACTATGATACTTCAAGTTTATCCACAAAATCATAGGCGAAACGCAGATGAGATATTTCCTAGAGAAGACAAGGAGAAAAAGGACTTGCCTCCTCTGCCCGCAGCGTCCAATACTGGTCATTTATATTCTCAATTTTTTCATTGGGTGGAAAGATCTGCGATGGCAAGATGGCAAACTGAGTCAGAAGAAACCACCCATAAGCGCTGCCAGCAAAACATCTAAAAAATCCAATGCATTAGAATAAAAAAATCTGAAACTCATAGATCAGGTTTCATACACTTCGTTGAACACATTATCATTGCTATTTAACCAGGAAGGATAATTATTGATTAGCAGGAAACAAAATTGAGTGATGAAGTCATTATCTTATATATGCTAACTAAACCAGTTAGTACCTTATAAATCTTGTGATAAAATACTTCAAGCAGTCGAAGTTCAGCATTTGGGTGAGACAATTCTACCTGTTTCAGCATGAGCCAAGCATTAGAAAATTTATCACATGCAGTGACAAGATATGGTGTGAGGAAAAGGGAAAATATAGCAAAAAATATGTGCTAACAGTAAAATCTATTCAACGGAATAGATTATGAAGAAAATAATTATAAAACAACTATCTAAAACGAAAAATTGGTGAAACTTGAGAATTAAAATGTTTTGTTTCGGTATTATAAATAACTGTCCAGATCAAGCAGGCACATTGAAAATATGCTTCAGGAACAACCACTTCAGTACATATCCTCAGCTAAGAGGTTAGAGCTTAAAAGTTCTTACCTTAGTTTTAAGTTCATTAATTACATCCCCCACGGTGCTTTGTTTAGGCAATCTAATGTTATGAATTACCACCTGTTAATAGTTGCAATAAGATTAGAAGAAAGACATGAAGATGATCAATTAAATAAGGCATGAAATTAACATAGCCATAAATTTCATACTTCATCTTTGGTAGCGTGATGGAAAGCAACTTTCAAATTTTTTAGACCTTGCAACTCTGGAAGAGGAATATCTAGAACTTCATAATACAAGATATCGGAAGTCTGTCGAAAGAAGAGAACAAATAAATTATTAGCCATGTTATATAGTTTCATTAACAGTATATGAACCAATGACTGCAATTCATGTAGCAAATACCTGATTGTAGTGAACTAACATATCTGATAGATGCTCCACTCCTCGATATTTAATTGGCTGTGGCTTAGGCTGCTGAGAGTAGCAGTTGTGGGATGTTAACCTGATTTTGGATGGATCATCCAAACCAATCTGGCGAGCTACTCTTTCGACAACATCATCATAAGTGTGTAATTTTGACCTACAGAAACATCAAGAGTATAAATGAGTGTCTATATGACAGCACCGGAGATTTCTCAACCGAGCATACAACATTACTTGGGATGTGATTACTTACAACTCTAGACAAAAATCATCCTCTTTTGCCTTCTCTAGAGATCGGAAATGAACTATCTATAGAGAATCAAATAACACAAAAGAATTGACTATAAAATTGACAAATCAGGAGAGATGTTTGATGAAATTGAATAATTCAGTTTCCGTATAATCTAACTACTATATAAAAAGTTGAGGAATACAAAAGGTGCCCCTCTTGAACCTAATCTGCCCCCATTTCTAAAATTCTTTTATAAAAATAAAATGAGATGCCTGGAAAATCTCATTCAAGAAGAAGGTACCTGCCGATTGTGCACATATTCCAAATATGAAGGCACATCTGGATTTCGACAGTCTCCTTCATTTTCAGGAGGAGATTTCTGAAAGCATATTATGTCCCCATCTTCAATCTGAGGATAAAGCACCTAAAGGTCAGTGGCTGATCTGATAACATTCTAGCATAAGTAAAAAAACACATACCTGACTTGTTCGAAATGAGGCTCTCTTATCAAGGTGTTCACACATGACACAAGGCTCAAACTTGATTTCCTGAACAGCACACAACAAATATAATCTTTCTGTTAGGGCAATATCTGCTTATGAATAGTAAATTAACTTGCGCTCTTGGTTTGGTTTTATGGTTAAGAGAGTGTTTAAGAGTATGATAATTGTTACTTTTCAAAATGCTTTTTACTTGGAAAAACATCAAAATAATATTTTTCTTATTTTTTCAAATTCATTTTTGACATCAGCACGTCAAAACTATCCAAAAACACTAAAAAAATTAATTTGAAGCAAATTTTTTTTTTTGGACAAAAAGCAGGTTAAAACTCACTCCCAAACACCCCTTAGTCAACTTCCTTGATTGAATAGTTATGTTAGCCAGCTATGATACAAAGTATACTTGATATAGACAAACCTCATAAAGTTCAATCTCTTCCTCAGACGCAAAGCCAGCCATTTGATTAAGCTTTGCTAGAATTTCTATCGGTTTACTAGAATTCTTCACAAAAAGCCTACCAACATATCTGGGATCATGGCGTAATTTGTCATGTCAGAGGCATCAAGATTCAAGAGAACACAATGGACAAAGATAGGACAGCAAACAGGAGCCAAAGATTATTAAGTACCGTAATTCTTGTTTTTCAGGGTCATAAAGCTTGACGAAAAG
>Ga0307511_10007593_pt1 | contig 10906 bp, 5 predicted proteins | sample 13_EM_MG_FD_200266 | JGI IMG/M metagenome (GOLD analysis project Ga0307511, IMG submission 200266) | Populus trichocarpa ectomycorrhiza microbial communities from riparian zone in the Pacific Northwest, United States - 13_EM | ecosystem: Host-associated > Plants > Roots > Unclassified | place... | reverse complement strand
TTCAATACATTTCTAAACAAAAAGCACTTTAAACCACAGCCGTTATCAAAATCCCAATCAGGTTTTATAGCATCCATTATCTTGACCTCTGTCTTGAAGATGAAGAAACTTTGAAGCAGGTTTCCTTGGACTTTTTCTTTCTTCTACTTTTACCATAGCATTTCTACTTTTATCATAATATTAATTTCTTATGATTTGTTCTTAAGAAAACACGAAATTCAAATGGATTATAGTAATGGAATATCAATGATTTGTTTTTCTTTTTGATAAACAAAAGATTTAATGGAAATTTGAAGGTTCAAAGTTGATCAAATTAATCAAGTTTAATAAAAATACTAAATAATTTTATATAATCTGAACAATTATATTTATGTTTTAAAAAGATTTTTATTCAACTCATAGAAACTAATTATTCCTCCAATTTCATCAACTCCTTCAAAATCTTGGAGGTAATATCATCATAATTGAAATCTACAATTTTAACCTTGTCACCTTAATTGGGGATTCCGGCCCAACTTTTATATCCTACCAACCAGTAAGTTTTATCCGATGACTAGTCCAAATACCAACTATTCAAATATCCACGTTATTATCATGTCCACAAGCATGGCGTCCCAGCAAAACCTGGATTAGATTCCAAAGGAAACAATAATCATTAATAGGAATGGTCAATTATTGATTTAATTAAATGTTTATGGACCCTATTTTTGACAAATATGGTGTTAGCTACATCAACTTTTCGATTAGTTCAATTCACATAAACATGTTCTTAGACGGAGGAGTGTCTTCTTTTTCAATCAATCAAAATCAAGGTCCTAACGAATCAATGTATTTTGTCTGCTTTTTTTTTTGTCTAGACGTAGAAAATGGCATTCCATGCCATGCATGTAGTACTAGTACTAGTCTTTTTTTTTCCCGTCCTTTGATTTTTAGATTAGGTTACCTGCCTTGCCAAGAAAAGCCTCCATTAACCTCCTATATATAACCCAACCTTTCCACCATCTTGAGCTCAACACACTCAACTAGAAGCTTGCTTAGAAGCCATTGTAGCAAAGTAGCAAAATGGCTAGACCTAGCTCCTTTTCTTCTTATATGGCCATCTTTACATTAGCTTTCCTTGTGATCTTCACAAGTCACTCCTCAGCTCAACTCTCAACAAATTTTTACTCCAAGAGTTGTCCAAAAGTCTTTGGTGCAGTGAAATCTGTTGTTCAATCTGCAGTGTCGAAAGAGCGCCGGATGGGTGCTTCTCTTGTTCGCTTGTTCTTTCATGATTGTTTTGTCAGAGTATTTCTCTTTTTCTCTCTACTTAACTGAACTCTTCCCTTACTTTGCTAGGTGGTTTGTTACATGGCGTTAAATCCTTTGATTTTTTTTTTTTTTATATCAAAACATCAAAGTCATAAAAATAAATATTAATTTAATGTTTTTTCAAAATGAAATTACTTTAAAAAGCAACAAAAAGTAAAAACTATCACTCCTGGGTAAATTTTTTTTATCGGAATGGATTATTATATTGGCGCGCTAATAATGTGACAAACACAATTAGATCTTGAAAGGGACTGCTGTGCATAAAATATGTGTTTCTTATCATGAACAGCAAAAGTAAGAGAATTCTATGGTAAAAAACAAACTTAGAACAATTATATAGATATGCTGAAATCATGGTGATTGACACTTCTTCACTTTTCCTTCCTTGTCTCATTTGTTACATCAATTCACTCTAACTCAGCTCCCTAATTCCTGAAGAGACTAGCATTAACTTTTGCCGTCCAAAATCATACATGTTAATTTGTATGGATTTCTTTCTTCCATTACTTCGAATTATAATGACTTCTGTAAAATTTGATTTATTTTCTTTAACTGAATCACATAAACTTTATATTTCTAGTGAAAAGAGTTAAATATATAAAAAGATTTTTATGATGATCAGAGAATAAGTATGAGTAATATATGTGTTAGGAACACCAAAAAAAACCTCTTTTTTTTGTGAGTTAATTTATTTACTTGTAAGAATTAACATTCTGGGAAAATTTATTTACTTTTCTGACAGGGTTGTGATGGGTCAATACTTCTGGAGGATACTTCCTCTTTCACCGGAGAACAAACTGCTGGTCCAAATAATAATTCTGTGAGGGGATTTAATGTTGTTGCCAAGATTAAGTCTCAGGTGGAGAAAGTCTGCCCAGGCATAGTTTCATGTGCTGATATCGTAGCCATTGCTGCTCGTGACTCTACTGTGATTGTAAGTAATCGAAAGTTCTTTCCATTTCCTCTAAGTTTTTTTGTTCAATGTTTCGTTGAGACTGTTGTTAATTTCTTGCAGCTTGGAGGTCCATTTTGGAATGTAAAACTTGGAAGAAGGGATTCAAAGACAGCTAGCCTTTCTGCTGCCAACAGTGGGGTCATCCCTCCTCCAACTTCTACGCTTAGCAACCTCATCAATCGGTTTAATAGTAAAGGCCTCTCAGTCAAGGACATGGTTGCCTTATCCGGTACGTGTATATATATATATATATATACAATTGAGTAATATGCTAATTATGCAGAATAGTCTTCCAAAAATCAGTTTTCAAAATATCTCATTCATCGGATCGATGAATGAATCCACTATAATACTAATGGATCCTATAAAATTCAATTCAGTGGATGAGATTTTTTCCACAAGAAATATCTTCAATATGATTACTATAATTTAGGTACGTTTGATTGCGATCTTATGGTTGTTTTTCCTTGCCATTTGTTGGCTTTAATTTGTGCTGACTAGAGACGAAAAAGAAAGAAAGAAAAAGTACAAGGACAAAAAATAGTTTGATTAAAGAAATAAAAGATAAAAATATAGGATAAATTTGTTTCTAAAGATAATTTTGAAGTGAATTTTTGTATATTTTAAATAGAAAATATAAGGTGACATGATACTTTTATCCTCATTGTTTCTATTTTTTTTTTCCTGTTTTGAAACAATAACTAATTAAATGCTAAGTAAATATTGTTACCATTGTTCAATATCTATATATTACAATCTTTTTTATGACATAAATGCTTCATTCTAAAGCTGTTCAACATTGGTACCAGGATCCCACACAATCGGGCAAGCAAGGTGTACAAGCTTTAGAGCTCGCATATACAATGAGACCAACATAGATAGTTCATTTGCTACCACTAGGCAAAAGAACTGTCCATTTCCTGGACCGAAAGGAGATAACAAGTTAGCACCTTTGGATGTCCAAACTCCTACATCATTTGACAACAAATATTACAAGAATCTCATCAGCCAAAAGGGTCTCCTTCACTCTGATCAAGTTCTGTTTAATGGTGGATCAACAGATTCTTTGGTTAGAACTTACAGCAGCAATCCTAAAACCTTCAGTTCTGACTTCGTCACAGCCATGATTAAGATGGGAGATATTGATCCCCTTACTGGATCCCAGGGTGAAATTAGGAAGATATGTAGCAAGCGAAATTAAACTAGAGTGAAGCTTGATCGATGATCATTTCTATCTATTAATTAATTTCCATAAATTTGAAATAAGTAATTTTTTTTTTGATTTGGTTTGCTGCTAAGGTAAGGCTTGATTGATTGTTTGTATGAGATATAGAATGAAAAACTAGAAATGTATTCGCAAGTGTGAAATATTATTAGAGGAATTCAGTTAAATTTGGATTGCAACAATGAATAAGAGATATTATGAAAGTCTATTTTGATTAATTTTAAGGATGTTGATTTTATTTTTATTTTTTAAGATTTTGTCACTTTAACCTTTGATCGCACTGACCAAATTAAACCCTCATAACTTCTGTTTAATTGAAAAACATTAGCAAGTTAAGGAGACATGAAGATGCCGTGTAATTCCTAACATTGACTTAATGTCATATTTAGAGGAGACTTGGTTTTCTTTCCTGCATGGAACCCACCAATCACGTAATTTTTTGGATCCTAATGGAGCAAGATTGAGAAATTTTATTCTAATCAATCTATATTTCTTATAAACAATTATAACTAAATAAATAATTAATGAGGATAAGATATGATTTTTTTTTCTCTAATGCGAATGCCATGATTATTCTTGGAATCTAAAAGGTCCGGGGTCATAAACATATCCTTCACTTTGTATGTATAGTGAAATATGTTTTTTCTTTTTTAATTATGATCTCGTGTTTTTTCTTTTTTAATTTTATTCTTAGATTTTTTTATTAGTAGTGAAAATTGCCCCAACCAAGTTAACTTGGTCATATCAAAATAAATCTTACATGTTTTATTTTAAAGCATGGCTAGATAAGGAGTCGAGATGAGAGATTTTTTTTCTTTTAATTTTATCCTCATATTTTTTTTACCAGTTATATAGGTTACCTTTAACCGACCAAGTCTACTGATTCACGTCGAGAAAAATCTCACATGTTTAATTTGAAACTCGAGCTAGATAAGTTATCGGGTAGATAAATTTTATTTCTTTCAATTTCATTAATTTTTCTCAATTTTATCCTTATATTTTTTTTAACGGTCATTGTCATAACCCATTTTTGGGTCACTCTCAAATTATTTTTTTTCTTTTCTTTTCTTCAAAAAAAAAAACTGCACGGTGCCGTTTTGAACGACACGGTGCAGCTTCTTCTCCCATGCAAATGCAGAGACAGGGGAGAAGAAGATTTTTGAAATCTTTTTCCGCTCCCCCTCTCCTTAGTAAAGAAATATGCAGAATACGTGAAGGGATTCAATTGCTTTTATTCAGCTTACTTTCTCTGTTACAAGCACAGTATATATAACCAACTTTACAAAGGCTCCCTTTTCCTGATCCTATAGTTTCGGACTTATATATAGAAGGCTATTTCTATTAGGATACAATCACATGTTTACGGGGATTCTAGGATATATTTTACAGCTAACATCAGAGATATAATAGGACTCAAATACTGGAATTCCAACTTGGAGATAATTGCTCATACTTATCAACACTCCCCCTCAAGTTGGTGCGTAGATGTTGCTCATCCCTAGTTTGTTGAGACAGTCATTAAACACTTGGTTTGACAGTGCCTTAGTTAGCACATCAGCAAGCTGATCTTGAGATCGAACATGAGGAACTTCAATTAATTTTTCTTCCAGTTTCTCTTTGATAAAATGCCTATCAACTTCAACATGTTTTGTGCGATCATGTTGGACAGGATTATGAGCAATATCACATGCTGCCTTGTTATCACAGTATAACTTCATAGGGTTGACTGGCTTGATCTGTAAGTCTAGCATCAGATTTCTAATCCACAACAATTCACATATAGCTTTAGCCATTCCTCTATATTCAGCTTCAGCACTGGATCTAGCAACTACCTCTTGTTTTTTACTTCGCCATGTAACCAAGTTTCCTCCTACAAACGTGAAATAGCCTGATGTAGAACGTCGATCTTGAATCGACCCAGCCCAATCAGCATCTGTATAGCCGTGAATATCCAAATTGTGTCCTTTCGTGAATAAAATTCCTTTTCCTGGAGATGACTTTAAGTAGCGTAAGATTCAGATGACAACATTCATATGTTCTTCGCTTGAGGAGTGCATAAATTGACTGACCACACTCAATGCATAAGCTAAATCGGGTCGAGTATGTGCAAGATACATTAATCTTCCAACCAGCCTCTGATAGCGTTCCTTATTAGTAGGAACTTGATTTGAATCACCATGTAGTTTCAAGTTTTCTTCCATAGGACTGCTAGCTGGACTGCATGTTGTCATACTAGTTTCACTCAGTAAGTCTAAGGCATATTTTCTTTGTGATAGAAAAATACCTTTCTCTGATCTTGACACTTCAATTCCAAGGAAATACTTCAATTCTCCAAGATCTTTCATCTCAAATTCACGGGTAAGATGCTGCTGTAGTCTTTTCCTTTCTGCAGGATCATTTCCAGTCACTATCATATCATCAACGTACACAATGAGAGCTGTGATTTGTTTTTCGCTATGCTTTAAGAATAAAGTGTGATCTGAGTTACTTTGTGTGTAACCAACTGTCTTCATAAAATCTGTGAACCTTCCAAACCACGCTCTAGGAGACTGCTTCAAACCATATAGGGATTTTCTCAACCTGCAGACCTGTTTATTACTTTCAGCTTGCTGTTTACAGCCAGGAGGCAATTCCATATACACTTCTTCCTGGAGAGTTCCGTGTAGAAATGCATTCTTTACATCAAACTGATGTAGAGGCCAGTCGAGATTTACTGTTAGAGATGGTAGAATACGAACAATATTAATTTTGGCCACTGGTGAAAAAGTCTCCATATAATCGATTCCATATGTTTGAGTATATCCCTTGGCGACAAGTCTTGTTTTGCACCGTTCAATAGTTCCATCGGCTTTGTATTTAATGGTGAAGACCCATCTACAACCAACAGGTATTTTCCCTTTCGGCAAGTCAACAACTTCCCATGTTGAGTTCTTTTAAAGGGCTCTCATTTCTTCATTCATTGCCTCCCTCCATCTAGAATCATCCAAGGCTTCCTGCACATTGTTAGGAATAGATACAACGGATAATTGATGTACAAATGCCATTTTTTCTTATGACAGTCTATGGTAGGATACATAGTTATTCATAGGATATTTAACTTTAAAGTGAAGGACCGGTTCATAGTTCACCTTGGGTTTACCTCTTGTGACTCGATTAGGTAGTTCTTTTAGAGGTTCAGATGGAGGACTCTCATGAGACTCAAGTATGGAATCGACCGGGGAAGACAATTGGTTAACTGGTACATTATGGGAAACTGTCGGCACCTCCAAGTTATCTTCATTACTGTCAATGATTTCAATTTCTGGACCATCACTACCATAACTTGCATCACTGGTATACTCCTCCCTGTCCTGGTGATCCCCAATGTTCTCATCACCCGGATATTCATTGCTAGTTTCCAAGTTATCCAATCGGTTACCTTGTACAATGACATCCAAATTGTCTGCAGGATTAGCTGATTCTGCAGGATTAGTTGATGTCTGCACTTTGTCGCTAGCCTCCCATTGAGTTGAGCCAGCAGAATAATACATAGTAGTTTCATGAAAGACCACATCAAGAGTAACATAAAGTTTATGAGAAGGAGGGTGATAACATCGATAGCCTTTTTGATGCAGGGCATAGCCAACAAACACACATCTAAGTGCCCGAGGTTCCAGCTTAGTTCGCCAGCCTTTATGAAGATGCACAAAGGCTACACATCCAAAAACTTTAGGAGATAAATTTGGCATGGTAGGAGCATTGACAATGCAATGAAGAACCTCAAAAGGAGTTTGAAATTGCAGAGAACTAGAAGGTACACGGTTGATGATGTAGGCTCCAACAGTGACAGCTTCTTCCCAGTAACTGGTAGGCATGTTGGCTTCAAATAAGGAGGCACGAACAACCTCAAGAAGGTGGCGATTTTTGCGTTCAGCTACACCATTTTGTTAAGGGGTGTAAGGGCAAGTTGTTTGATGAACAATGCCATGTGAATTCAAGTAATGTTTCAAGCTGTGATTGATGAACTCTCCCCCATTATCAGTACGGATAACCTGAATGTTAGATTGATACTGTGTTGCTATCATTTTGTGAAATTGCTGGAATAGAGAACTCACTTCACTCTTTGATTTCATTAAACAAATCCAAGTCATACGAGTGTGATCATCAATGAACGAAACAAACCAACGTGATCCATTCAGAGAAGGAGTATTTGCAGGCCCCCATACATCAGAGTGAATAACCATAAAAGGTGCAGGACTTTTATTCATACTAATAGGAAATGAAACACGATGACTTTTAGCAAGTTCACAAACATCACACTTAAAGTCTGAAACAATCACTTGCGAGAATAACTGTGGGAATAATTTCTGTAAATATCCAAAGGATGCAGACCTAAACGCCTGTGCCACAACCAGATTTCAGAATTCTGATGTTTATCAGGTGTTTTAGCTGAGAACACTTGGGCCAACTGAGTTGAGCTTGCCGGAATCAGATCTAGATAGTCAAGCTTCCCTCTCCTAGTACCATAACCAATTGTCTTCCGAGTTTGAATGTCCTTGAATATACAAAGGTTAGGCCAAAAAATCACAACACATTTCAAAGCACAAGTTATTTGGGCAACATATAATAGATTATGATTAAGAGAAGGGACAACAAGCACTGAATCTAAGTTCAAATTTTTTGTAAGGGAGATCGTGCCTTCTCCTAACACAGAAGAAATGGTACCATCAGCTATGGATACTATATGTTGATTTGAAGGCTTTATGGACTGGATACAATTATTATTAAAGGTCATGTGATTTGTGGCAACTGAATCAATTATCCATTCACTATTTCTAACAAAAGTGGAGGTATGAAGAGCCTTACCTGCATTCCCAGCAGTAGCAATAGAAGAGGAGGATTTCCCAAGATTGTTGACAGGATTGTTGACAGATGTATGATTGGGCTCTGCCACAGCAACTGAAGCATGAGGATTTGTCTTTAAGTTTCGTTTACGAGGTGCTTTGGAAAAATCCCACCATTTTAGATAACCAATCAATTCATAGCATCGTAGTTTGGTGTGTCCTGTTTCACCACAGTGAGTACACATGCGTTCTGGTCGTGCAACTCCTATTTCATAGCTGCGATTTTGTGATCCAATTGACTGATTATGATTTGGTGAACCAGATGCTCGCTCTGGTTTCAGGTTCATTGGTCGTTGATATTTGATTCGACGAGCTACCATAACAGATGGTTCTGAGTGTCCAGGTTCGCCATTCAGTGTGTTTCGTCGGACAGAATCACGACGAACATAGGCATACGTTTCCTCAAGGTCTAGTACAGAATCTCTCCTGAGGATCTCACCACGAATTTGTTCAAACTCTTCATTGAGTCCATTCAGAAATATATGTACCCGCAGTCTCTCAACTGATTTTTTATAGGCAATTACATCATCAGGGTCGTTCATGACAATTTTATCGCGATGATCTAGTTCTTGAAAGATTTCTATCAGATCACCATAATAGGTAGAAATAGGACGACCAACCTGTTTGGTGGAGAACGCATGTTGATTTAATGCAAATAATTATGATTCATCTACCCCATCATAGAATGCTTTGGCAAGAGCATTCCAGATCCCATGTGCAGTAGGCATTCTAAGGTAGCGTTTCATAATCTCTGGTGACATGGAAGTCAACAACCATCCTTTAACTTTCTAATTCTCAGCATACCATTTAGCATAGGATGGATCGGTTGTCTCTGGAGATGTGTTATTCATAAGATAGTCAGGTTTCTCTCGCCCTGCAATCTGCATCTCCATGATTTGAGACCAGACATCATAGTTGCTTTCGGTAAGGATGACATTAGTTGAGAAACTGGAATTCTCTGATTGAACATGGATAACTGGTGCAGAGGAGGATGATTCGGTTTTGTCACTAGTCATGGTACGGAGGGAAAGTTTATAAGGTTTCAGGATTTGTGTTGTGATGATATAGAGCAGATACTACACCTAGCTCTGATACCAAGTTAAGAAATATGCAGAATACGTGAAGGGATTCAATTGTTTTATTCAGCTACCTTTCTCTGTTACAAGCACAGTATATATAACCAACTTTACAAAGCTTTGTTTTCCTGATCCTATAGTTTCGGGCTTCTTGGATAACTATATGGAAAGCTATTTCTATCCAGATACAATCACATGTTTACAGGGATTCTAGGATATATTTTTACAGCTAACATCAGAGATACAATAGGACTTAATTACTGGAAATCCAACTTGGAGATAATTACTTAGACTTATCAACAGTTTCTTTCTTATCGCAACATCAAGCATACACATGTACAGAAGAAGTTATGCACCAAACCTCTTCTCCTGACTTGTAACGCTAGAACAAGACATATTAAATGCTAATTAATTCGTCAAGATTCAAAGTCAAGGTTGTTGGTGGATGGCTTGATTCAAATGATACGGTAATCCATTGATAACCAGAAATTGAAAGAAGGGAAATCAATTAATATAAACACTGCACCAAGCTTTTTCCTTGCCTTAATTTGCAAATTGTCGGTGGATATTGTGGGCACCAAAATTGGTTACTCCTCGATAGACCCGTATATTTAAGCACAAATTAGATAATTAGTATACAAAATAAAAGGAAATATAAATTAACATAGCAGCAAAAAAAATTTGATGAAAGAAGATATTTTTGAATGTCATGCTCTGAACTTTGACATTTAATTAAATGTCACTTTTATGAATTGCGACATTACTTAGACATTACTTAAATATTGTGGTCGTTACTACGATGAAATTTTAATTGATGTGGTGACTCACAAACACAATATCAATTAAATTTAGGATAAATTGACCGATCGGTTTATAATTATCAGTTAAATTGGCCAACCGATTAATACTAAAAATAGAAGACAATCATTTTGTGAATAATAACTTTTTAAGATTTTATTTGGAATCTACTTTTTTAGTCTACACGTTGGATATAAATGTATATTTTAACTCATAAAACATATTTAAAAATAAAAGATTCATAAAATTATATTTTTTTGCTAGAGATGTTTAGTAATAGCAGCATGTATTAAATATCATGCTTAGAAATAACAGCATTTTAGTAAATATCATATTTTAAAAGTGCGACAAGATGAAAATGTATTATTTCTTCAATTATTTTTTTAAATTGTGTTATTTGCAAAAACTTTCAAATTACTACTGTGCTATTATTTAAAAAAAAAAAAAGAGAAAACCATACTCAAGGCAGATTCAGAACTACTTTATCAGTGGTAGGCAATTCTTTGTACTACGTTGGCAATATGACACAATAATTATATGTGCACGGCTGCACAAGGAAATGGACAGTCTGTTGTTTTCTGGTGGTTGCCAGTGTTTATGAATTATAGAAAGGCTCGTTTGCCGACCTGTGTTCATATGGAACAGAGAGAGTAGATCA
>Ga0307511_10007592_pt1 | contig 10907 bp, 5 predicted proteins | sample 13_EM_MG_FD_200266 | JGI IMG/M metagenome (GOLD analysis project Ga0307511, IMG submission 200266) | Populus trichocarpa ectomycorrhiza microbial communities from riparian zone in the Pacific Northwest, United States - 13_EM | ecosystem: Host-associated > Plants > Roots > Unclassified | place... | reverse complement strand
TGATGGCAGGATCGGTAAAGCGCATCACCACGTTGTCCTCGTAGCCCTTGCCGAAGCCGAACTTCGACACGACGAGAAACGGATCGGCGATGCGATAGAGCACGGTGACGTCGACCGCAACCGGGTAGCCGTCGACGGTCGGCACGTTGATCGCCGCGACCGTGCGATGGTCGGCGCCGCGTTCCGTCTCATCGTTGGTGAATTCGATGGCCTGCACGTTCCGCGGAAACGTCCGGATCGTTTCGTATCCGGAGATGGCTCGCCGGTAGCCGGGCTCCACGAGCTGCTTCTGCAAGCCCTTGCTCATCCCGAACGAAACCTGCCGCAGCCCAATCTGGTCGAGCGGGACGTAGGTGAAGAGGCAGGCCCGCATCAGGATGATCGGCACGATCACCACGCCGACGCGAAGAAGGAACCGAACGAACGCTCCTCGAAGCGGCGGCAGTTTGATGGGGAACGAAGGCTTGAAACGCGGAGTGGACGTGGCGGACTCGAACATAGCGGAGATTGTACGCGTCGCGTGAGCGTAGCGCCGACGGCCCTATTTGTGTGCGAGTCCTACTTCACGCCGAGGTTCTCCTGGATGAACTTCCACATCGCGGCCCGCATGTGCGCGTTCAGCGCCGGATCGACCACGCCGTGCCGCGACTTCGGATAGACCTGAAGCTGATACGGCTTGTTCGCCTTCTCCAACTCGTAAATGAACTGAATCGTGTTCTGCATGTGCACGTTGTCGTCGATCGTCCCGTGCATCAGAAGGATGTTGCCGTGCAGGTTCTTGGCTGCCCAGCGCGGGGCAGTGTCCTTGTAACCGTCAGGATTGTTCTGCGGCATCAGCATCACACGCTCGGTGTAGATCGAGTCGTAGTCGCGCCAGTCGGAAACCGTGCCGCCCGCCAGTCCGGCGCTCCACATCGTGCTGTGCGTCAATGCGAACGACGTCATGAAGCCACCGTAGCTCCAGCCGCTCAGCGCCACGCGTGAGCCGTCGACGTACGACTGCGACGTCAGCCACTTCAGCCCATCCTCGAGATCGCGCAACTCGCCTTCGCCCATGCGCTTGTACGAAGTCCAGGCCGACTCGGCACCCTTGCCGCTGGCGCTGCGGTTGTCGCAAACCCAGACGATCACGCCGTGCTGGGCCAGGAACTGGTGCCAGAGATACGTCTGCCCGCCCCAGGCATTGCGCACCTGCTGCGCGTGCGGGCCGGAGTAGGTGTGCTCGTAGACCGGATACTTCTTCGACGGATCGAAGTTGGCCGGCTTGATGATCATCGCCTCCATCACGAAGCCGTCGCGCGTTTTGACCTGCACGAACTCCGGCTTGGAAATGTTCAGATCGCGCATCAGTGGCGCTTCGTTGGCGTCGACGACGCGGACGCTGCTTCCGTCGTTGCGACGAAGCGACGTCGACGGCGGCGTGGCGGCATCGGAGTAGGTGTCGAGATACGACGTGAACGACGGATTGAAATTCGCGTTGTGCTGTCCCAGCGCCTCGGAGAGCCGCTTCAATCCGCTGCCGTCGAGATGAACGCGATAGACGTCGGTGCCGAGGACGGAGCGCTCGGTGCCGGAGAAATAGATGTAGTCGTTAGCCGCGTCGATGCCGTGCAACGTGCGCACTTCCCACGGCCCGCTGGTGATCTGACGAATGAGCTTGCCGTCGGCGGCATATTGATAAAGGTGCTTGAAGCCGGTCCGCTCGCTCAGCCAGAGGAACGACCCGTCCTTCAGCCAGACCGGGTTGCCGGTGACGTCCACCCATCCCTTCGTCGTCTCACGGAAAAGCGTCTTCGGTGCGGCCGCGCCTTTTACGTCGGCAGCATCGAGATCGAGCCAGTACTGCTCGCGATTCTGGATCTGGTAGAGGACCTTTGAGCTGTCCGGCGACCAACTGACGAGGACGATGAGGAAGTCAGCGCTGCTGTAACTCTCCGTGCTGATCTCCTTCGGCGCCGCGCCCGAAACGCTGACCACGAAAAGCTTGGCAATCGGATTCGGCGCGCCCGCCTTCGGATACAGCTCCGACTCGACGTTCTGCTGGTAGGGGATGTGATCGACGACTGCGAAATGCTTGACCGGCCGCTCGTCGAGTTGCAAGTAAGCGATCCGCGACGAATCCGGGCTCCACCAGTAGGCGCGAAAGTTTCCGCGGCCGTAGACCTCTTCCTGATAGACCCAGTCGAGGATGCCGTTCTGCATGTTCTCGTTACCGTCAGTCGTGAGCTGCCGCTCGCGCTGCGTGGCCACGTCGACGACGTAGATGTTGTTCTCGCGCACGAACGAAACGAGGCGCCCGTCCGGACTGAAGGCCACTTCCTCTTTCTCGCCGGGCGAGGAGGTAAGCCGCGTCATCGCGTCGGCGTCGAAGGCATAGAGATAGATGTCGTTGCCGATGGTGATCAGGACGCTCTTCTTGTTCGGGCTGTAGTTCCAGTTCCGCGCCTTAGCGAACCCGGATGCTTCATCAGCCGTGACGCCGGCGATCTTCTTCGCCGCCGCCTCGAGCTTGGCGGCGTTGAACAGGACGCGCTTGTTCCCCGTCTCGCTTTCGATGACTGCCTGCTCAACGACCTTCCCATCCTCGGTACGCGGCCAGGCAAACGTCTTGTCATCTAGCCAGTTGAACCCTCCCTGCGGCGCCCCGGCAAACGAGACGCGCGCCTTCGGATCGAAGATGTTCTCCAGCGTCAGCTCCCGAATCGTAGGCTTCGGCTGAGGCGTGGTCTTCACATCCTGCGCAAGCAAGGACGAGGCGAAAAGAAGGAGCAGAGCGATGCAGTTCTTCAACATGGAGGCGGTTTATACCGCGCCCGACCGTCGGGAAGGAAGAGGAGCGGGGGAGCCCAGCGAGATCGCCCTACTTTTTTCGAGAACCGGTGTCTCTCTATCGGGCATCAGTGTGCTATAAGGAAGCAAATCCGTACATGGGGAAGGCCGCGCGAAAGATCGCGGTGCATCATGCCTCGGGTAACTCCGAGCACAGGAGGAGTACGCCATGGCTCATGCCGGCCGGTTTGCGATCATGCTCGTCGTCGCTTTCGTCACCAACGTTGCCTTTGCTCGCGGAAACCTGAAGGAACTGACCGTCCCGCTGAAGTACACGCCACAGGAGGGTGTTCACACGACCTCCGCGGACCTTCCGCCAGCCTTTCTCAACCAGCCAGTGGATGTCCGCGTTGAAGACGCGCGCAAGTTGGATGATCCACTTGTTATCGGTCAGGGCACCGGCGGAGACGATAAGGTTTTTCCAATCCACGCCGACCACGACGTCATCGCCTTTATTCAGGAGATGGTTACCGGAGTGGGCAAGGAATGGTCGCTCAAACAAGAGCATCCCGCCGCCCGAACGCTCGTCCTGCAAGTCACCCGTTTCTACGTCGACGAAGGCAACAAGGCCCTCGGCTCAGTCTATGGAACCGAGGTGAAATTCGCATTCGTCCTCAAAGACGCCCACGGCAAAGCCCTGGCGGAGGGCACAGGAACCGGCACCGCCCACCGCTACGGCAAGGCCCACAGCCCCGAAAACATCAACGAAGTCCTCAGCGACGCATTGAAGGAAGCCTACGCGAACGTGCTCGCCGATCAGGGATTACAGAAGGCGTGGATTTCCGGCGCAGTGTCCGTCAGCAATGCAGCGCCTGCCGCCGAATCAGCCGAGGAACGACTTCGGAAGTTGGACGATTTGCTGAAGAAGGGGTTGATTACGAAGGCGGAGTACGACAAAAAGAGGGCCGAGATCCTTAAGGATATGTGAGCAGGACATGAAACTAATCTCGACTCCATCCCACGAAGGCGACAGTTCTTTTCAGAGGGGGAAGTACATGCGTGATACATCAATCGTCGTGATCTTACGAACTAGTGTCGCTGTCCTTCTTCTCGCGTGCACTCTTGGCGCACAACACGGGGTTGCCCAGGCGCATCAAGCCTCGCGCCCGGTCTCGCGGGATGCTTCAACGCCCATTACGGTGCACCTATCGATCGACCGATACCCGAAGGTAGGCGAGAGCGCGACGGTCACTTGTGAAGCGACATCCGCGATGCCGAGTCCAGACACGGCTCTGAACATTGAGCTGCCCGCCGACGCGACATTGGAAGCTGGGTCGGTTTCGTGGCATGGCGATCTGGTCCCAGATCAGCCAACCAGCATCGCTGCCGTCGTCCGGTTTAAGCAACCCTTCCGAGCAAAGATCCTCTGTCGTGCGTTGCGTCGTATCGATCGGGACAATGCTTGGGGTGACCTTGATGCCATCTACCTCACCGGCACGAATCAGATTGGAGTCCGCGGTTTTCCGATCGCAATGGAAGGGTTCGTCCTGCCGGACGCGGGAGAGGAACTCCTGACTGCTGATAGCTTTACTTCGTCGCGCGGTGTTCTTGTCACTCCGTCTGCGGCCGACCCCGCCACGAGGCCTACTCCACCCGCTTGCAATCCCAGTTCTACACCGACCGATCGAGCCGCCGCGAACAACTCGCTATCTGTGTTGGCAACGGCCGGCCAGCTTACGGTCACCGGCCACTGGGGCTATGACGACCGCACAGGAACGTACGTGCCGGCAAGGGAGTTCCTAGTCGAGATCGTGCGCGGAGACAACGCGGCGCACCTGGCGTACTGCTACACGGATCTCAACGGATTTTACAGCTGCGGCCCGTTCACTAACCCTGGGACAGCAGGGGTCAAGAGCTACATGCGCTCGTATGCGAGCTACACCCCGTATTCCGACGTGCTTGCCGTGGTCAATCCCGACTATGGAACAACGAATTCCGTCGCTTTCACTTTCCCCACGTCATCGGCGACAAAGGTCCTTGCCGACGGGACTCAGGACATTGGCTCTTGGAAAAGCCCGGCTGGTACCGACTACAACAGAGCCTACTGGATCCAGTGGGACCTCAATCGGACCTGGCGTTATATCTGGTTCGGTGCTGGCTCCTCTCGCAATCCACAAGAAACTGCCGGGTCAGGAACGGTCCAGTGGAAGCTCAGCAGCACCGATGGTACGTACTACAACAGCGGAGGCAACATTCATCTCACGGGAGAGGATCCACTTTCCGATACCACCCTTGGGCATGAGTTCGGTCACAACATTATGTACTCAGCGTACGGATTCTGGTTTCCGACGGCGAATTGTCCAAATCCGCATTACATCAATGGCGCAAGCCACGTGAACTGCGCATGGACGGAGGGTTGGGCCAACTTCCTTGCGCTGGCAGTGAACAATGACCCCGTCTTCCGATGGGCCAGCGGCAGCAGTCTCAATCTCGAGACGCCCACATGGGGGACGCCAAACTGGGATTCGGGCGAAGCGGTCGAGGGTCGTGTTGCGGGAGCCCTATGGGACATCCTTGACAGCGCTAACGATGGGTCTGACCAGTACAGCGACGGTAGCATTGCCAATATATGGGATACGCTGAAACACCAGACGGACAATCGCTTCAGCGAGTACTGGGCAGCATGGCAATCGCGTGGTCACACCGTACCGGGGCCGCTCGAGTCCATTTATCAGAACACCATCAACTACCATTCCAACTACACGTTGACGGTGACGGGCGGTGGAACTGGATCGGGCACGGTTACAGGAACGGGGATCAGTTGCACGATCAGTGCGGGGAGCGCCAGCGGGACGTGCAGTGCGAACTACACGTCCAATACGGTGGTAGCCCTGACGGCAACGCCGACGGGGGGCTCGACGTTCAGCGGCTGGGGTGGGTCATGTGCCGAGACCGGCGGTTGCAGCGTCACCATGAGCGCCAGCAAGAGTGTGTCAGCGTCGTTCGCCCTTCCGAGCTACACGTTGACTGTGACGGGTGGCGGAACCGGTCAGGGAACGGTGACGGGAACGGGGATTAACTGCACGGTCAGCTCAGGGGGCACGAGCGGAACCTGTAGTGCGAGCTATGCCGCTGGAACTGGGGTGACATTGACCGCAACGCCAACCGGCGGCTCGACGTTCAGTGGTTGGGGCGGAACGTGCGCGGGGACGGGCGGTTGCAGCATCACGATGAACGCCAATAAGAGCGCTTCGGCGTCGTTTACGGGAGTGACGAACTACACATTGTCGGTGACAGGCGCTGGGACGGGCCAAGGCACAGTGACTGGTACTGGGATCAACTGTACGATCATCGCGGGGAGTACGAGCGGAACATGTAGTGCGAGCTACGCGTCGGGAACGGGGGTATCACTGACGGCGACGCCGGCTGGAAGCTCGACGTTCAGCGGCTGGAGTGGAAACTGTTCGGGAACGGCAGGGTGCAGCATCACGATGAACGCGACCAAGAGTGCATCCGCATCGTTTACTTCACTTATCAATACACAGATCCGCAACGACTTCGATGGCGACCGTAAGGCTGACGTCTTCTGGCGGCATCCCTCCGGTGCCAATGCAGTCTGGTTTATGAACGGGGGCACGCGGGCTTCAGGTCTTTATGCGCCGTCCGTCGATGCCGGTTGGATTGTGGCTGGCACCGGTGACTTCAATGGAGACGGCAAGGCCGATCTGCTTTGGCGGAACACGACGTCCGGGTTGGTCGCCGTCTGGCTGATGAATGGTGCGGTCATGACCTCGTCGGCCTCTTTGAACTCGCTGGACGGCTCATGGACAGTTGCCGGCATCGGAGATTTCAACGGAGACGGGAAGGACGACATCCTGTGGCGGCATTCGTCGGGTACGAACGCCATCTGGTTCATGAACGGCACGATCCTCTCGTCGGGACTCTATACGGCCGTCCTCGAGCCTGGTTGGACGGTTGCGGCAGTCGGCGACTTTGATGGAGATCACAAAGCCGACATCCTGTGGCGTCAGTCCTCATCAGGCATCAACGCAGTATGGCTGATGAATGGGGCGACCAGGACTTCCGGTACCTACGTCAACACACTGGAACAAGCGTGGACGCTGATTGCCACAGGCGATTTCGACGGCGATGGGAAGGCGGACGTCCTCTGGCGCAGCACCTGGGGCACCAATGCCATCTGGTTCATGAATGGCGGCGTTATCCGGCAGGGCGCGTACACGACTTTGCTCGACCCGAGTTGGACGCTCGTTTCCGCGGGCGACTTCAACGGAGATAGCAAGGCCGATGTGATGTGGCGTCACACGGATGGACTCACGGCCGTCTGGCTGATGAACGGAACGGCCATCAGTGGCACATACTGCCCCATTCTCGACACCGCGTGGATAGCACGCCCCAAGCCATCCACCAACGGTCAGTAAGTATTGACCGGCGCTCTTCTGTGCATTTCGGGCAAGAGCGCCGGTCTCCCTGCCGGGGGATGCTTTTACTAATGGATGCGACCGGCTTGCTGGTCGGCAGATGACGCAGATTCTTGTGAACGCCGGGCTGCTTGGAGTGTGTACGATCACCGTCGGGGTCCTCCGGCGCTTTGCGTTACAATCCTCCTCCCACCGCGGTTCGCCCTTGGGTCGAGCCTCGCACTATTCGAAGGAGCAACGAATCACATGACCGCTACACTCGAAGTTACGCATTCATTTGAAGCTGCCCGCGCTGCGGGGCGGGATCCATTCAAAGTCAAGGATCTGAGCCTCGCCGCGCTCGGAAGAAACGAGATCAGGCTTGCTGAGCATGAGATGCCCGGTCTCATGGCTGTCCGGGAGACGTATGGGAAATCGAAGCCGCTGAGCGGCGCGCGCGTCATGGGGTCGTTGCACATGACGGTGCAGACAGGTGTCTTGATCGAAACGCTGGCTCATCTCGGCGCCGACGTTCGCTGGGTTAGCTGCAACATCTTTTCGACGCAGGACCATGCTGCGGCGGCTGTCGTCGTCGGACGGCCGGAAACCGGCGGGACCGTTGACGATCCGAAAGGCATTCCTGTCTTTGCCTGGAAAGGCGAAACACTCGAAGAGTATTGGTGGTGCACCTCCGAGGCGCTGTTGTGGCCGGATGGCGGCGGACCGAATCTCATCGTTGATGATGGAGGCGATGCCACGCTGCTCGTGCACAAAGGCGTCGAGTTTGAAGCGAAGAAACAGGTTCCTGAATTCAATCCCAACGACGACCCTGAAGAGTGGGGCGTCATCCTTGATCTTCTTCGCGCCGAATTGAAACGCGATCCGCAGCGGTGGACGCGCGTTACCGCGGCCATCAAAGGTGTCTCCGAGGAAACCACGACGGGCGTACACCGCCTCTATCAGATGATGGAAGCAGGAGAGTTGCTCTTTCCGGCCATCAACGTCAACGACTCGGTCACCAAATCGAAGTTCGACAACATCTATGGATGCCGCCACTCCGTCGTCGACGGCCTCAATCGCGCCACCGACGTCATGATCGCCGGCAAGCTCGCGCTGGTCTGCGGCTTCGGCGAAGTGGGCAAAGGTTGTGCGCAGGCATTGCGTGGGCAGGGAGCGCGCGTCGTCGTCACCGAAATCGATCCCATCTGCGCGCTGCAGGCGGCCATGGAAGGCTTCGAAGTGCGTACCCTCGATTCGGTCGTTGAGCGTGCCGATATCTTCGTTACTGCCACCGGAAATCGGAACGTCATCACTGCCGATCACATGGCCCGGATGAAGAACAAAGCCATCGTCAGCAATATCGGGCACTTCGACAACGAAATCGACATGGCTGGCCTCAAGAAGTTCGCCGGCGTCAAGCGGGTCAACATTAAACCCCAGTACGACGAGTGGGTTTTCCCGGATGGCCATAGTGTTCTGGTGCTTGCCGAGGGGAGACTGATGAACCTCGGGTGCGCAACGGGACATCCGTCGTTTGTCATGTCTGCCTCCTTTACGAACCAGGTGCTGGCCCAGCTCGCGCTCTGGCAGAACAAAGGGGAGTATCAGAAACAGGTCTACGTGCTGCCGAAGAAGCTGGACGAGGAAGTGGCTCGCCTGCACCTCGCGCATCTCGGTGTTGAGCTGACGAAGCTAACTGCCGATCAATCGAAGTACCTCGGGACGCCGGTCGAAGGGCCGTATAAATCGGATCATTACCGCTACTAAGACCTCGCGCAGCGGCGTCGCTATCGATGGGAATGCATCGATGATTTTCCAAGGTGCGCTTATCGAAACCAGCCGCGAATGTGCGCGATATTGCGCTGGCGGATTGATTTTCTGGTAATATGCACAAATCGATGTGCAAAAGCACAAGAAGGAGTGAACATCGTGCCTAGACCCAGATTGAACGTTTCTGCTCCCCCGTTATCCGGCGGACAGGCCTCTTACGTGTTGGAGCGCCTGATTGCCGACCGTAGGATTTCACCAGGTGAGGTCAGCCGTTACGTCAGCGATATGCATCGCGAGATCAGCGATCTCGAATCGCGTTTGCAGACTCTGCGTACGCACGCTGGCGCATCGACCGGCACTGGAACTGGCGCCTCAGGCACCGGTACCGGCGCACGCCGTGGCCGTCCGCCCGGACGCCCGCCTGGAAGACCACCCGGAAGGCCGCCTGGACGCCCGCCAGGAAGCGGTAAGCGTCGTGGACGTCCGCCCGGAAGCGGCAAGAAGGCAGCACCACAAGCGGGAAGCGCAATCGCGCAGACCGGGGTTGCCGTCAAGCGCCGCCGTCGTCGTTCGGCGATCACGCCGGAGCAGTTGGCGTCGCGTCAGCTTCAGGGACGCTACCTCGGACTGATCCGCCAGATCCCGGCCAGCAGACGCGCTCAGTATCAGAAGATTGCCAAGGAATCAGGACGCGAAGCGGCCATCAATGCGATGAAGTCCGCCGTCGGCCGGTGATTCAATCCTCGAATGTTCGTAACAAAGGGCGCTCTTCGTGGCGCCCTTTGTTTTTCCTGCTGCTTTTCATCTGCGCGGCAGCCCATGCGCGCACGACCCGCGTAACGCTTCTCCATTTCTCCGACTATCACTCGCATGCGTTGCCGTTCTACTCCGAGGGACGCGAAGCGCAGGGCGGCGTTGCGAGGGCGATTGGTTATTTGCGAGCTGAGAAACAACGCGGCGCGCTGGTCTTTTCCGGCGGCGACACGATCAACAAAGGCTCGCCCGCCTGGTCGGACAAATATCGATGTGCGGAATGGCCGTGGTTCAACGGAATCATCGACGCCATGGCATTCGGCAATCACGATCCCGACTACGGCTTTGCTGAGTTGCAGTCATGTATCGGTAAGGTCCGTTATCCGGTCCTGAGCGCGAACACCAACGGATTCAAGCCGTCGCACCTGTTCATCGTCAATGGCATTCGCATAGGTGTCTTTGCTGTAGCCGGCAGCGATTTCAAGACGCTCATCAAAGATCCGGCGTTGCAATTCACCGATCCCGTCGCTGCGGCGCGTGATGCCGTTCGTGATCTACGCGAGACACAACACGCAGACGTCATCGTCATGATCGGACACGAACATCTCGATGATGACTTTGCATTGGCGCGTTCGGTGCCCGGCATCGATCTGATCTTTGGAACGCACAGCCACCTGAAGCGTGAGCTCACGCGCATCGACGGCACTTCGACGTGGTTCATCTCACCGTTTCAATACCTGACGTACATCAGCCGTGTCGTACTGACGTTCGACGGACACAAGCTCGCGTCCGTCAGCGGGCGCCTGGTGCCGGTCGACGATCGGATGCCGATCGATAAGACGATTGCGCGGCGCGTGGCAAAGATGCAGCGCGACCTCGAACATGATCCGCAGTACGCGAGCATGTTTGCAACCATCGGTACGTTGCCCGCGCCATTGCCAGTCGAAGCGCTGGCCCAGAGGAGCGTCGAGATCATGCGCGATTCCGCTCACGCCGACGTCGCGTTATCGACGGCCAGCAGCTTCCGGCAGGCACTCGATCGCGGCCCGGTTACGCTCGAAGCGTTGCGCGCAGCGATGCCGTACGACAATGACATTCTCGTCTACTCGCTGCGCGGCGACATCGTGGAGAAGCTCCTCGCGTATGGCCAGTCGCGGAAAGGAAGCGATTCCTTTCCGTTCGTTGCGGCGCCGTCAT
>Ga0307511_10007591_pt1 | contig 10907 bp, 8 predicted proteins | sample 13_EM_MG_FD_200266 | JGI IMG/M metagenome (GOLD analysis project Ga0307511, IMG submission 200266) | Populus trichocarpa ectomycorrhiza microbial communities from riparian zone in the Pacific Northwest, United States - 13_EM | ecosystem: Host-associated > Plants > Roots > Unclassified | place... | reverse complement strand
AATTTAATTTAATTTTAATGTAACGTGATTGTAATTTATAATGTAATCGTAATTGTTAGGAAGTAAATTGAGAGGGAAAAAAAACATGAAATGGAAGCATTGAAACGCCAAATGGAAAGAATGAAGAGAAGAAGAAGAAGAAAAAAGCCTAGGAAAACACAGAGCTCTCTCCTTTCTTACCCCCTTTGGTCTCCTCACCCAAAAACCAAAACTTAAGCCATGGATCTGCTCTCGTTCTCGTCCTCCACAGCAACCTCACAATTTTCCTCTAAAAAACCCACTCTCTCTCACCACCACCACCACCAAAACCCCACTTCATTTTTCCCCTTCAGTTTCAAACACATTACACCATCTTCTCCAAAACTTTCACCTCTCAAAACCTCCCTTAAATCCTCCAAGACCCTAACTCCAATTCCCCAACTGGACGCTCCTCAAACACCGGCCACCTCCATGAGAGGGGCTGAGACGGACGCTATGGGTCTATTGTTGAGGGAGAGGATTGTGTTTCTAGGGAACAGTATAGATGATTTTGTGGCTGATGCTATTATTAGCCAGTTGTTGCTTCTTGATGCTCAGGATCCTACTAAAGATATCCGTCTCTTCATCAATTGTCCTGGTGGTTCTCCTAGGTAATCTTAAATAACAGCCATTTTCCACTTTCTTATTTTGAGCTTGAAGTTTGAATCCATTTTTACTTACACCTACATTTTTATAAGGAAGATACGTGCTTTTATTTTTAATGGTTTCTTTTGAAAATGAAACAACCCATATGCTGTTTTGTTTATTAAAGCAGTATTAGTTGGTTCAAGAGGTTGAATTGAGGTGGGATTAGGGAAATGTATTAGGTTATAATCTTATTCAACAGGGATAAAAATGGTCTAGAAATTCTATGGAATGATTATTTGTTCTAATCTTATTTTGTTTAGTAATATATTTTTTAATCCAATTTATATAATTAAACAGTCATTAGTTATTCTTCAAGGCTTCACATTTGCAAGAGAACTGATTATAGATTTATGGTTGGATTCGGGGCTAGTCCTGTTTCTTACACTGGCTTCCCATTTCATGATGGCATGCCTCCTCTCCAACAATTATAGAGTATCAACTTCATCTCGTGGGGACAAGATAAATAAAAAACATATAAAAGGGAACTAAAGCATAAAAATCTTTGGGAAGTTTATGTTTGTAGATCTACTCGATTGATCTACAGTAAAGGAAATGTAATTTGTTTGTTGTGCCCTTGCTAATTTGCTTTTAATGTTATTAGACACAGTTGTGCCCTTGCCGATTCGCTTTTAATGCTACTATGCACAGTGCTACAATGGCTATCTATGATGTGGTGCAGCTTGTGAGGGCTGATGTTTCCACAGTTGCTCTTGGCATTGCAGCATCAACAGCTTCTATAATTCTTGGTGGTGGAACGAAAGGCAAGCGTTTTGCAATGCCCAACACACGGATAATGATTCATCAACCTCTTGGAGGAGCTAGTAGGCAAGCAATAAATGTGGAAATTCAAGCACGAGAATTATGCAAAACAAGAATAATGTAATTAGAATTGTTGCAGGTTTCACTGGTCGCACAATTGAGCAAGTGCAAAAAGATATTGATAGAGATCGATATATGTCTCCAATTGAAGCAGTTGAATATGGCATAATTGATGGAGTTATTGATAGAGATAGCATCATTCCTTTGGCTCCAGTGCCAGAAAGAGTGACACCAACCCTGAATTATGAGGACATGCGTAAAGATCCAATGAAATTCTTGAATCCAGATGTCCCTGATGATGAGATATACTAGCTCAGAGCATTCTTTACAGGTATCTTACTCTATATGTGTTCCTTGCAACGTACGCTTCCATGAAGCTTTAAGAATTACATGTTATAACTTGGGGACTGTCGTTTTGCCAAACTGGGATTTTTTGAGAACAGATGCAGGAAATGGTTGCTTGTATGTCTTCTTAAATCATTTTCTCATTTTAGATAAAAACAAATGCCTTATTAAAATATGAAGCTCGAGTTACTTCCCTGCCCTACTGTTCATTGCCCAGTCATTTGAATTGTTTAAGGCCTCATTGTCTTAGAAATGCTTGTGTATAATAATGTTAGACTTTGATAACATTTTCAATCCTCTATACCACTGTTCATCCTGAGAACTTTTGGATAAAAGCATAGTTCTATGATGTAGGGTATTATGTGTGAGTGTGCATGATGATCAAAGAAACTTATAAAATATTGATCGGATTTTCCCTTCTTGAATTTCTCTTAACCAGGCATATTCATCAGGGCATGGAGTTGATGAATTGTCCTTGCATTTGAAGGGTCACCTGCAGGATTTGAAACGGTTTTTCTTGCTTTGCTGACCAGCCTGGACCGGACCCTAGCAAATTCAGTAGATTGATACTATCTTGCTTGTTACCTTGATATATTCTCCATAAAAAGAGAATTGTTTGATTATCTTCTTCAATTTGTATCTCACTATGAATAACTAGTGCATTTGACCGAGCTTAAAAATTTGGTTACTAATTTCAGATGAATCGGCCAGGAAAAGAAAAGGGCGAGTGACGCAAATCTTTCTAGTCAAGTGAAGCGTATCATTATTCCAGTCGTACTATGAACGGACTCTAGGACTAGTTTGCATGTGTAGAAGGGGTGGACCTTTCGAGGGTGTATACAGGATTACGATTGCACTTTAAGTTGATACACGCTTAATGGCTCCGTCCTGGTTCATTTCACTTTCGACCTTATTCCCTCCCCCGACCAGGAAAAGAAAAAAAATCCACAAGAGTCCTAGGAGTAATTTCAGCGATAGTCCTTGGAGAGCGTTTCATCTGCCACCATGACCAATCGGCCAGATGATATGGTGAGGTGGATCTGGTAGTTAATTTGGTCAGCTGGACGATGCATTCTAATTTGGTGAAATGAGTTGATTATGTATCATCGCTGGGCATCGCCGCGCTCCTTGTGCCTAGTCTCTATGCATTTCCTTGCTAGATATCCACCACAGGGTAAACAGCTCGGTGACCGGAAGAAGACTCATTTAGGTCATTCCATATTTTTATTCTTGAAGAGTTAAAAGCACTCCAAGTACTTCCTTTTGACACAACAAAGCCCCTTCTTCCGGCTAGGGAAAAGAATTATTCTGTTCTTTCCCTATATCTTTCCTCCATGGATTCTATGCTTTTCTTTCCTTCAACCAAGGACCGGGTTAACTTACAAATTTAAGAACATTTTTATACACATAAAAACCAGAACGAAGAGCAATAATCAGCAAACACGGCCCCAAGACCAGTCATGGAAGGAATGACGGAAGTTAATGATCAAGCAGAAAATACAAGGTCAATAAGGGATCTTCCACCTGCTCACTACGCATTTAAGATCGAAAACTTCTCCCTGCTTTCAAATACGAAGGTAGACAGCGTCGAATCAGGTGACTTCGAAGTTGACAGCTACAAATGGTACGTGGGCTCAACTTTAGTCGCACGCATATGTAGTTTGCCTCAAATGGTTTCTTCTTCCTCTGTGTTTACTATGCCGCCTTTCATTCCATGATTAAATTTTTTTTCGTGCAGGAGATTATGCCTCCATCCTAATGGAAACAAGAAAAGCAATGGGGATGGACACATATCTCTATATTTAGCATTTTCCAAATCGAATGCCCCCCCTCTTGGTTGGGAAGTTAACGTGGACTTCAAGCTGTTTGTTTATAACCAAATCCATGACAAGTACTTGACCATCCAAAGTAAGCTAGCACACCACTTGTCAACTCATCAACTTGTCCTGTGAGACAGGGATCATCCATTGTTGTTAATTGTTTTGGTAATTGAACATTTGCTGTTCAGATGCTAATGGGAGGGTGAGACGCTTTCATGGAATGAAAACAGAAATGGGTTTTGACCAATTACTTCCACTGACTCTTTTCAATGATGAGTCAAAGGGATATCTAATCGATGACTGTTGCACATTTGGAGCTGAGATTTTTGTTATAAAACATACTAGCAAAGGTGAATGCTTGTCCCTGATGAAGCAACCTTCCCACAGCTCTTTCACCTGGAGCATTCAAAAATTTTCAGCACTAGATCAAGAATCTTGCAAGTCCCAAGTGTTTGCTACTGGAGGGCACAAATGGTACGTAAAATTAAAAGAAATGCTGTGCGCGCGCGCATTAATCAAGCGGGCGGGCCGGGTTAATGATTGTATTAATGTGTTTTCAATTACATTTGTTTACGCAGGACACTGCTGGTTTATCCCAAAGGGAATTCAACATTTAAAGGCAAAAGCTTGTCTATCTTCTTAACCTTGGAGGATTCTGAAACTCTTCCATCTGGACGAACAATGTATGCAGAATTCACGCTGCGCGTGAGGGACCAACTTTTCGGAAAACACGTCGAAAAAACTGGTCAGCTGAAATTTTTCTATAAATTGATATTCTTAATTTCTTATTCAACTTCTTATTGAGCATGGCGGAATGACAAAAGGTGGGACTATTTTTACTCTTACTAATCAATGGTTTAATTGATCATATGCTGCAGCTAATTGCCATTTTTCTAATTCAATCAACGATTGGGGTCACTTTAACTTCATGTCTCTCGATGAGCTCAATACTCTTGCAAAGGGATTTCTAGTTAATAATACTTTGGTTGTTGAGGCACAAATTCATGTGCTTACGGTGGTCAAGGAACTCTCCGGGAGCTGTGCTTTTATGCATTCCAAGACCTAATTTGCTATATATTCTCAGATACTATTGCAAGTTAAGAACTCGGTAGCAGAAATTGGCTCTGCTCTTTGTCTGTGACATAATTAATTGTCTATTTTCTTTAAGCTAATGTTGTTCACAGTTTAATACGTATTTCTGAACAACTTCTGTAGTCTTATCACTCAATTTCGTGACATGATGTGATCATGCCTCGTTACAATTATATATATTGTATTATCCAAAAATATTACTTTATCCAGATTCTTCTTATATTACAAAACAAGCTTGAAAAGTGGACAGTTAAATTAATAATGTCATCTTCATAAGGATAAGTAAATCAGTTTCCTAACCAGCCATTGATATCTCTGTTTATTAGTGGGAATTTGATCTGTATATTCTTCAAGGTCAAGATTTTGTACTCTTGAAGTGTTAGCCAGTTTAAAATCTAGCATGTCTATTTTTGAAAGCAAGTCTGGTATATACTCTCTCTTTATGATAAGAAAATACATCTTGTTGATCTAGCCTTTTCAATAACTAGAAAATATTTTGGGATAGCTTCTGGGATGATATATGATTAAAAATTAGGTGCTATGATTTCTCAGCTATATATTCTAGAGAATACCAATTTGGTGGTATCCCTTGATTATGCCTAAAAGGTAATTTATATATAACATGAGTATTATTATATTAGGAAATGAAGTTTAGTGAATTTTCTTAGGAGTATTCTCAAGAGATGTCTTCTAGTACTCTTTGAAGAGAAAGGGTTTTCTTCTCTTGTCTCAGCAACCTATAATTAGATTGGTTCTAGGTCGGTACCTTTATTTTCTATACCATCAAAGTATAAGTTCATCAATTTTTCCCTTTTTCATGTGTCTCCCCCTAAAGAGGAAATATGGATGAGTAAGTTATGAAATATTATTCTAGGTGACATCTATATTGACATGTATATGTCAAGTAGGAGGATGATAGCAACCATATTTTTTTTTACATGTTTCATATTCTAGGAAAATACAACGAACAACACATGGATTAAGCTTGGTGTACTAATTTTTATGGATATAAACAAAGGCAACGTAACTAAAGATATGATGAATAAGAATTAATATGGATGAGAGAGTTTTATATATGAAGATATGTTGGATTGAAGTCTAAAAATCTAATACCTTTGAAGGCATTGGATTCATTAGGTATAATGTTATGACAACTACCTTATTATAGTGATAACGTAGCAAGTGAGCTCTGATAATAAGTGCCCTAGCTATTTTTAAGATACGCGTTCTTTCTTTTTACAATATCATTCTACTAAGGTGTTTGAATGCAAGATATTTCATGAAGAAGATCGTGTGTGTGTGGAAGTATTTATAAAATTCTTGATTATATATGAGGAAAATTTCAATATCATATGGAAAAAGATTTGAACCATAACATGAAACATCTTGAAAATGCTAAATACCTCATATTTATTTTTCATTAAATAGAGCCAAGATATGATATACGAGTAAATTAAAGCAAATGGTGTGTTACTTTTACGAGAGCTTACTAGATATGATATTTGATGATTTTTGCCTAAGATACATGCATCACATTTGCAATCTAACTCATTTAAATTTAGGAACAAATTAGGAAATAAATGCTTCAAATAGCTAAATTATGGATACTCTAGCAAAAATGTCATGACCAAATTTGTTCTACCGGATATGTGACGAGCCATACATTAGGACACAACAATGTAATTCCTTAATAACATGTTTAACAAATATTAATTTTCCGAGAGCGATGGAATAAGTGAAGTGTTGGATAGTGATAGAGATGGCGAGATGAAAACTATAGAGATAGAAAGTGGAAATATGTAAAATTGAGGGACTAAAATGGATTTTCACCTAAAACTACAGGTCAATATGAAAATGGACCTAAATTAAATTTCAAAAGAACTACAAGGACCAAAGTTAGTGTATTGGTAACATGCAACACGAAGGAAGTTATCATGTTATATACTGTCTAATTTCATGTATCAGAGGAAAAAGTTGGAATAATTTTGGTCATTTTCTTAATCCAACGCGCAAGCTAGCTAGTCAAAGGACCTACAGAAAGATACACAGACATACATCAGGCATTCCCTGGCATGAAAACGCCTTCTCAACTGCCACCATGTTATAAATAATCACTTAACCAAAAACAAATGGCAAGTGCACAAGGTCCCTTTCATTGCTTCCATCAGACCATTTCTTTAATTTGTTTGAGCTAAGCATCTACTTCTTCAATGTCTTTAATTAGGTTTGAATTTCCATTTCTTATTATTATATTGTTTATTAAGAGGTTGTTAGGAATTTCGTTTCTAAAGAGTTTTAAAAAATAATTTTAAAGAATTTCAAAAAATAATTTTAAAGAATTTCGATCAACAACCTATTATATTTTTTTTAATGTTTTTGTATTGTTTTGATGTCTTGATGTAAAGAATAATTTTTAAAAAATAAAAATATACTATTTTAATGAATTTCCGAACAAAAAACATTTTGAAAAACAACTGCTATCACACTCTCAAACACCTTTCTAAATTATATTATTCTTATTTTATTTTGTTGATTATATTATCCAAGATGTCAACTTGGGGACAAATATAATAATCAAACTGAATAATGATCAAGAGTTCCTATGGTTTGATAGACAATGAAACATTTGTCTCTTTTGTGCAACATCAAAAGTAAACGTTAGGTTGTCTTGGTGCAATTTCTTGCAAAAATGTGTTCCCTATATTTGTCAAAATTATTGTAGGTTTTTTTGTTTTTAACTGAACAAGGGTTGTACTTGTACATGTTCTCTTGACTAGATTTTCAACTCCTAATTATAGGGTTCTAAAGTCCAGTTTTCGTATTTTGGTCTCTGGCCTATGAAGTTTCTGATCGTTCTTTCTCTGAAAGGATTCTTTTTCTTCCTTTTCTTTTGTCGCAAGTATTACTAGTCCTTTTTTGAGGAGGGAGGAGGTTTGACACATCTACTTGCTTCTGGAAAAGGTAATATGATCAATGATAGATAGAAACAAGGGAAGCTTGACAGGCAATTCAACTGTAAATTCAGAAAGTGGTTAGCAGCACAGCTTCAGTTTTTATCAGAGACGTGAGGGGGAGAAAAGTGTGATGGAGACAGACGGAAGAGGGTTTGCAGACTTGTATAGGAATTCAAGTGAGGAGTTATTTCTCAAATCTTTGATGGAGACCTCAATTGGGATGCCAGTACCCCCCATGGAGATGTTGGGGTTCAATAATCTCTCTCACAACTTTCGTACTGACAGTGAGGAGCTGTTCAAAAGCTGGCTTACAAATGGAGAGGCAAGAAAGAAAATTTAATCTTGATTTCAGCATCAAAACCTCGAGCTCATCATATGCTTCTTCTGCCTTTGCAGGATTATTGACTGATCATCTATGAGTATTCTGTTCTTGTTTTCAAAACTTAAAACTCAATTACATGTAGTTGGCTGCCTTTTAGCGCTAGATCTTCCTCGACAGAAAACCAATATTAGACTGACAAAACATCATGATTTGTTTTTTTTTTTAAAATGGACTTGGTTATGGTCTAATTATTTTGTCATTTAATTGGTCAGCTTTGACTTTTGCCAGGCTTTCCATTCATTGATTGTTGTCAAGTGGTTGATAATCTGAAGAAGTGGCTATACAAGTTATTAAACCAAAAGAATTCACAGCTCATCTGTTAAATCTGTACATGACTGTTTAACAATAAAGCATTTGCCTTGCAGTGTTATTCAGAAACATAAGAAATTTTCATGAAGTTATAAGCCACATTCCATCATAAACTGTTATTCATGCACTGTTTTCACTTTCCTTTATATTTCTTTTCCTCCTGTTATTCTTCCCCCCTAACCGAGTGACATCTCTTCTTTCAGAATGGCTATAACTCAACAGGCATAGCACATCGGACGCGACAAACATCAAGAAGGTGAGTAGACTGAAATAGTAAATTTTGATAGAGAATCGACGAAACCATGCCATGCTCCAAATTCAGGTTGCCCTCGATTTTAAGATTGTTTTGAAGGGTTTTTCTGCCATGGTTTTTTTTTTTTTTTTTTTCTTGTGCTGATTAATTTAAAATCTCGAACACAGCAAAGTAAATCTTAATGGTGGAAAGTGCATAATTAACTCACACTCTGGAGCTAAATGTAGCTACATTTCCGTGCAACTACGTTACAAGTTTGTTTGACTTAAAGCTTCCTATATTACCATTTCATCCTTCACAAACTTGGGAAACACCCAGTAGGTTCTAGCCGATTGAAATGCATGGCCGGCCCATAATTCCCTTGCATAAGAACAACATAGTAGAAAATCATCTACCCTTCTCAGTTCTAAGTATCTAAACAATTGGCGCGCTTCATAGTTAATTTGTTTCTGTATTGGAATTTGAAAACTGTCGTTCTAAAGGCGAGTTCTTCTTGGGTCCTCTGGAGTTGAATGCCTGAAATTGAAACCTGATGTCCTTTGGCTTGTTAGGAAAACTTAATTTGCTCACGGACTTAGCAATGCCATGTTTGAGAGTTAAGAAATATGGATAGCAGAAATATGAGTTCCTTCCCTGCAGATCTCTGAATTCTTAAAGCTTTTATTCTGAAACCCTTCTTGTTCATCACATGGCCAGCTTGAGATTGTTATGGAATCATCTAGGTGAGTCATAATGGCGGTAATCGAATATACACGTAATGCTTCATGTGCCATTGAGGTTATATAACCTCTTGGGGGTTCTGGCAACTATGCATGTCTCTTTTGCTTCAGTTCTTTTCCCTTGTAACTAAGCATAGCTTAATAGATCCTTCCCAACTGATCGGTTTTTGATAGAGGACAACTATTTTTCCACCATTCTATGGGGAATTCTTCTTTCTGCACCCTCAACCACAGCTACTTTGCTCCTTCTGTCAAGCTTTCAGTTCCTCAAATATTCCTTAGTAGCACGTGATACTCTTTAAGGAATATGGTCATGCAATCTCAGCCTTAAATTCTTCACACCTTGCATCTAATTTGTTGCTCCTTCAAAAGTTTGAAAAATTTCTGAGCACCGAGTTCTGTCTATCATGATTCCATAACTGAAAAAATGTTTAGTTAGGAAATAGAAGTTTTCTTTCTGACAATTACATGTATAACCCATGAATTACGCGAGTGATCACAATTACAGGATATCCACCGAACTAGTCAATTTGACCAGTCAGCAACATGGAAGTATACCACAAAAGAAAAGGAGCAATGATGTTTTATTCACACAAAATAATCCAATAGCTGATGATATTTCTAATGACCTCAATCAACAATCAGCCAGGTAGCTGCTGCACCCTTCTTCCATACTTTGCCGTCAAGAGAATAGCGATTCTGATTTATCATTTTGTTGTTACTACTTTTAGCAGGAATGCTGCTGAAAGGACGATGCCGGCTAGTAATTTATATCTGGCTAAGGTCTGTTATAATTTGTTATCTGCAGAAACTTTTGTTCAAATAAGACTCTGGATTTCTGACAGTGTCTCATCTCTTACGCAGACATGGTTTCACAGCTCTCAGCCCATGACAAGAAGTCGATCCTCTGAACTAAGGTATTAGCATTACGGTGCACACATTCACAACAATCACATCCTTGATAAGTTTTAGTTAGTGATGCTTTAGTGTGCTGCTGGCTGCAAATTCTTCACGTAGATGATTATCTTACATCTGGCAGAAGTCAGTGGAATGCATTCTTTAAGTCATAGAAATAAATTTTACTCCAACAACACAAAGAAAAATCGTTTTCTTTGCTTCATTGTCCAACTTGTTTTGCAGGAGAAGGTATGCTGCTATGCAATGTGCTCAGACAAATATAGGTATGGAAGCTATGCAGGATGTTTCTGGGCATGGTGTCAAAAATTTGAAACATGAGTTTGGAAATCGAAATGGTTTCAATGACCCTCCTATGCATGACACAGCCAATCAACTGGGCCCGTTCATGTCTCCATCCAATTCATCCTCATCTACTTTTAACACCCTACAAATGAGCAGCATAGACAAAGTTTCTTCTGTTGTTAACATGCTAAAGGGTACACTGGAACGCAAGAAGCTAGGTAGCCAGATTGAGAAGGAAACAGTTGAAGATAGTCTTAATGTATTTTTTCATTCTCAAGAAGTTACAATCAACTCTACTTCCGATCAAGGAAAAGGGAATGGCATTTACGAGATTCCTCCAGGAAGTTT
>Ga0307511_10007590_pt1 | contig 10907 bp, 12 predicted proteins | sample 13_EM_MG_FD_200266 | JGI IMG/M metagenome (GOLD analysis project Ga0307511, IMG submission 200266) | Populus trichocarpa ectomycorrhiza microbial communities from riparian zone in the Pacific Northwest, United States - 13_EM | ecosystem: Host-associated > Plants > Roots > Unclassified | place... | reverse complement strand
TGCCCCCCCATCTAACCCACAGCTTTTTATTGAACACTTACATTGCCTGCGAGAGTCCGGAGTCTGCTGTGTACCAGAAAGTGCAAGCTGCCCTGACCCCGACGGCACTTGGAAATCAATGCTGTCCAACGGCTTCGGGATAATACCCACTTCTATTGGACTGCCACTCGTCTTCGTTTCTTACTCTGCTTCTCGTTTAAACATCGGCCCGTTAGGAGCGGAGGGGGCCAGTAATAGTCAACTCTCTCATTTGGCTTGCCAGTTACATTCATCAGTTCGGGACGGAGTCCGAATCAACTTTTCTCTCGCCCGTCACGGCGGTCTCCACCAAGCGAAGATGGAGGTCATTCGAAGAGACCTATGTCCTCGGTATCAGGTACTACCGCAAAGAACTATCCACAAACGCCTATGGCCATGGGAAAGGGTTGAACCTCATCGCCCGCATCGTCTGACGCCGTGACGAAGCAGGGATCAACCTCGTACTGATCGCGTACCCCCAACGGCACCCGCCATACGCCTCAAGTGTGTTATCCGGCAAGAAATTCTCCAGTAAGATCCGAGGGCACATTTGATTTCTTTCCGCCTGATCGGATCCCGCCCTGGTGGACGACAGGCCACTCGGGGAAACGGACTCCTGGCCACGCGCCCCAGGGGCAAAGGTGAGGTGCGGTAGCAATCTCCGACACGGACAACGGCCCACAATATCAGGTACATAATTTACTTATCCTAGAATGTTGTCCACCGGGCCCGACGAAGCGACGGTCGCACAGCCGCCTGCGTTGAGGGGCTGTACAATTTCCCTGGCACATCTCCAGTTCTTCTCTCATCCTGGTATGAACAGATTCCGTGCGCAGGCAGATTTAATCCAGTTAGGACTGCATAAGACACAAATACCCCTGCACGATACATTGTATTGACAACAATCATGGAACAACCTGAGAGCGATAACCTAACCGACGGAGGCCAAATTGTTCGTCCGGCGGGCCGTGGTCATACAGCGGGGACCATCGGTTATTGGGAACTCGAACAACGTCACGTTGCTCCAGACAACCCTCTCCACCCGATCCATGAGATCTGCCTCCCACCCATCCGTGAGCACGCAACACGACTCAACGACCAAACTCTCCAACCCAATTTGGTGGTTACGCCTCTCCTCCAGGACATCCAGCAGTTTCTGCCGCTCGAAGTGGATTTCAAGATTAAGGAGTGTCAGCGATCGCAGTTTGGGGGCAAAGTCCAATGCGTCCAACACTGGCTCGATGGATAGGCTATTGAGCCGCAGGTCCAAAAGGCCGCTCATCTCCCGAAATATCCCACGCCAATTGTCCACGGAAAGGTCTAATTCCATGGCAGTGAATTCGCGGACGCCTTTCAACGGGAAACGACGAATGACCCTTGGGACCAACGCTTCCCTTATCCAGAATTGGAACTTAAGAGTAAGGCTGGGTGTTAAATGGGGTGCGGGAGTGGAGCGACCCCCAGCAGAGAACTCCAGGCTACGTCCGACAAACCTCGAAATGGCAAGGTGGTCGACATCACGGGGGTATTCCAGTCCCTGACATTTGTAGTATGGCACGAGGATTGTTTCGGCAGTTTTGGCAAGAGCCGAAATACGTGGGGTGTAAACGTAATCGAGGAGGATGATGACGTTGTGGAGAGGGGATGACATGCTGACGAGGCCCAGGAACTCCACGACAACCGCTTCCATCCCATGCAATCTCAGGTCGACCAACCGCGGGAGGATGACCTGAACCGGTGGTCTTGAACCTTCAACTGGAGGCATTGCACCTTTTCCCAAGTCCAGTTTTTGGAGGTTCGGGTGACGTTGAAGGATCTGCGAGAACTGGGATCGAGTATACCTGCACTTGTGGTTGTAGAAGTGGTCGAGTTTCAATGAAGTGAGGTTCGAGGTTGTGAATATGGAGGATGAGGAGTCGGGTAGGAAGTTCCTAATATCAAGGTGCGATAGTTTCGGGAAAGGCGAGGAGAGGAAATGAATGAGATGTTCTCCGTTCTGGCCCCAGTCACTAAGCGCTACCCGGATCAACGAGGTGGTTGAGGTAGAACCCGGTCCGAGAGCGCCTAGAATGTGTTCCAGTTGTGCACGAGTGCCGTGGAAGTCGAGTTGACGGATTCTCCTTGGAGTCTCTGTGTCCGCCAAGACATCTCGCGTGGATTCGGGGAGTTCGGATCGCCACGTCAGGAAGATTGGTGTGTTTTTCGAACGAGCGTTGAATAAGGGCCACGCTTCGACGGCATCCACAACCCACCGAACCCAGAGCTGAGGGAACCCGATGGCAACTTCGTTCCAATGCCTGCAAACTTGGAGAAAATTGAACGTCCAAGAGGCGAAACTCGCGTCACCATCGAAATGACATTCTAGGCCGGACTCGACGAGATGGAGAAACACGTTCGATAGGATCTCCGTTGGCAACCGGAAGACAGGGACGCGTAGATTCTGGGCGGATTTCGGCCAATTAACCTCCCCAACGCAAAAACCCTTTTGGAGGGTGTCAACCACGTCTTCGTGTTCCCCTTCGAGGCTACAACATTGTCTGTGAGCTTAGGTGGGTGCGGCGAGTGCCGGTTCACTCACATCGCCGGCGGACTGAGCGTTTTGTTGTGCTCCGGCATGGAGGCCGCGTTGCCTTGGGTAGGACTTGGAAGTGATGTGATGAGGCGTGATAAGGAGACCCTCGTACCTCGTGCCTCATGCCTCCGAGCAGGCTTATAAGGTCGAGCGCCGAACCCACGTGCTCCGGACTCTAACGTACTTCAGCCTCCGCTCCCGCGGCGCAACACGCATCGCCGTCTAGGATGTATTTGACAACATAGAGGGCGGCCGACAAGAGCTCTACAGGTATATCAGAAAACGTGACGGACGACCAGGTGGGAGGTGGCACGTTTGAGTTTTGGGTGCACCCAGTCACATAAGCCTGGTTTCCTGCGGGCCCAACTCTTGTCCGTTTTACTATGGGAGCGGCCTGTTGCGACCTTGCGGGGTTAAATATTTGAGACCGTAACCAGATGTGCGAACTTGAGTGAACGCGGGAAGAGTGCCAAGAGAACTTATCGGCAACTGCCAGACGTCGAACCTTCGCTATGTAAATTCACGTTCACTCTACTCTCGTTCTCCTGTTATCGACCGTGGGAATCTGGATGGGGACCTCCTCTCTCCTCCTTTGCTCCTCTGATGTTCCTCGTGAGCGCACGCATGATATGACTCCAGACGCTTGGTGGCAACCGCCAATGCCGCATGGAGCCCCCCCTTGGTAACGTCCCAGCCAACCAGGAGGGAAGTACTCGCAGTACGGAGCTCCGCGGCTAATCGAACAACCCGTTCAAGTGGGCAGGACCGGCTCAACCCTTGGTCGGTTCCACTTTCGTACTCCACAGGTAAACGTGGTTGCACCAGAACAGACGCTCGTGTTTCCCTATCGGACGCGGTCGCCGTACCCGGGTCGAGGGGTATGAGGAGAGGAGATGTGGGGTTGGTTCCGGCAGTCCGACCTTAGGCTCAGTGAGAACTTCGGCAGTGAAATCCACACAATCAATCGTTAATTCACCACCCAGGAGCCGATGTTTCCTTTGCACCGTGACTCCCACCTTCCGCACCCCAGTTATCGCCTTACTCCTCCTGAGCCTAGGTGTATCCCGGCTAGTAACTCATCACACGCGTACGGCTTCAAGGATCGGTCGTGTTATCGTGTCTACGACGCTCTGTAACATTCTAACCGCACCATCCCTTCCATAGGTCACGTTCGCCTAATAACAGCATGCCAGGAAGTGGCTGATAGGTTTGTGGTGAATAGTAACGGACCCTCCGGATTTCTTGGGTTCCGATTGACCGCTTTTAGGCATGGGGGTCTTGTGTGTGTCCCAATTCCGTTTCCAGGAGATTAACCGCCTCTCCAGCTGACATACGCTCCGATGGGACACTGTGCCAACAGCGCTCGATCATGTACCACACTCGATTTGAGATTTGGTGGTGGTCCGATCGCGACGGCCTAGTCCCGTTCAACATAGAGTATGTTGCTGCAAATTCTGTCATCTCAGAGAATGGCGGCCTGCGAGAACCTGCCTCGAGTGAGCAGACTGAAGAATATCAGATAGACTGGAATGTTTCCGTACCTCCCAGGCCATGACTCGAAGGCGTACACATCACTTGCCTCTGCGGTGTGTATGGGGTCGGTCACACTCGGCGACGTCCCCGGCCAAGTCAATTCTGGTGCTTGGTTACGAGAAAGCTGGTTGGCGCCGGTGCTACCCTCCGCTGTCCGAGCTGTGGAATGGGGGAGAATGGAAGCATTGCCAAGGCCTGCGATCCAGGGAGTGCCATCTCTATCGATCAGAATGTTTGCCTAGGACGCAAGGTAAACGTGAATCGTGTGGCGCGAGCGTGTTGGATGGGGGATTGGAGTACCGTCCGGATATTTCTATGGGCAACCCCCAAGCCGTGCATACGGTCCAAGCCCCGCGCAATTCTCGCCAGCTGTTATCGAGAAAGATCAGATGGTTGGTGAATAGCATGGAGAGTGGGTACACGGGAATGAGTACCAGCATCAGTTTCCCTACGTTGGGTCCAGTCTTCAGATACTGCTTCAGGTCGAGGCCATCCAGATACTCGTAGACGAGACCGAAAGGATGTGTTTCCGTCGAGTACACACCAACGAACGGTACTACGTCTACCCCTCCGTGGTGAAGGAGGGTCCATACGCGAACTTCATTACAAAACCTCTGCGAGGGAGCTGTCAGTAGTACACTCGGCACAAGCTGCGGTTGCGACGTACTGCGACAACCTGAGCGACATCGAACGACACATAACAGCGATATGACTTTAATATTACGTCGCGATTGCCATGTGTCCCCTCCCAAATGTTTGCAAATCCGCCAGCGGCCATGGGACGCTCGCCAACGAGCTTGACATCCCTTGGATCCAACCAATGACAAGCGGATGGCAGGAACGACGAGAGACCTTGAGCCATCTGGGTATAGTCCTCTGAGAGGCTTACGTCCTCCAGAGCTAACGAACTCCCGGCCACGAGTTGGGGAGGTGGTGGAGGATGATGAGGAGACTGAGGAGCAGGAAGTTCCCCGACGATCGAGGACTCTCCTCGACGGATGACACGAGACTGAGAGAAGAGAGGCATTAGGATGAAGGACAGAAGAGTACAATGGAGGCTTTATACCATTGCAATAATTCCGGAGAAAACCAGGTTTTCTGCTGCAGTTTCTCTCTCATCCCCCCTCAGGCGACACGAGGGGAGGTTTGCGAACTTCTGCCTATTTGGGGCTGATTTCCTGGTACCGGCAGCACATTGCGGCGTCTTCCGCAACCGGACACCCTCCATAACGTTGACAATGAGAGGCGCACAGGTACCTCGGGTGGGCCGTATTCACCCACCCTCATATTCCGCCTTTCAGAGCGCTCCACGGACCCGAAGGGCCTCCGAGCGGTCAATCAATATTCGAACCTCTCCAGAGGAGGGTCGTGCAGATAGTCTGTACCCACCTCAAGACTTTAACGACGAAGAGATGCGTTCCAGGCTTGTTTGAAAATCAGGCCGCGGGAGGAGCACCAAGCTACTGTCGAACGATTCCCAGAACGTCGGCGCACCTGCAGAGTACAATGGCTGTTCGCACTTCGTCCCGTAACCTTCCTTGGATTTCGTGAGACAACCTGCGTAGCCGGGCCTGCCCTTCGTGTTGGAGGGATTACACTATAGTGTCCACGACGGACGCAGTAGTCTCCGTCCATTATTGTCCAACTCCCTGGCAACACAATTGAAATGGCCCACAAGCGATGGATCACCTCTACGTGGGCCGCCGGATCCGTTGCAAATCCTTGAGCGCGCACCAAAGCTAGAACACCATGAGTATGGGAACGAATGAACCGCACCCGGAAAACAACTCCTCGGATGAAATAGTGGGTTTTCTCCGCCCGTTTCTCACTTTGTTAGATACGAGGGGTTTGCCATTCGCGGCCAAAACACGTCGTTCAAGACATGAATATGTTGTTCAAGGGTTTATAGTCGCTCTGAAAACCATCTCCCCTCACCTCAATCTCTCCCTAAGATCGATTGGCGCGTATATAGCCGACAGCCCATCAGAAACGTTGAGCGAGGGCTCAGCGCTGCTCGTCTCTTCTCAGGCCTCCAATTCGGTCTCCCTCATTTTGAAGAAGGTATTGGTTAGTCGAGCTTGCGAGATTGGGTGACTATCCGTAACACCAGATGGTGTCGTGTTCATCGTAGAAGGGTGCCAGTAGCCGAGATTGGCACTACCGATGACCCGACGGAGCAGTCAGGGTCTTCGAGTCTCCACCTTCCTTAAAAGTCCTAGTCAACAGTTATTCGTAGATCTGTGGTGTGGCAGTACGGGTACTCAGCGACGAGTCGTAGACCAAACAATTATCCACCAATCGGGGTTCCGTCATCCCCTTGGTCTCAGTCACCCCCCGAGCAATCTTTCTTCTGCTGTCCTTAAATTCGACTTTTTGGTGCATGAATGGAAAACCCTCAGTGCTTTAGTTTTGCGAAGAAGTAAGGGGTAACCTACCTGTTCGACACATCATCGTCACACCCGAGCTGCAAAAGGGTGAATACTGTATAACCTGATCAGAGGACACAGTCGGGTTGAGAAAGGGTCTAAAGTGCTCATCCTCAGGGGTGCTTACCCCTTCCTGCCGTTACGGCAAGTTAGAATGATCATCGGCGTCCGTCAAAGCGTGCGATCGTAGTAGGATTCAAGATGCTACATACTTAATGGCAAGAAATGAAGAAGCATCAGGAAACCCCCATCATCACGCCAGACCTCAGCTGTGACAAGGAGGCTGCGCAGTTCTAACAGAAGCTTCGGCCCCTGCATCAGTGAAAAGGCACTGGCATATTTACCGTGAGTGGCCCGAGTGTGGGAAAAGCCAGTTGCAATATCGCAGGGGGACTTACCAACCTCGGGTATCATGCCACGATGCCGAGCTCCAGTGTTGAGTGTTCCCCGACCTGTTAGCACATGACGGCGTCGGCCGGTTCCCTCATCGACATCAGTGGGTCAGCAGCTGGGATCTCCCTCCCATTCTTCCGAATTGAAACTTGTTAGCCCGGGACGTGGCCCGCCGTGTCGCGTTTTCCCACACTCCCGGACAGTGCAATGATTCTGAAATGATTGGAATCACGACGAAAAGTCGCGGAATCATGACGTGCGTTGATATGCCAATGATTGACACAACACTGCGGATCCCCGCCGGCACCGAGCCGTGGGACTAAGAGACGCGCGCTACAGAGCCCTCTCGGGGTTGGGATATCTTAATATCCGATATCCATTCTCCCACCTTCGGGAATGCCATCCAGAGCCGAAAGGCGAAAAAGGTTGACACACATACCGGCCATCCCTATGACCTACCAGTGACCCGAGTCTCAGTGGCACCGAACAACACGTAGCAACGACATGACTCCAACACGACCACGCGACCATCGTGTGCCCCCTCCCAGATGTTTGCAAACCCGCCAGCGGCTACAGGATGCTCGCCAACAGGTTTGACACCTGAGAGTATCGTACAGCCACTTTAACCGGTACAATAGTCTACCCCACTCGGTGTTCATCTAGGTACGTAATAAGCCGGAGGGCCGACAGCGGCAGTGCCCACGACCGAGGGACCTCACCAATATCCATAATTTTATCTTCTTCGATCTACCTCGTTCACTTGAGTTCCAACAAACCTTTCGCTTGAAATCCATGTTGCTCCTCTTCCAAAATTCTCCCATTTTTCTAGTTCAGTTCCTGCACTTTCCGCTCCCATAGTTTACTAATCTTCCGTTTCAAATGCATGAGCCTAATATAGGCAAACTCATCCCTCAGTTCCTCCGGCCACTGTTTCGTGAATAGGCAGTTCTCAAGGACCCACGATGCGGTCAAACTGTTCTCGGAAGTCATCCTTGAGCACATCACATAGCGGGCTTCAGTCCTGGAGCAGCCTGAAAGATCGACTACGAGATCCGGCACTTTTGCCTCGCCGACATCATAGAAGGAGCGGTGAACGTTTTGCGTCCGTCAGGGCACAGCTGGTGTTGTAGAGCACCTCGTGCCCAATTGAGTAGGTGTGTGTTGATAACTCGCTCCCGGGCGTGTAGCGGCAAAATCTCGTTTCGCTTTGGATGTAGTCCAATCGCTTGCCCGCAATAATGCATGCAATGCCGGACCCGTTGAGGTGGATGCGTTCTTTTGGAGTACGCTTCTGTTGTTCACTCAACACAGGAATCCTTATAATGAAGCGGACTCTGGCAAATGCATGCAGGCCAACGCGACCGTAGGAGCCATACCGGACTAGGTCGTGAGTAAAAACCATTTCAAATTTGGGTGAAATTAGAGTCATTGTGCCAAAAGTTGAGAATTTTTAATAATAATAATAAAAGAGACCCCCTCCCTTCGGTCGTGGGGATAACAGGAGGCCGCCGTGAGCGTGCCCGTCGCCGTAAAACTCGTGCACATCTCCCGCTTGGAGCCCAGCGAAAACCCTTTTCTCCGTCATGACAAGTGACTGGGATATTCATTCTACGAAGTACGTTGGCTCGATAATACTACTACGCCGAGAAATTACTGATAGGTTTTTTGTGAGGGGATAAGAACACCCTTGATTTTTTGCGTCCAAGTTGGCCGCTTTTAGGCGTGAGGTAAGGTACAGGAGTCTGATGTGCGTCCCAATTCTGTTCCCAGGAGATTGACCACCTCTTCAGCCGACATGCGCTTCGACGGTACGTTGTGCCAACAGCGCTCGATCATATACCACACCCGATCCGAGATTGTGTGGTTGCTCGGTCGCGGTGGCCTAGTCCCGATCAACATAGAGTACGTGGCTGCAACTTCTGTCATTCCAGAGAATGGCGGTTGTCCCGTGAGAACCTGCCTCGAATGAGCGGACTGAAATACCAAACGAATTGGAGCGTTTTCGCACCTCCCAGGCCACGATCCCGAAGGCATACATATCGCCGGCCTCGGCGGTATGCATGAGGTCGGTCAGATTCGGCGACGCTCTCGTCAAATCTGGTGCTTGGTTACGAGAAAGTCGCCCTGTGCTGATGCTACCCTCCGCTGTCCGAACTGTGGAGTGGGGGAGAATGGACGCATTGCTGAGGCCCGCAATCCAGGGAATTCCGTCCTTGTTAACCAGGATGTTTGCCTAAGACACGGGGTAAATTTTAATTACGTGACAGCGTATGGGATGCGAAAAGGGAGTACCGTCTTGATGTTTCCGTGGACAATCCCCAAGCCGTGCATGCGGTCCACCCCCCGCGCAATTCCTTCCAGCTGTTAAGCATCAGAGGACTGATGAATAGTAGGGGTATGGAGTGTATAGGAATAAGTACCAGTTTCAACTTTCCCGCATTGGGTTCGTTCCTCAGGTACTGCCTCAGGTCGTGACCGTCCATATACCCGTAGACGAGACCAAAAGGGTGTGTCTCAGTAGAGTACACTCCTACAAACGGCACTACATTCACCCCCTTCTCGTAAAGGAGGGTCCATGCGCGAACTTCGTTGCGAAACCTCTGTAAGGAAGTCGTCAACGAGTACTCGGGAAAATAATCGGTTACAACGTACTGCGACAGCCTGAGCGGCATCAAACGACGCGTAGCAACGATACGACTTCAATACGACATCGCGACCATCATATGTCCCCTTCCAGATGTTTGCAAACCCGCCAGCGGCTATAGGATGCTCGCCGACGAGCTTGACGGCTGGTGGATTCACCCAATGACAGGTAGATGGCAGGGACGACAGGAGACCTTGAGCAACCTGTGCACAGGCGTCGTCCGGAGCGGGTGAGCTCCTGTCCACGAGTTGGGGTGGTGGTGAATGATGGAGAAGTGCTTGAGGAGTGGGGTACTCCCCGACGGTCGAGGACTCTCCTCGACGGACTCCGAGCCGGAGACCACGGAATTGGGGCAGCAGGGGCATGAGGGTGAGGGAAGGAGTAGTGAGAGGGAGAATTTATACCATACGAGTAATTCTGGATGATGCCCAGTTTTACGGTGCAGTTCCTCTCCCGTATCTCTAGAGAGGGTGCCTGCGAAGCGGGACCTACCGATCGGGACGATCCCTCAGCACCGGAATGCAGTATTTTCCGCGTTCCGCAGTTGGATACCACCCACAACGCGAAGCGTCGAACATGTGAACCACCTCGGATAAAACCAAACGCGCGCGTTATCTCAAAGACTCAACATTACTCTATTTCTTCGGAACACCGATTGCCTGACCCAGGAATCCGACGGCTCTTAGCCGATCAACCAATATTCGAATCTCGAGGAAGGGGAATCGTACAGCCACCGCAAGGGCCTCTCCAATGACAACGCGTTGTATCCTAGACACACGTGAAGGACAGACCACGGGAGCACCAAGCGGTGGTTCAACGATGGAGCGTTCCTCGCACTATATCTGCGCAACTGAGCCTCCCTTCACATTGGAGGAGCTCACCAGGACGTCCGCGACAGGCCCAACAGTATCAACGCTTTGTACTGCCCAGCTTCGTGGCAACACATTTGAAATGGTTCGCGAGTAATGGATCCATCGACTGGCAATCATCTTCACAATGGGTAGAATTCGTTTCCAATCTATGTATCACTCTGGGTATGCGGGCGAAAGAAAAGCATCGTTTGGTGACCGCGTCGTGGATTAAATGATTATCCATCTATCGGAATTCCATCATATTCTCGTTGTCCCCTCGGACGGGCTCCCTTTTCCGCCCTCATGTCAACTTTCCGTGTATGAATGAAGAATGGTCAGTGCTTATGCTGCCCGGAGTGGACAAAAAATAAATAGCGTTTAAACGGTCAATTATTGGCCATTCTGTCGCGTACTTTTGTCCCCCAGCTCTAAGTCAATAAACGCGATTCTGTATGTTGGGAATGGGACGT
>Ga0307511_10007589_pt1 | contig 10908 bp, 9 predicted proteins | sample 13_EM_MG_FD_200266 | JGI IMG/M metagenome (GOLD analysis project Ga0307511, IMG submission 200266) | Populus trichocarpa ectomycorrhiza microbial communities from riparian zone in the Pacific Northwest, United States - 13_EM | ecosystem: Host-associated > Plants > Roots > Unclassified | place... | reverse complement strand
GCTTGGGGATGCTGCTCTAGACTGGAACGTCGACAAGTGTTTCTTGAACGGTGTTTAGGACCCTCGAGCTCGCAATCTGTAGTGGTTGATCCAAGGGTGTACTCTTCGCTGGCGCGGAAGTCTCTAATCCAAATTTCGGAACAGTCATAGAAATCGGACGTTCAAACGCATAGTTCGTTGACTGATAATAATTGTTCCCGGTACTCTCCTTGACCGGCTGCGCTCTGTAATCATTCTTCCAAATGCTATGTGCGTAACCGAGGCATCTCCTCATCACGGCGAGAGATCCCGACGTGGGAATTATATTTCGAGGATTCACAAAGACAAAAAGTGGATAGAGGCTCAGTACAGTTGCTTTGTATCCTGTAAGTTCAACCGCGGCACACACGGCCGTACTACCGCTGTGTTACGTCTCGTCCCCAGCTCTCCCTTTGATTTTAGGATAGATCCCGTTCTGCGATTGGTTTTCCGCTGGTGAAATGCCGGTGGCGATCATGGCGTCGATCTAGACTCGTGAATCCATGGGTGGTCTGGGCCGTACGTGTCGGAACGATTCCGCATTTTGCGCGTGCGTAGACACCTGGGGATTCGTATCGCTTGAGAGTTGGAAATCAGAGCCGACGATCGCGTCTTGTTTGGTATTCTCGATCTTCGTTATTCCTAGCCAGCGGATGACGTCGGACGAGAGCTTGGAACCTCATGGATATGCCCTTAACCCCTGTTATACGTTCAGCTAACTTTCCGGCGAAGTCTCCCCCTCGCCTCTGCGGGTTGTACACTAGGTATCATATCGCGCGAAGGGGTTCTCACCCATTCATTGAGAGGGTGAGGAGAAAACAAAATGAAAAGGGAATGGACTGGCTTGGTGGCTCCATCCAGTGATGCAAGTTCCTCCAGCGTCTCCGAGAGAATAAGGCCTCGGGACTAAAGGTGAGGGTTTAGCCGTCTCCTCTATGTATGTATCATGGAAATTACTCACTGCTATGCCAGCATCCGCACCACCCTCAGTGCGTTGGGGGAGTTGTTGCTCGGAGTGATTGGTGATTTGGATGAGGGCGATGTAGTGTGCCGAAATAGTCGCGTCGCATGGGAGTTTTTGACGAAGCGGATGATTCTCGGGGGAATACGTTTGCACAGGGTGGGGGGATAGTTCACGTTGTCGGTTATTCGTAGATGCGGTACGCCATTTATGAGACGAGAGCGAGGAATATACCGAAGACTGGGTGGGGGGTTGCACAGACGGAAAGAACACACAACTACCCGATCGGATTCTCGATCGAACCTCCGTTAGCTTTATCCCCTTCACGACCACCGTCGGTGCGGATTCTTCTGAAGCACCCACCATGATCGCATAGTAGGCGAATTATCGGCCCAGCAATTCTTCAGCCGCCTGCACGTTTGGCTAAGAATCTCGGACGGTGAGTGGGAGCCCTTCCACTCAGTTTGCCGTCAGCTGGTTAAGGTTGAACGTTGCACATTTGAAGGTTCTCATTCCCACTATCATACCATTCGCACAAACCAACAATACCTGGCCCAAACTATGCGTCGTCGAGGACCCCGTTGCCCGAAGAGCGGCGGGACAACCATGTGGCCGACCCGTTGTGGCCGACGCAAGAACCGACCAACGCCTGCGATGCCCGACCCCGCTACCGTCAAAAGTTAACCAACCAGCTTGCACTGTATCCCACGGAAAACCTCTGTCCACAGAAATAAAACCCACGCAAGTAAGTGATCCGATCCCAAATGAAATGAGAATCCTCACTTCGCTCAACCCCAAACAGCCGTGATATGTGGCGTACCAGCACAATTTTCGAAACTGCTCCTAGTTCTTCCGAGATCGAGAAATGGTCTAACGACTTCCCGAAACTCCCTCGCACCTCAAACATTCGGCAAGTGCCAAGCGGGACGTGGATCGTTTACCGGCGCTTCTGTTGACGTTCGGTATAGGCGCTCGGAGTGGCCGTTTCCCTAACCTTAGGCGGGAGCAAGACATTAGACGAATTGCCGTGATGGTGGAATGGAAGGTGGGAACAGATGTTTCGAGTGGCCCGAATCTGGATAGCCGTTTCCACGCGCCGGATGCGAGCCGGTGTGTATCGGTGTCCCACTGCCCCCAGAGAAGCTTGAACTGACTTCTTTCAGTGTTTTGCCCGTCTCACCTCAACGCCCAACCCCCGTGCAGTACTGCTGGGGCGTTGGTATGTTGTTTTTTGGGACAACCTGCGTACGCATCCCCAGATCGTATATTGTCTATCGTTGACCGTATGAAAGTTTGCCAAGCTTAGGTCTTCGCCGCGAGACACTGAAAACTGGACACGGCCCAATGACCCCCGCCTTTCTAGGACCCTTGATCGCCCATGCACCTCACCTTGGTAGGAGATTCAATCTTTCACGAATCACTGTGTATCTGGGGATTGTCGAGTTGGGACGGTGGCAGGAACACCCGCTCGTCCCGCTCCTCGCGCCAACTCATTTCTTGGTGTTGCCTAGGGAGATGGTCCACCCCCACACTTTCCTCTGCAAACGCGTTCAACTGGATGCCTTCGTGGAGCGATTGACCGGGTGAAGGAGGGTGTCACTCTCCGGCTTGCCGTGGCCAGGTGGCAGGTGGCCTGTTTTGGCCCGGGCCGGGTCCACCTCAAAACGACTCCGGGGTGATCGTGAATGATCGGACATCGATATCACGCGACTAGCACGCCGTCAGTCGATCACGCCCTGCGGCCGGGCGCGCTTTTCCACATCGTCGCGGTTCCGCTGGGCTCACTCCACAGCTCGTTCAAATGAAGTTCACCTATCCTCCTTGAAAATTGATTTGCTGCAAGGGCGTGTTACAGGGTCGCAGCAAGGGCGGCGTCTTTCTTTTTTCCATCGCCCGCCACGTTAGGATACTTGGTTCTTTCTCCGAACGGTTGAACCGTGGGGCGTCAATCACAGTTCTACCCGAACCTGCACCGGGAGGCTTCTATGGTTATCAGTGTAGGAGTCCTACGAAAGCATCCAATTTCGGAGTACACTCTCGTCCTGTGCTTTACACCTTCTGTTCCTCCACCATCACGGAGTCTTGATACCTTTCAGCCTTCAATACTGGACCAAGGTTTCACCAGGGGTCGCAACGATGGGGGACCATCTACAGAATCCGTAGTCTCGTCCACGATGTAGCCACCAGTTGGCTCGGCTCGTATATAGGCCTGCAGTCCCGCAAGAGATGATTCCCCACCAATCCTCTCTCTCCCTTATTTGCACAACTCTCGAGTCAACCCCTTCCCCCTTTATTCAACTCCAATCCTCTTGAAATGCAGCTCTTCGCATTCATCATCACCGCCTTCTCCCTCTTGACTTTCCGTCAGTTTTTCCTCCACTTATCCCTCGGTGTGTGGGCTGATCGCTGCTTTTTTTGTCGCAGTATCCCCCGCGTTCGCGAGCCCTGTGCCCGCAATCGAGCAGGCAAGGGATATTGTCATCGAGCTGAATGTTCGTGAAATTCCTGCAGACCGTGAGATCCTCCGTCGCGAGCCATCAGCATTCGCCCAGTCGGACACCGCCTTGGATGTTCCAGTGTGTACCCCCTCATCACGAGCGCATGTCTAACCTGACTACGGCGGCTACAGGGGGCCGACGAGAACATTACAAAGGTTCCTCAGGACTTGGGAGCAAGAATGTGCCCACCGAGAGGGTGTTACTAGGTCAGATCACCCTGGCCTACGTCTACATAGCCATCATCACTCGACGCTCACATTTGCTGACAGTAGGCAAAACCGCGATCTAACCTTTCCTCAACCCTCAGACCGTCCTTTTATCTGCATTATTTATCTGTTTTCCAGACCCCCCATACCTTTGACCGTTTATCCCCTCCAATCCTTCGTTCTTTTTCCGTCCCTACCCCCGCACGCATCCCGGTTGACCGGCCACCTTACCTTATTACCACGTGTTGTCCCTTGACCACAGTTCACTAGGGTTGGTGGGGGTGCTCATCAAATGCGAATATTATTGTACCCACTACTTTTCCGGACTTGGCCCTCCAACTTGCTCGACGTCCGACACCCCAACGACCCAACAAACCTGCTAAAAACATACCGCCGTGATTGGCATGAGATCAACCTCGAGTGGCCGCCCGAGTAATACTGAAACCTTCTGGGAAACGAACCGTATCTTTTCGACCTTGGCCGGAGTTCACGTTCAGCATCCACGGGAGAACGACGTTTTTGACCTATCGAGTTGAACGCGCGAACTGGTAATTTCCGCAACTACCATCGAAAGGTACGCAACGAATCGGGGCCGCATTCTATGGGAAACTGTCTAACCAGCACAAACGGACAGCCCCAGACACTAACGGCTGGTCATCAACCCTGCAGCCCAAATGGTCAGTGGGGGGATCATGTTATCGACACGGTGAGGCCGGTAGACGACTCGGAACCGGCCGGCGCCGCGGTGCTCGACTCCAATACCATGGCATTCAATTAGGAACGAGGGAGTGGGGATCATATCGTGCCACGGGAAACGGTCCACTGAAAGGGAACCTGCTCAGGTAAGTGATCTGATCTCGAATGAAACGAGGAAGTTCACCACCCCCAACCCCAAACAGCCGCAGTACGTCGGCATACTTTTACGAAACTTCCTCCGAGACTAGGGAATGGTTAGACAACCTCACGACACTCACCGATACCTGAAACATTTGGCGAGTGCTGAGTGAGACCGGACGTGGACGGCCCACTGGTGTTCTGATCCACGTCCTGCGGAGGTGCTCGGAGGGGACGATTCCTGAGCTGCGGGCGGGAGCAAGAAATCTAAACGAATGATCGCGATGGCGGGATGGAAGGTGAGGGTAGGCGTTTCGAGTGGCTCAAATCTGGATAGTCGTCACCACACACTGAATGTGAGCCGGCACACATCAGCGTTCCACCACCCCCGGTGAAGTTTGAGCGGATTCTTTCAGTGTTCTGTCCTATTCACCTCTACTTTCAATCCCCATGTAGTATGGCCGTGGCGTTGATATACAGTTAGCGGGGATGACACCAGCACACATCCTCAGGCTATCATGTACCATTTATCACTGACCGTATTGTGTTAAACTTAGGGCCCTCGCTGTGGAACACTGAAAACTTGACACATTCTCCATGGCCTTCACCTTTCTAGGACGCTCGGCCGTCCATGTACCTGACCTGGGTAGGACATTTGATCTCGTTAATCGCTGCGTATCTGATGATTGTTGAGTTGGGACGATGGCAGGAGCGCCCACCTTGCCGCTCCTCCCGGCGGCTCGCGTCTTCCTTATGTTTCCCTCTGCAAATTGGTCGAACTAGTTGTCTTCGTGGTGTTATTGACCGGGTGAAGGAACGTATCACTTTCTGGCTCATCACGACCCTTGCGGCCCGGGGCCGGTCGTGATCGTGATCGGTCGTTCAATACCACGCTATCACGGTGTGGTAGCAGGCGGTCGCACAGCCTACGGTTGTGTAATTTTTTACGTTATCGCAGTTTCCCCAGACTCACACTGCAACTTGTTCAAAGGCAACTCGCCTATCCCACTTGAAAACTGATCAAGGACGTGGTGCAGGGTCGCCACTAGGCTGGTGCACTTCCTCCCTTCATCACCGATCACGTTAGGACACATGTGGTTCTTCCCCCATCGCGAGCAGCCGTGTTCTCCAGCATATATTACGAACTCTGCCCGAACCTGCACCGGGGGGCGTCGATGGTTATCAGTGTAGGAGTCTGACAAAAGTGTCCAAGCTTCGGGAAACACTTCATCCTGTGCTCTGCACCTTCCTTCCACGATCACGGACCCTTGATATCTTTCAGCCTTCCCTTTTGGACCAAGATCACACCCGTGGTTGCAACGGTGGGGGTCCCCATCCACAGAATTTGCAGTCCTACTCATGATGCAGCCGCTGCATTCGACTCATATATAAACTTGTAGTTTGTAAGATGAGATCCCCCACCAACCCTCACTCTCATCTGTTTGCCACAGCCTTCAAACCCACTACTCCTCGCCTTCGTTCGATTTCTACCCCTCAAAATGCAGCTCATTGTCTTTATCACCACCCTTTTTTCCCTCTCCACTTTCCGTCAGCTTTTCATCTGCATTATCCCTTGGCGCATGGACTGATCGTGGCCGCTTCTCGTTGCAGTCTCTCTCGCATTTGCGAGCCCCTTGACCCAACAGATCCTCCGTCGTGAGGCTTCTGCGTTCGCTGAGTCGGGCATCAACATGTATGCCTATGCTCGGCAGGAGAAACAAGAAGGCCGCAATATAGTACGTGTCCCTGCTGATCACACATCCGTGTCCAACCTTATGACCGGCAAGGAGGTCACCGAGAGAGAGATTCAAGACTTGGAAGCAAGAATTTGCCCACCGAGAGGATGTACTTAAGCCGGATCGCCTCTATACCGGCATACACCCAACCATCCGGCGCTCATGTTTGCCGACTGTAGGAACGCCCATGATCCAACCTCTTCTCAATCCTCAGGCCCGGTTCTTCTATATGTATCACCTATTTATTCGGTTTCAGACCCCCACACCTTTAGCTACTTACCCCCTTCCCTACTTCGCTCTTCTTTTGTTCCTAACCCCGCACATGCCCTGGTTGACTGGTGTCCCTTTTACTACAGTTTGCCTTCACTAGTATTGGCACAGGCGCCGTTTCGAATACCATTATTATTATCCTCACTTCATTTCCGGACTTGCCCTCACCAGCCCGCTCGAAAAACATACCACAGTGATGGTAAAAGTGTAATTTTCGAGTAACGCTGCCCCCCTCCCTGGAAATTGAATCGGATAGATTCGCCCACCTCGACCTTGACCAGGGTTCGGCACCCAGAAGACACCCTGTTCTACCCAATTCTTTCGTACCGGTGTTCAATGAGTTGGTACTTTGGGGTTACCCGAGCTTTTGGCGAACGGATACATTGGTGAATGCAGTCGAAAACTTCGGGCACTGTTTAGGGTACCCTCCTCAATAGTCATGGGGGCCAGTAACTTGCGCTCGCAGGGCACCGTTTCGGTAGCGTCTGTTTCTTGAATGTTCACTGTACGTCAGCCGTATCTGCCCCAGCGCTTTGAGGGGTGAAGCCCGTTTGTTCTCAGTAATTTCAGCATAGATATGAGCACGTGGTGGGCGACAGGGGTACCGGGAGACCCAGGGTCGTATATCATAGAACCGGGTACGGAGAAGGCTCGGGCATATCGCTGCGCCTGAATACGACACTGTTGCCCTTCTCGTGTTCTTCCGAATCGCATGCATCCTGGGCAGTCGCCCACACGACGAGAACTCTCAAAGTTAGAATGAAACGTCGATGGTTTACAAACAGAGAAAAAGTGAGACAGGCTCGACATGTCACTCCGGCCTCAAAAATACCACCTCAAATCTCTGCGCACACACGAGCATGCCACCTTCGTGTTCCGTTCCTTCCCAAGCCCTCCCGATTCCGTTGGATAGATTATGCACTACAAGCTGCTTCCCACTGGTAAAATACCTGGTGGCGATCTTGGCGTCGATTTCGGCTCGTGGATCCATGGGGAGTGATCTAGCCCATGCGTGTCAGAATGAGCATGCGTCTTTTGTGTGCGTGCGCATCTGGGAGGTCGCATCACTTGAGAGTCGGGATGCCAGAATCAACAATTACATGGTGTTTCCTAGGCAGATGGGACAAAGGTAAGAGCGCGTAGGTAAAATGTTGAGGAAGGGCCTTACTCACTGAGGTCATGTTAACGGTGATCGTTATTCCCAACCAGTGGAGGGCGTCAGGGATGAGAGTTTGGAATTTAACGTCCTCGACTCCACAAGTTCAGTGGACTTGTATATTTGCCGGCATCGTTCTCTCCTCGTTTCCTCAAGTCATACACCAGGCACCTATCGCGTGAAGGAAGTCCACCACTCGTTGAGAAAGCGACGAGAAAGCGAAACAAAAGGGAGAAGGACTGACCTGGTGGCTTCACCCAATGATGTGCTCGGGACACACCCTCGGTCTCCGAAGAGAGCGTGACGCAATGTGGTCTCGGAGCTAAAGGTGGATACATGAACAGTGTCCCCGACATACGTATAATGGAGATTGCGTACATTCCGAGCCTTTTAGCGACGCGGGGGGGTACCAAACGTTTTCGGCGTCGGCTCTTGAGGTAAACCTTACGCGAGGGTCTGCATCGTTCTCGGTGTGTTAGAGGTGGAACGCTGGGGGTGTTGTCGCTCGGAGTGGTTATTGTTTTGAAGGGAGAGACGCCCTGGGACGGACAGGGTCACGTTGAACGGGGGAATTTTGACGAATGGGATGATCCTTGGGGCGATGTGTTTGCACGGGGCAGGAGCAAAGTCCACGTTGTCGGTTATTCGACGGCACGGTACGCCGTTTGTGGGGTGAGAACGAGGAATACGCTGAAGACTCCTGGCTCGCGCGAGCAGGAAAAACCGTCCCGTTGACCGATCGGCTTAGCTCTCCGTCTTCTGGTTTTCGAACAGACCGGATCATTCCTCCACTTTACTTGACACCCGCCGCTCCCCCAGAATTCCACTACGAAATCTCCGAGAATAAATCCGTTGAACCGGGTTCAACGACCTCCAATAAGGATTTTCGCGTCACCCTCCTCGATGTCACCACTGACGACGAACCGCCACCATGCCTCGACCTGAGTCCACCCATCCCCGTCACTTTATCACTGGAGCCCAAGCCCACGTCACCCAGGATCTCGTTCATGCATAAACGGCCCCCACCCGTCATTTCCGATCCCTCTTCATCCAACTCACTATCCCCCGCTAGAAGGCGATATCGAAACAGGTTGTTGATTCGACCGTCGCCTCTCGACGAAGAAGTTGGGCGGGAGCGGACCCAAGACTCCTGTGGCCTTCGTAGGAATTGGGGCGATGATTCACTACTCAATGTTAGCACCAGCGAGATGGGCGCGAGTAGGGTCGATCCTGAAGAAGCTCTCGTCCAGTTCAAAACATTTGAAACGCGCCTCAAGTACACTCCCCACCCGCTGGGAGGGTTTTTGGTAACCAGGAGAAGATCGCTAGCTATAGCGATTACCTACAATACGACTGTTCACGCCTTGATTCCAAGGGTGCCGCTGCTATCGTTGAGATCGGCGTAACGGTTAGGTGAGATTTGGTGGAGGTATCTGGCATATATTGAGGCATGTACGTATATCTGCCTACTATCACTACTTTGCACCCGCCCGAGCCTCACTAGCGCGAAGATCCAACCAGCGTCACCGGAACTAGACCAAAACCGAGCCATCCGCAAAAGCCGGTGGCCGTTTGCCTCAGTCCGAACTTCCTCAGACAGATTGCCCGTTCATATTCTCCGGAACCTCTCAAGCTTGGAGGTTTACCCAGCACTCGGTACTAGAGAGTCGCACCTCCTCCAGATTTGCACCTAACCTTTCCCGCGAGCGACGTGCAGACTGCGTGGAGCCCGGTCGAGGTACACGAATGAGTTCGCGAAAGATAAAGCGCTCGTTTACCTTCGGTGAGCCCACAACCCCTCTTCCTTGTCCCTGCACATTGTAAGTTTGATCTCCTAACATATATATTTGTCTCAATCTACCGGCAAGCCAACCGCGAACACCATGGCATGGACCTCCAGTCCTCAAGCGCACAGACTACCCAAACTCAACCTCCAACACCCAAATCCTCCAGCACTACCCTCCAGGATTCCACTTCGACAAATTCGTCGTCGGGTCCGAGAGCAAACCCGTTTACGATAAAGTCACCAGGAACCACACAATCTGCGTTATGGAGAGTTGCGACTCCATCAAATTTGCCTACGGACAAACTGCGTCCAGAAAGACCTTCGCTTTGGTGAGTTCGTCCTCGCAGTCTTCCCATAGTTGTGGGGAACGGTGTACTGAATTTGTACCTCTTCGTCGACGACCGTGAATATCCCCTCCAGTGTTTGTACATCGAAATCTGCAATGAAACCATCATCGATCTCCTAGCTCCTCAATCCTCCCAACCTGTTCAGATCCAAAGTTTGGGCCCGAACGCCTGACTCTCACCGCTCAGGGGAGAGTCATGGCCAACTTCTCCAGCGTCAAGAAGGTCCTGGAGAGAGGTGACACAAATAGGAGGACAACCAGCACGGATCGGAACGAGGGAGTAGAGGAGTTACAGCGTCTTCCGCATTGTCATTAAGAGTTGAGTACGTTGAAGCGGTGGTTCATCCAGGCAGGATGGTGATGGCAGCACCAGTGGGTGGATGACCCCTGTCTCCAACCCCAGACTTCAGGAGGAACGAGGCTGCAGACTAGAGATGGGTGGAGTGTTCAGATGTGTATGTTGACATGTACACCGTGTTGCGTTTGCGTCACTGGCTGACATTCACATGCAGAGCTTGATTGATCTCGCTGGGTTGGAGGCAACTTCGGGCAAGGGGCAGACGAGGGAAGGTCAGTACCCTGTAATCCTGCTTGCCATGATTACTACATTTTTGTACTATTTAAGCTACTGGTATTCAATTGATTAGATAACGAACCTTTCCGCAATACCACCAACCGTTGTCCTTTCTGTTGCCCATCTGCTCCTCAGTGTTGGTGGCTCACGCCGCCTTCTATACACCTGTCACTACGTACCCATAAACTGAGCCTAATAATGACTGTGTCAACTTGGGCCATCGCAAGGCTTACTCACGTTGGGAAGCAAAGTCTCCACCTGGCCAAGAACACTGCTCAAAGCGAAGGTAGTACCCCTGAAGAGTTTTTTCATATTGCAAGTTTACTGACGAGGATATCGATCAGTGACCACGTGCTGTGCTGACAACCCAGTTGGTGTGGATGCTACAACCCTCCCCATCACCAAACTTGTCCGCGCAAGATCTTAGTATACATTCCCACGAATGGCCGGATATGCGGCCGTCTGGCCGATCGGAGTTCGTCTGGCAACATCTTGCCAGATGGGGGCAGGTAAGTAACCTGGA
>Ga0307511_10007588_pt1 | contig 10908 bp, 17 predicted proteins | sample 13_EM_MG_FD_200266 | JGI IMG/M metagenome (GOLD analysis project Ga0307511, IMG submission 200266) | Populus trichocarpa ectomycorrhiza microbial communities from riparian zone in the Pacific Northwest, United States - 13_EM | ecosystem: Host-associated > Plants > Roots > Unclassified | place... | reverse complement strand
CTCCGGTTGACTGAGTTTCAAGGGAAATAACCGCAGCTTCGCAATTCCAGATGCACGGTTTGGAGCCACTTTCCGCGACCCGACACAGCGGACGGGGTCCTGACAGTTCCCTTATAAGGGGATAGATATTCGTGTGTACATGCTGTAGCCTTACGGACAGTCACTCATTAAGTACGAAACATACGGATTATAAACAAAGACATGCAACTAAGTAAATATGCAACTGAGTAAATCTTAAGGCTTCTCCAACACTTCCGCGATAAGCATCGCCGATTTCTCAGATCGGGGTTTGACGATGCACTCGAATGGCAGGGGATGCCTGTTAAAGGAACGACAAATGTCAGATAAGATACCGTGGTTCTTATCGCAGTGGAGGTAAACGTGATATCTTGCGTACCTGACAAGGTCGTCTGTGAACTCTTCCGACGGCATCCGGGCCTTCCCATTTTCGTCGACCGGAGGTAAAATATCGAACGTCGCCAGAACCCTCGCGATCACAATGAACACCACCTTTGTCGCAAAATACCGACCCGGGCAAACCCTGTCGGATTCCGGTCAGAAAGTGCAGACATTTAGCAGACAGTCCTAAGACCAACCTCCGACCAGAACCAAATACCCTGTCATCAGGGTCTGGGACCGAGGGGTCCATTTGTCCGTCGTCTGTGAGGAACCTGTCTGGGTTGAAAACGTGCGAATTGGGGTACACCGCCTCGTCGTGGAAGATCGCCCTGTGATACAATGAGGGCGGGCGAGGAGTGAGATGATGGCGAGGACCTACCAAATATTTTCCAAGAATACCGTTCCAGCTGGAATGAACCATCCTTTGTACTCGTCGTCCTCCATTACGGCGTGTGAGGTGCCTAAGGGCGCAGGTGGATTCCACCGCAGCAACTCCTTGATTATGGCTGCCAGGTACGGGAGGTCTTTGAAGTCCGAAAAGTCTGGCAGTCGATCCCCGCCGACGACGCGCTCGATTTCCGCTTGTGCTTTCTTCTGCACTCCCTGATAGAGTGTCATAGCTAGGAAGAACGTGCTGATCACGCAGTCTGTCTGTGAGCGATTTTAGGATTGTGGAAACCTGAGTACGCAGCCGATCATGCTCACGGTATCTGCACCAGCGAGATGCGTGATCCCGACTACAGAACGAACTGCTTCCTCGTCGAGTCCTTGTTCACGAATATTGGCAATATTCTGCAAGCACGTAGAGGCCATGGAGGGGTTGACTTTTTCACCAGCCTAGAAACCAACTAGTCAGTCGGACTTACTAAACCTGGCTACAGAATGTGTGGGGCCGAACCTGCAGGCATTGCTTGACGATCTCGAAAGGAACCGTAAGGGAGCGGTCCAAGCTGCGCTTCCCCGCCGATGTAAACTTACGGAAAGTCGCGCCAGGGAACCATTTCGGAACGTGTCTGACTGGTAGGAGTTAGTCGGGGGAGGTCGATACCGTGGCTAGACTTCACTCACGGAATGGTAGGATGTCAACTACCCATTTTCCGGGTGCAAGCCCACACTTGACAGCATACATGGCTTCGTCCGCGCAGAGAAGTATCGGATGATCGGGAGAGTCTATCGACAGTCCATACGCGATCTCCAGGGCAAGTGAGTCTGACAAACTTTGCGGGAAACGTTAGTTGGCTGTCGGTACATAGGGCCTCGGTACGAAACGAGCGACTGACAATTTGGCGTGCTCTCTGTAGCGTCCCGGGTCCTTCTCGAGGCGAACCAAAAGAGAATCCGCGGCCTTACATAGTACGTCCTCGTACCCCTTTACGGGGCCGGGTCCCATATACTCGTGAAACAACCGACGGTACGCTTTCCATTTCTTGCCATATCTCATTCCAGAAAATGCCCAATCGAGTCCAAGCCTGTGGGCAGCAAAGGTAGGCGTCAACTGATGTCAGATTGCAGGATAAATGGACCCACAGATCGGCCATGGCAGATGGGGGCTAACGATTCCAAAACTCCGTTACCCACTTGCCGACACGGGAAGAGAGATGGCACGCTCACCTTGTCCGAGTATATCTTGGAGCGTTTGTCTAACAAATCTGATATGACCTTGTTGGTGTTCAGGATAATCATGTCCTTCCCGAACAGGTTCAAATACAAGACGTCGGTATCTAAGAGAGTCGATGAGATAACGTTCGCCAACCAGAACCAGGGTGTTGTGGACTCACCGTACCGCCTACCGAGCGCCAAGGCCCCTTCCCACAACGAAAGCTCCCGAGGGATGTCGAGGACATTTCCGATGATTGGGTACCCCTTCGGCCCTGGTGGGAGCGGGAAGGAGCGACTCCTCCCCCAACGCTTAATCTTCCAATAGACAACAGTGGCAGCGAGAACGGTAACAGGGAGAACGTAGAAGAGGTCGAACTTCGCCATAGCGGATGACAGACGAGGTGGGTCGAGGGAAAGCTTATTGTCTTGATCCGATTTTATAAGGGATTTCAACAGGGGACTCCTGTCGTCTTGTTCAAGGGGCACTAAAACAGACGTTAATGCACGTAAACTCCGCCGAGTCGAAAAATAGACAAATGCGACAGTCCAGTTTCATTTCCCGTGGTAGACACCGGGGTTAACCGACCCTACATAACCCCGTGGAGACGAAAAGGTGACACGAACAGACGGACGACGATCGACGCGAGCGCTCCCTGTTAGGGGATAGCGTTAGTACTGTCACGGAGGATCCCGTTAGCATGGGAACCACAACCGAACCACAACCGAAAACGGAACTTCACAACAGAACGCAAGCGAAGGAGGCTGGAACCATATATCCCGGTGCAAACCCGAGCGTATTCGGTGTGGGGTCATCGGTGCCTATTCTGTCCGCAATGAGCGACTGGGGGCTGATCCAATTGTGATGGTCCTTATGCTTACCCACGTATAAATCTGCCGTCATATCGTGGCACCTAGAAAGGGCTAATTGTTTGTTTGGGTTGGCGAGGTCGTTGGTTACAACAGACAGCGTGACAGCGCGAGAAATCGTCAACCTCACCACCGCATCAGAAGTGCCCTGGATGCAGTGCGCCTCACGGCTTCATTCAAGCGAGAAAACTGGCTGGATGACTATGCATAAGAGCTCCAGTTCTCGCCCAGTCGGCGGGGTCACTTCTAAAGTGACAATGCTCCCAACCAGTTTGCCCTTCTTGTGCCTCGCTGGACTGTAACCGTGTGGGCGCTCATCGTGGGAACCATTCACCTCTTACGGAGGTGGGGCAGGAAAAATGTGTAATTATCCGACAGCGCCCTCGAGAATTCTGCCCGACCAATCTCTTCCGTGGATGGGACACGCAGTTTGGAAGCGGGATGGACGCGTAGTCCCCCCAATGCGAACTCACCCACCGAGCAGCTTGACAAAAGGCCCCAAACCGGGGTGGGCCGTAAGGCTGTCATACCAGACGTTGCGATCGTGGGAAGAACAAAATTCAGCTCCTCCCGAGATCACGCGTCATGTGATTTTCCGTCACCTCCCTCCAGCCGCTCCGACAACACACTGGCTGGGTGCCTCGACACGGAAGAGCCGTATATGACCACAAGAACACGATGACCAACGAAAATGTTAAAAGAGCAGCGTTTAGCAGTGCGTATCCACGTGCCCACTATCCGAGACGAGAATTGAACAGCTAATTGGAACACGTGTGCAGCCGCAGTGTTCGTCCTCTCGAACGTATGTGATCAGTCTCGACATCGATATTCCCCCAGTATTTGATGGCGTTTCTTTTGCAAGGTAGCCTTGTATTATGGGTTCAAGGTATGCGGGTAACCGATTCCGATTGAACGGGAACTGACAACACAACTTTTAGCACCTGATAGACTATGCCCTGGGACAAGAGAAGAAAGAGGTCGCAGCAAAGAGCCTTGCGGCCCTTGAAAAGATGGGTCACAAAGATCTCAAGCTGAATGAACACGAGGGTTTGTTCCCACCTACGCAATTGGGCCTGTCGGAGATACTCATCCATTTCTCCCTAGTTGCCATCGCCTCCGAGATTATACACCCGGACGACATTCATGTGACATTCTCAGGCGAGCCCCCCTCAAAAAACACTCAGTCCCCGCTCCTAATGCGTCTAGGATAGATATCGGTGGTTTGGACCACATCATTTCCTCACTGCGCGAGACAATCATATACCCGCTCCTGTACCCCAATCTTTTCAACGGTTCCTCCATTCTAGCCGGTGCACCAAAGGGTGTCCTCCTTTTCGGTCCTCCCGGATGCGGAAAGACGATGCTCGCAAAGGCACTCGCCAAAGAGTCAGGGGCCACGTTTATCAATGTCGCCATCTCCGTCCTGACGAACAAATGGTTCGGCGAGTCAAATAAACTCGTGGCGGGCTTGTTCAGCCTTGCGCGGAAGGCCCAACCTTGTATAATCTTTATCGACGAGATTGATTCTTTTTTGCGGGAGCGAACGAAGGGGGACCACGAAGCAACGGCGATGATGAAAGCTGAATTCATGACGTACGCGGTCCTTGATTTATGTTTCCTTTCTCGAACCAACCGAACTTTTCTTCAGGTTATGGGATGGACTGCTCTCAAGTAATGATCGTATAATGGTGCTGGGCGCGACAAACAGACCGAACGACATCGACTCCGCCATCCTCCGTCGAATGCCGAAGAGGTTCGCCGTTCGCCTTCCCGATGCTTCACAACGAAAGAGAATATTGGCACTGGTACTAATCCCTCTGCTCCACGTCCCGCGATGCGATCTTTCCTGACTCTCGATGCCCAGATGCTCAAAGAGACCGAGTTGGAGGCCGGGTTCCCCTTGGGTGAACTGGCGCAACGGACAGAGGGACTGTCGGGGTCCGATCTCAAGGAACTTTGTCGGAATGCTGCGATGGCTCCTGTGAGGGAGTACATGAAGAAGATGGGGGGCGATCCCACCGCGTTGGCGAAGGCGAAATCTAAGGTACCTGCCCAACCCTCGATATTGCTTGGAACCACCGCTGATAATCTGTGAAGGACCTCAAACTCAGACCGCTATCGCTCGAGGATTTCTTCAAGGATGAAGCCACGGGTCTGCTCCTACTCCTTAATTCCGCCGCGACGGTGAACCAAGTAGAGGAGTTCTATGACGCACCTGATCCTGATACACCCTGATGGGGATGCTGAGCCACGCTCACTTGTGATCAAGCGGGTTCCATATAGAGAGACCATAACAGGATTTTACAGTATCACGTACATGTACTAAAACCTACTAATCACAACCACCATACTGCATGCGCATCCTCGTCCATGTCGTGATCACCTAACCTTGTACATCTGGACGATAAGATCCCCAGGAGGACTCGATTCGTCATCCTTTACTGAGTACCTAATCTCGACGTCCAATTCCCGAGAATTTTCGTCGCTCTTCCTACACGAGAATGTTCCGGTCACGATGGTGCCTTCGCGAGCTCGTATCGGTTCGTTTAGGAGGAAGATGGTTTGTTTCCAATGTGTAGGAACGCTCTCTGGGCCGGTGGTGAAACTCGTCACCCTCTCTTCACCGGGCGTCTTTACCCCTCCTTGGCTCGCCCGTCGCTTCGGTTGGAATCTCCCTCCAAGGGGCCACACCTCCGCGACCATGGGCGAGCCCTCGTTCGCGACTTTGACCTTGGTCGACGGCGAGATTGGCATTCCCAGCGGACAAAAGAATGTGTCAAAGTATAACACAAAGGTGTGAATCTTTGTGCGTTTTGTTGTGGTGCAGACGAGGGTGAAGGAGGATTGGAAATTCAGTTGACGCGGTTGTGCGTCTGGGACGAATATGTCCTACACGGAAAAGGAACGTGAAGGGTTCATTGGGGGGGAGTGATAACACTTTTGTTGATTCACGAACCTTGATGATAACAGGGTCACTTATCACTGTTTCAGGCTTCACGATATCGATGATCGCCTCCCCGTACACTTCTGCCTTCATTGCAGACATGTCGAACCCTATCGTACGCCCAAGGTCAACACCAAAACCCGGGTTCCTGGTATTTGAGACCTACCATAGATATCATCCCACATACCCACCCTATCCTTGTAGATATCCGCCCCCTCGCACAGACTGAGCATCATCCTGCATTGACTCGGAGCGAGAACCCCTCCTGGTCGGAGGAACCTGTCTCTCGCCACCAAAACGGAATCCAACATGGATTCGTACAGCAGGGCGTAACCCATCCATTCAGAGATAATCACATCCACTTGTGTCACCCCGTCAGGAAGTGCGATTTCTTCGATTTTACCTCGAATCACCCTAGACGTGATTCAAATCCCCGTTAGTGTCCATTCATGCGCCACCAACCAAAGTGGCAGGTTGTGGGAAAGGCGTATAGAAGACGTACGTGATGACGTCGTCGTGACCGTTATCTTTTATTATCTCTTCCGCCCGTTTTGCGATATCACTCGCCTCGACGGCATAGACGCGCTTCGCGCCCGAGCGAGCCGCAAACATCGAGAGTATACCAGTCCCACAACCGACGTCGAGAACGACGGCATCGTTGAACACGGTGGGTGTTCCGAGGATGAAGGATGCGTAACTTGAGGTGCGCACTTTGTCAGTAAGCATCGTGGCGTGGATCTCTACCGTCCAGCAATCAGCTACCCCACACAGCATGTGAGGAGATTCCGGATACCATTAGATCCGTAGCTTGTGAAGTAGTGGGAATCATCGTCCTTTTTGGGAACGATGGGGTCCACTGTGGAGGATGTCACCGCCTCGGCGAGCCTCCCGACATCTAGCCCCTTGGTGACGAATTGTCTGTAGTCAGCCAGGTCCTGTTTTGCTTTGTCGAGGTTTGCCTCGAGGGCTTTTATCCGGCGGATGGCAGAATCCAGGTCTTTGGGTGCTGCCCCGAAAGAGGAGCCGGAATCCTCCTCATCGGACCAGTCCCCTAATTGGGATTCTGCCGTTGGAATGGAGATTGAGTATGCGGCGACGCCGAGTTGGGATTAATTGGTGGTATGCTTACGGAGGAGAGGATCATCCTCGATCACGGGTCTGAGATGCTGATCGTCGGCGAAGAAAGGTTCCGATCCGGTCAGAGAGGAAAGGTCTGTGACGGAGGGTTTCTATGGCAAAGAGTCAGCCATATGAACTTGAGAGTCAGCAACGACAAGAATGCGACCTGCTTGCGGATGTAGTTTATGAGTCTGATGCGTTGGTGGAAGTCGAGAGCTGCCGAGGGTGCATTCGGCTTCAGTCGGGCCCTATAGATCTCGGGTTGAAGATGGGAGTCGCTCACCAAGCTTGCTGGAGACACGATCCAAGTTGAACCCATGCGTCTGTTCGTCATATTCCACGGCCTTTGCAACCGAGGTAAGTTTCTTGTCTTCGAAGAGCGAGTAACATTCTCTGTTCTCCTGGGAATCCGAGATCCAATCATCCCACGTTTTGGGATCGTTTTGGTCTTCATCTTCGGACGAAGACAAGCAGGACCCAGAATCGACATCATCTTCAGGCCCCTGTATGACGTCTTGAGGGTGGAAACGTACGCTCATGACCACGCACGCAGGTAGGACCAGATGACCCTCCCTGTCTTGAGGCAAATGGCCAAGAAGTGATTTTCGAATTTCCTTATCAGGACCAATCATGCGCGGCACGGGATTGACAGCGTCATCGTTCATCCCCTCCGCTTCGCCGTTGACCGCAAACCTCTGATCATTCATTCGGCAACCGACGATGGGGGTCATGAGGACATTACCTGTTTGGGAGTGTACGGGGCGGGGTGTTTCGGGTGGTTTTGGGATGGCTCGAGTTCTAGTCTAAAGAGACCGTTCCTCCGCCGCTGGCTCTGAGGAAACACCTACGACGGCGACAGAAATCACCCAGGAATCCTCTCTCAGCACTTATCTCCAATTTTGGCAACCTCAGGGTCTCAGACATCACCGATACAAGTATTTAACCAACACATCACATCCGTTTTCAATTCTGTCGTCTTTTTCCTTCAACCACCATGAACTCCAAGCTCATCGCAGAATGGTCCGCATACAACGTCGCACTGTATTCCGCACAGCAACCACCCCCTCTTGGAACTGTTGAAACGGTTGAGAAGTTAGAAAGATTGGCCAGAGAGCATTTGATCAAGGCTGCGAGTGAAGGTGGGTCGAGTGGTGGTCGATTCTAGATCAAACTCAACGGCTCTCCAGGCGCTTTTCTGTATGTCTTTGGAAGCGCTGGCGTGTGGAAGACCTACGAAGCCAACCGCAAGGCTTTCGATAAATGGGCCATTATCCCCCGTATGCTGCGAAACTGCACTGCTCGTAATTTGGAGGTATCAACCAGTTTTCTTCTAAATTACGCTTTGAATAACTGAGGTTGGGTCCCAGACAACTGTCTTCGGTCACAAGTTCAAAGCTCCGATATTACTGGCCCCTATTGGGGTTCAAGGTATCCTCCACCCCGAGGCTGAGCTTGCCACCGCAACGGCCGCGAAGGACCTCAAGATCCCGATGATCTTGAGTACTGCTGCCACCCGATCGATGGAAGAAGTGGCTGAGGTTCACGGGGACGGACACCGGTGGTATCAACTCTACTGGTAGGCTACGTGTTCCGCAGCGACAACTCCAGGCTCAGCTTTCGTCAGGCCATACAGCGACGAAATGACATTGTCACTCCTCAAGCGGGCTAAGGAAAATGGCTATTCGGCTCTTGTCATCACTCTCGACACAATGTCCATCGGTTGGCGTCCGCACGACCTCGATACCGCGTATCTACCTTTCTTCCACTCCTACGGTTGCCAGAACGGTTTCTCCGATCCCGTTTTTATGGCCCGATACGGTAAACAACCAGAGACCCGAACAGAATTGGTCTTCCCGTACGACCCCGAGGAGATCAACAAGCGCTTTGCGCAGGGTGACCCGGCCGCAAAGGCCCAGGTCTACATGGGCACGGAGTGGGTCAAGGAGATGAGCTCTGGCAGGCAGAGGTCGTGGGACGAGCTCAAACTGATCAGGGATAATTGGGAAGGACCGCTTGTTCTGAAGGGAATTCAATGTGCAGCCGACGCTGAACTTGCGATCGATGCTGGGGCAGATGGTATCGTCGTCTCGAATCACGGTGGTCGGCAAGTCGATGGGGGAGTTTCGGCTCTGTGGTCTCTAGAGCACATCATGAAGTCCAGCAAAGTCAAGGAGGCACAGGCAGCTGGGAAGTTTACGGTGTTATTTGATTCCTCTATCAGGTCTGGACCAGACATCTTCAAGGCGCTGGCGTTGGGAGCTCAGGCCGTCCTGCGTAAGCCGTTTTTCTCGTTTCGTTCGAGTTGCTAGCCGTCTTGTGGGCGTGGTTTGTTTTGTTTCGTCACTGATCATTGTCACGACTAGTGGGACGACCGTACGTGTATGGTCTCGCCCTAGGAGGGGCCGACGGCGTCAAGCACGTTGTGAAGACTATTCTTGCGGACCTCGAGGTTACAATGGGCCTCAGTGGATACAAAAGCATCGATGAAATTCATGGCAAGGCCGAGGAGGTACTTGCAAGAGTCGAGTGATATCAATGTGCCGTGTGTTGTGTATGGAAAGTTTAATAACCACTTTGGTCGGTTTCACCTTTGTCCGTTAGCCGCGGCGAATGCAAACTAGGTTTATCCAGCTCCCAGACCACGGATACGCGATTCCATGTCGGATGACTCAGGCGGGGGTCCGACTCCGAGGGTGGGTACGGGTTCTACTTCGGAGAGTCCGACGGAGCGAATTCGTTCGGCCACGACTTTTAGGATCCACCACGGATCAACTGCCAGAAACCGAGGAACGTTCTCTGGACCGCGGTTCAATAATGTTCAACGTTCAGAATGAGCAGGATTTACCGATTGGGTCTTGCAATGCTGAATGGTCATGAGCGGCGCACTCCGACTGAACACCCCTGATCTATAACAGGCGCTGTCGCGAACGGACCGCGGGTGAGGGCGTTCGAGCCATTGTCCAGGCATTCCCCTTAGGGAACACCCGACAGGCTGTGGCAAAGAAGTTACCCGTTTTGTAACACGGGTTCCGACCGTCCTTTCAGTGTTCGCCTTGTGATGTAATAAGGACGACAGTATATTTGACAGCGCGCTTGACGGTTGAAATTGAAGCGGGACTAGGTCCTGGCACACGAGTAATTTGGAATGCCTACCCCGGGTCTGGAAAACGGTCCTGAGCTTCGTGCCTTTGCCTAACACGGGGGCGGGCCACCTGTCGGACCTCCGGACAAGGTTCACAACCCGATATATGATGTATTAGTGTGTGAAGTTCCCTGTAGAGCGACGGTGGCAGCGGTTGGGCCTTTGGATAACCGGTCTTACGAGATCCTGGACAGGTATCGCCATCCGGCTCAGGGTCCTCGCAGCAACTCTGCCGAGGTTTGAATTCTGTGACTTGGTCGACCCGCGTCGGAAGATACTTGAACAGGGATAAAGCGTCCGCAAACTGGTACCGATTGGCCACCGTATCGACGCGTTTGGACAAGGCCAAATTGACGATCAGGGCCGGCAAATCGACATTTTGCCGCTCTATTCCCTCATTGTACTGATGCTACTGAACCCCCAAGATGTCCGTGGCCATGCAACACCAACGGCTTTGAAGGGATGTGCTTCTGGGCGAGGATCTCTGGTTGATCCTGCCATGCTCATGATAGACATCAAAAGTTTAGCCTCTCGCCTTACCCCCGATGTCAATTTACCGTCTTTCGGTTCCGGCGCAGCCCCACCGATTTTGGTGTCTATATTGATTCCTGCAACTCAGGACCCTAGTAACCCATTTAAACACACAAGTATTTTACCGTATACGTATCACTTGTGGTTGTGGGGCATGCAAGCCATAAGGTTGGAGTTGGTCGATTTAGCGCCAAAAACTCGGAGAGGTGGCAGCGATCGTGGGAACTCCGGCGGCTGGATCCGGGACTCTCAGATTCGCCTCATCGCCTTTCATCCCAGGGCACGATGCGCATGTCACGTGCCCGGG
>Ga0307511_10007586_pt1 | contig 10910 bp, 4 predicted proteins | sample 13_EM_MG_FD_200266 | JGI IMG/M metagenome (GOLD analysis project Ga0307511, IMG submission 200266) | Populus trichocarpa ectomycorrhiza microbial communities from riparian zone in the Pacific Northwest, United States - 13_EM | ecosystem: Host-associated > Plants > Roots > Unclassified | place... | reverse complement strand
AGTGCGCCGGATCCCGGTAGTGCGCCGGATCCCGGTAGTGCGCCGGATCCCGGTAGTGCGCCGGATCCCGGTAGTGCGCCGGATCCCGGTAGTGCGCCGAATCCCGGTAGTGCGCCGGATCCCCGTCAAATACGTTAAGCCATATAAACGATTCCCTGAGAACTGCAAGGTTGTGAAGGCATTGGGTAGAGGGCAGAAGGCCTAGGGGTAGAGATAAGAGCTAGGCTAGCTACTATTCGCAGATCAAAAATGGTTCAGCTACTCTTGAGGACTCCGCAGTAAGTCGGCACTTAAAGTAAGGGAAGCGTTGCCCCCAGAGTTCGTCAACAGGGAAATGTGATATCGGGCCCAGGTATGACTTCATCCCCTTCCAAGCCTAATTTTAGGACAATTCGCCTCTGGCAACGAGATTAAGGAATACTAAGAGGGTGAACTATGCACGAGCGAGTAGGTAACCCTTCCAGTGGCCATGGTAGCTTATCACAGTCCCATGTTCAGTATGATTATGAGGTTTGTGCATACTCCGCTATGTGGAACAGGCCCAAATGGACAACCCGAATTCGTGGACCACCCACGAAACTGCCTTCTATAGCTACCAAAAGTTTTCTTCTCAAGTAGCACCCACTACTCATTGAGTCATCCACTGCACTTCAGAAGCAGGCAACGTACTCACACCCCTTTCAACATCTGCTATTGGTTTTCCAATGGTGTCGAGTGCCTTGAAACAATCTCCGTGACCTGGTGTATATAAATCAACTTCGTGTTATTTTGTGTTGATATTGACGTTTAGCGCGCAAATTTCAAATTCGGATAATTTGTGGGGTCAGAACCCGCTGAAGTCACCATTCACAGATTTGAGGACTCTTCAACCCTTCGTGGATAAGGGATTTCATAGTATCAATGTATTGAGCTTGAACTGCGATATTTTACAAGTTATGCTCCAAGACTGCAAGAAGATAAAGCTACTAGAAGGGGAAATGTAAGTGGGGAACTCCGGAAATTTGAGATGTTATTATAGCTCGTCACCTGGAATAGATATTTTGCACGAAAAATTTGCAATCAAAAATGTGGCTGGAAATCTCGAACTCCATGTAATTCATACATTTGAGCTTGTCATGTTTTAGTCATCACTCCCATCTCCACTATGAGAGAGCTCACCGAGATTTCTGGAAGGGAGGCTGTCTACATCCATACCCTAGGTGAAAAGGTTGGATAGCTGTATTGTAATTGCCTGCCCCGCTTACTGCGGTCAGATGACCTAGCTGAAGCAATTGCATTGCAATCTAAGCGGGCTAATTTAGCGCTATCGCGATACTGACATGCCTGCTTCTTTGGGATAAGCTAATCAAGTGGGGTATCTGTGTCGTTGACCAACTAGCCATGGTTTTACCTGGTAATAACAACCCCGCTGATGCACTTAACACACCTATTTTATTTCCTTTGGGGTATTGGAGGAAGCGAGGGGCAAGACTAGAATATAAGCATGAACCTAAAGATAGTCGTATTTCGCGCCGCATAGCCTTAGGGCTGATTAGGCGTATAGACTCAAAAAAAAAAAAAATAGTCGTATTTCCACATTCGGCAGCGAATTTGGAGCCCAAAAATACTCATGATACCGTATAACGTAACCCCTGTTTTCGTGTATATTACTAGCATATAGATTAGTTGTGGGTTTGTTTTTATTATTATGAATGAATGCACTGGTATGTTTACCCAATTCTGACGTTCATTTCCTTTGTTCATCGGGCTCTGACATGGCCATCACCGACTGCAGGTATAGACTCGGGACACGCAGGCTCTGTTAGGCCAGTTCCGGCTTCGGGGCCCCTATGGCGGTCGGGAGATATTCATTAGTTCATATGTGCTGAGTATCGGTGGCTATGTAAACTTGGAGAGGTGATATTGAACTGACTCAGTGGGGTTGTATCTCGTGGAGTCCCTTCAAATATTCAGAGTTAAATTAAATTTCAGGACACTAGCTAACCAGCGTAGGTAGAGGCCTAATCTGCCCAGTGTAGTATGACCTGATGCGGAGTCTTAGGGAACCACCAGTACTGATATCCATAATTCTAACTGACCCTGTGTCACGGTAGCAGGGTATTTGTGTTATTACCTATGGTAGGGAATAACAGAGGTTTCCAGTCGCAGCACCCGAGACGACGCCGATACCTATGAGGCTAAATCCATCAAGCCTACAGATGATAATATAGACTATACACATGCGGTATGTTCCATGAAGTGGTCTAAAAATAAATGTCCCTTCAGAATTACTCTACGACTGAGCCATGTCAAGGAAGCAGCTGCATGCTACTCAGGTTCCTCCGGACGCATTCGTAATGAAAACATGAACGTATATGGCTCGGAGCAGGAAATAGGGCACATAAGTAGTTATGCTCTACAACACGTACACATCAATCCGCATCATTCCCGCAGGGGAACCCATGCCAGGTTGTGTGCCTGGTAAAACAGTAGAGTCTACTAAATAGCAGCTCCGATAAAATGCACGGCCTGGTGGAGTTCCTTATCCTGAGTACATGCGGTATAGAGCCTTAGCATAAGTTCCAACCTCATAGGACCAGCTCGCTATAGACTCCTAGCTGAGAATCTCACCCATAGGGCGAGTTGCTTGCTAAGACGATGAAGTTATAGGATCCATAGGGAAATTGATAGCAAGTGGCTTTCAAAGGTAATACCTGCGTCACCTCTGGTGTTAGAGTTGGATGGATTAATTCGAAGTGTATATTTATTGAATTTCCACATCACGAATTCTAGCTAAGTGTGTCAATATATTCTGGTGCCCTGACGCTGTCATGGAACTTAGTGCCCTCACGCCTAGGCCTATGGGTCTCATAATATATCGCTTGCTGTTCAACCTGATATCCCACCGAAGTCAGTGTCGGTATCTGAATTATAATTTGAAAATCCCTCATCCATACCTTCGTAAGTTCACGGCGCGCGTGGATTCTTTTGATTTCATCCTCAGTCTCCTATTTCAAAATGAATTAATCTTTGTCCCCAAAGGTACCTTGGAGGTAGCTTTTATGAAGAGAAGGACTACATCTATATACTTACCTCGATTCGCCACTGTTGCATAGAGGCCCCGTCCACCGTTCGAATTAGACTTTCGCCCAGTTTTTCCTTTAGTACCTTTTCGATGGCATGGCGGTTTGCATAGTGGGATAAAATCGTCGTCGAAGTTGTAAGATCTAGGTATACTGTGCGCCTCGAGCTCGTCCTTGCCCTCTTAGGATGCCTTGAACTAGCACGGCTGGGTTTCGAAGTATGTCTTCGTGCACAGTCAGGATTAGGAGCGTTCGGTTGCTGATATGGTTGCTGCCCTTTATCGCCGCCTTTTGTTCCCACAGGTTTTGAGTGATTGCTCCCCATTGCGCCTATAACTGCTAGTAGTTTAGGGATCAGGTTATTAGCACACGGTGGCTAGATTAACACCTGGTAGTATCGGAGGAACCGGCGGGGGTATTTACCTGAAAATTTCAAGGGTGAGCCTCAGTAAGACCAGACCTCACAATAAATTTATCCCAAGGACCTGGAGCTTCTGTTTAGTCGTTGATCCAACAACTATAGGATTGAAAATGCTAACAGATCAAGTTTGGAGCATGGTGATGGTCACCACTATTGTGATGCTTTTCACCGGTCCTACAGTATACTTTCACACCACCTCACCGACATCAACTTCCAGGACGAAATTCTTCGAACGAACTTCGCAACCAGAGGACCCCCGACGTCGGCTCTCGCTTTATTTGATAGAGCGCGAGCTCAATAGCACTTCTATCAACTTTTTATTCTTTATCGATTGAAACTACAAAATTCCCCCAAGGGTAAAGTTTTCTGAACTTTCGACCCAAAATCCGGGCGATTTTGCTCTGAGTGCCTACGTGGCAACAGCCCCAATTTACATTGGCCAGCTCCACCCACACCAATTCTCAGAGATTCTACGAGTTTCCACTGCGGCTGAACGCTTGTCAAGACAACAGTTGCCTAGCAACCGTTGCCAAAACAACCCAATCCCTGCAAACAACAAACAAACAAAACCAACGCGAGTATCAGCTCTCACTCGTCTATAATTTCATAATTATAAACTCGAGTTTCGCTGATACCAGCCATAGTCAGACCTCCGAAAGGAGTAATTTTCGGTCCCCTCACCAACTGGGGAGCTGGAGGAAGTAAGGCCCTATTCGAATATGATGGGGAAGGAGGAGTTAAGAAGGTCAAGCAATTCGTGCTTGAAGACATCTCCAACTGGAATGTTATTCCGAGGTTCACGGAATTAAACGGCCCCAAGAGATTAACTGCCGCAGCTCAAAGAACCATCACCAGGTACGAAGAAGTGACAGAGAAGGATGGCAAGTGGGACGAAAAGATTATGAGCATGGAAAGGCTAGGCAGGGCGGAGGAGGAAGTCATCTGTGTCACGGATGAAACGACTGCGGAGAGGGCAAACGAAATCTTGGAAAGGAGTTATCTAATCCAAGATGCCACTCTTCACGAGGACTTTAATGAGGAGTCTTGCCAATATGAACAACAAGACTCGGCAGACAATGTTTTGGAAAGGATAGTGGTTGGAGGAAAGACTGCGATCCTCAATACTCCAAAACACCACGCAATGATCACTCCGGCAGTCCCCATGACTTCAGCAGAAATCATGAAAAAAATTGACGAAATCCCGGAGGACTCAGAGGACGAAGTCTCAGACAACGAGGCAATTCGGAGGAAGACAAGGAGAAACGAGAAGAAACCAGCACCGGCTGGCACCTCGTTGGAAACCTTAAACCGGAAGTACAACATGGATCTATATGAACCTGCGGTACCAAGGCCGACGACAGAGATTGTGAGCAATCTCTACACGACAGTCCCCCTACACTGGCAGCTGGATGGACCGGAGGAATGGGAGAGCGGAAACGTCAAGGGAAACGAGAACCTGACAATCCCAAACTCTCAAGAGTCGGAATCGGACTTCTCAGACATGTCGGATGATGAGGACTCCCCACCACCAACACGGAACCTAGGACCCCTCACAGTCAAGTGGACACCCACCCCGAACTCAACTTGTGAGGCAGTCCCCGACAATTATTTCATCCCCACAGGGCTGAAATATGAGGACGCGGAGGATATCACTATGTTGGTCCCACATGGGTCACAGGACACCACGAAGACAGGCACAGGCTTGAACACCAGCAAGCACGCCATCCCCAAGGCGGACAAAGCAGTTGTGGAACAAGCAGTGAAGGAAGCTATCCAAGAGGCGGAGAAGATCTTCAACAAAAAAATGAGGAAACATCTACCAGCCGAGGATGCTGAGATGACGGGGGAAAAAAAGAAGGTTAACACGGTAACCTGGAGGGAGGTTAATGACTCAAGGACAAGCTACCAGCTTGCAATAGCTATCTTGGCCGTCCAAGAAGGTATTGATTCCATTAATGGTGTTGAGAAGTCAGACCTATGGTGGAGATCCAAGGCGGAAAAGTCAACAGCTAAACTCACGATACGAGCTATGGGTGACTCGATCAAGTACGGCATGACTAAGGATGAAGACAAAAGGATGACGAACGGCTGGAACTTTTTAAAAAAGGAAGCTGAAGCAAGCGGGACAGTAACCCAAAAGCTGGATATCATCAGAGCAGAGCTAGCCTGGACGCAAGCAAACCTTGACAAGGACGGGGAAATCGGAAATATCAAGAGTGATATAAGTTCGATCAAAGATCAGCTTGCTCTCCTGTTAGCTTCGAACGGAATCGGCAAGGTCGAGGAGGTAAAGAGAGCAGACAGAATCAAGGCTCAAAGGGCAACGGAGGTATCGGAGGACAAGAGGAAAATGACGGAAAAAAGGAAGATCACAGCAGAGGCAAAGAAGTTGGCGGAAGAGGAAAAAAGGAAGATGGAAGAACAGGAAAAGGCGCTGGAATTGGCAGAACAGGAAAGAAAAAAGATGGAAAAGGAAAACGCAGTCATCAAGGATTGCGAAAACCGAATCGAGATGCTCGCAAAGAAGGACCGGAACTCCCTCTCCCCGGAAGAACTGATGAAGCTAGGGTCAGATATGAAAACGGCCAAGGACCTAGCAGACAAGATCAGGGCCGAGAGGGAAATCGGAAAGGAAGCTCAAGTAGAAACAGAGAAGACGGTTATCTCAGGGATGGTCCATAAGACGGTAGAACTCCGGATGATCCACACCGATAAGATGGATGGTCGGTCAAAGACGACCCTGATGGGAGTCATGACGGAGATCAACAAACTCCTCCGGGAGGACGGAATCACTGACAACCGCACCCCGTGGGTAGCCAAGGCAACTGGATATGACAGGAAGGCAGGGATGGAATCGGAATGGAAGATCAGCAAGGTAAGGGAAGACGTGACAGAACTCGAAGTCTTCAGAAGAGTCAACGCCTGTCTTGCTAGCTTCTTCACAGATAGGAATGACCACCAGAAGGCCTGGATCGGCAGAGGAGGTACTATCCCCTTAGTCGCCCCCACAGCACCCTCGGACCAGTTCAAGGATAGGAAGGAACTTGAGTGGAACCTCAGGGAAGAGAACAAAAAAGTCAAGTTCGGAGATAGACTACCAAGAAAGTTTGGAAGCTACCGACTGGTAGGCATTGTCTTTGAGGTAGAGGACAAGGAGGAGGCTTTGAGGGTCATTAACAGCGGCATTAAGTGGAAAGGGACCACGAGGAAGATCAACTTTTGGGACAAGGATATGGAAGAGGTGGAAAAGAGGACAGGCTTTGAAAAAGTTCCCACCGGTCCAAAGGGAAAAACCTCCAACCAGAAAGAGGAAAAAAAAGCCGGAACCTCCAAAACCGCTGCACCCGCGGCTCCCGTCGCACCCGCTGCACCAGCAGGAAGGACAGGTAGATACGAACAGGCCATCTACAAGCAGTCTCAAGCTGCAGCCAAGAGAACAGGACGAGGGCTCGGATCCCAGACACAAACACCTGGCGGACAGACCAAGCCGTGGAGCATGGTCCAATGCTACACCTGTGGAAAATTCGGACATATCCAAAGGAACTACAACCCGAGGACCAGAGAGACAGCTGGGAAAATCCAAGGGGTGAACAAGAGGCCTGGAGAGGACACGGGGATCTCCGGAAACCCAACAAAGAAGACATCCGGCAAAGAAGTGGAAAAGGACGCTGAAGGGTTCGAGACAGTAAGGAAAATGAAGAAGGGAAACAAGAAAGGAGAGGTTAAGGTAGATGTCATCCAGAGACTTGGACCTAACCCAAGAATCACCGAAATAAGCAGCGACGATGTGGGGACAGGGTATGATGAATTAACCAAGCTCCCACCTCCTCTTAAAAGTGACTGGTCCGACGATACACCAATTGCCGGTCCAAGCCGATTCTAAGGGCCTCCGCGTGGCTTACCAGAACGTAGCAGGACAATGCGAAGGCACACATACGTTTCTGGAATGGTGTAAAAAGAGGAGGATTGATATTGTTTTTGTCGGAGAAGCATGGGTGGACAAGAAAGGGACTGGGACACAATCTCACCCCTCATATACGTTAGGGTTGAAGGTGGAGAAAGGAAAACGAACAATGGTATATTGGAGGAAAAAGATGGACGGGTAGTTAAAGTTATCAGAGAAGATAAGAGACTAGCCTTAGTGGAGGTGTGGGGCCACAAGCTATGAGGAATTTATGCGGATGGGAAATTGTCGGGGGGGAAGTGGAGGGAGTGGCTCGAAAGCCTCAACGAAGCTGATTGCCTAGTGGAAGACTGGAACGCACATAACCAAGCATGGGACCCCCTCAACGAGGACGATACAAGAGGAAAAGACATGGAAGAGTGGATGGTGGAAAAAGGTTTCGAGATTGGGGGGGAATACGACGGACCAACCTGGGAAAGAATAGTCAACGGACAAAGACAGCAAAGCCGGATCGACCTCTTCGTCAGCAGAGGACCCAAGAACTGGCAGAAGGTCAAGTCGGACAAATGCCTCTCAGACCATTGGGCCATTATGGCGGAAATAGACTGGAATGGGAAGTTGGAGGAGGTTTTAAGGGAAAAAATTAATTGGGATATCTTGGGTGGTGAGTTACACATGGCGGAGGAAGAGGAAAAAAAAGGGGACTTTCCCTGGTACGACCAACTGGAGGGAGACACCCCATACGAAAAACTGAAACTACTCCGACAAGCCTGTTGCAGCACCATGCGGATAACTGAAAAATCCAAAAGGTGGTGGGACGAGGAACTATCGGACCAGCAAAAGATCACAAGGGATGCTAGGCGAGGGAAAGGGTCAAACCGGAGCTTGGACCAAGCTGCAAGGATCAAAAGGTGGAAGACGGACAAGGACAAGATGAGGACATTAGTGAGGGAAAAAAAGAAAGAATGCTGGCAGGCGTTCTGCGAAGAAAACGGGGAAAAAGATCCGTAGGAAATCGTCAAGTGGGCCAAAGACCCATGGCACCTCAAGGCCACAATGGGAGACCTGGCAGACACAACAGCTGCACCCCTCAAAACGGACAATGAAAAGAAAAACGGCCTGATTAGAGACCACTTTGGGTGGAGAAATGACGGCAGGAAAGTGGATGAGGAGGAGGAAGAAAGGGAAAGATACCCGGGGTTGACTGGTATCAGCCAAGAAAAGATGGAGGAGCTGGTGAGGAAAGCCTTAGCTGGAACGTCTAACAGGTCAGCACCAGGACCGGACGGAATTGGGTACAAATTAATCAAACGAGTACTCGACCTCAAGCTAGGCTCGGAGCTCATTCGAGAGGTGGCGGAGAACCTGATAAAAGGGAGAATACCGAAAGAATGGCAACACTCCAAGGTAGTCATGATCCCGAAACCAGGGAAGGACCATAGCAAAACGAAAGGCTGGCGACCCATCAACCTAATCAACTGCGTCGGCAAATTAGGCGAAAAGGTAGTAGCAGACAGACTCCAAGAATCTGGTCTGCTACATAGACACCAATTCGGATCGGTCAAAGGCAGATCGGCCACGGAAGCATCTCTGAGGGTAGTCACGAGAGCTCAGAGGTGTATGACGGCGGATGGGGCAGTGGGATGGAACTTCTGGGATGTTAAAGGGGGATTCCAAAACGTCAGAGAAGAAGATGTGATAAGAGAACTAAAAAAATCGGAGGAAGGCAAGAAGTGGATACCATGGGTTAAGGAATTCTTCCGGGCAAGAGAATTCGATTTAGAATGGGATGGGAAGATACGGGGGAAAGGGAAAACGAATATCGGAGCACCACAAGGATCACCTCTCTCACTGGTGATCTTCCTCATCTGGATGGCTCCGATAATTACCAAAATGGAAGAAGCCCTGAAAGCCAAATAGCCATCCTTCGACCTAGAACTCCCATCATATGTGGACGACCTACACCTAGGGGTCTCGATATGGGATAAAATCAAGGCACGAGGCATAAATATGAAAGGGATTTTGGACGAAGCAGACAAGATTGTGAACAGGATAGCTGCGGAGAACCATCTTCCCCTAGAAGACTCAAAGCACGAAAAGCTAGTCCTACGAAACAAAAGGAGGAAAAAAAACAAAGAGGTGAAATGGGTAAAGTGGCTAGGCATTATCATGGACGAAAGCCTGACATTCAAGGAACATTGGAAAGCCCGAATCAAGAAGGCACGAGCCATGCTCGCACAATTCAACGGGTTAGGAAATTCTCAGTGGGGAATCAGCGCCACCAGCTGGAGGCAGATCTACACTGGGATGATCCGAGCAATAGCCTTGTGGGGATCAGAGCTAGGATGGAGAGGGCAGAGGGACTGGGAGAAAGAGTTCGAACAGCTGCAGTATCAGGCCCTGAAGAAATGTGTAAACGCGACACATGGATCCAGGATCGAACTGGTCAGTCAGATTGCGGGGGTGGAGTCTCCGAGAATGGCGTTGGATGCAGCACAGGCCAGACTCATGGGAAAAATAATGCGGGACACCACCGCGCTTGGAGACTTGATGTCTGAGGATGGGAGCGGAAGGAACACAGAAGCTGGAAGAGAATGGGATGACTTTGGACAAGAATACACTGTCGGTCCAGATGGATTCACCTCCGTCTTGACAGCGAGCCAAAGCAAGGCAGGGGTATTGAAAGAGGAGGGACATGAGAGGATAAGTTACGGAGGAAGAGTGGAAAAAATGGAAGTTCCGGAGGTTAAACTCCAGGCGCAGGCAGACTCAAAGGCAGAAGTATGGACAGAAGCCATTAACCAAGCCAGAGAACTTTACAACGCCACAGGAATATACACCGATGGAAGCATGAATGAGGATGGGGTGGTGGGAGCGGGGTGGCATGTTGAAGGGGGGAAAAAACAAGGCGGAGCAACATTGGGAAAACTAGTGACAGTATGGGATGGCGAAGTATGCGGAGTGAGGGGGGCACTAGAGGACGCACGGAACAACTCCAACGTGCTCATCCTATCAGACTCACAAGCAGCAATTGCAGCAGTAAAGAAGGCAGGACGCATAGGAAAAGCAAGGACTAACGACCTCAAGTTAGTGCTGATGGATATCAAAGAACGGCAAACCAGGCTAGGACCAAATGCAGTTTCGTTCGGATGGGTCAAGGCTCATAACGAGCTATTCGGCAACAAGGAAGCAGACCGACTGGCCAAAGAAGCTACACAATTATATCCGGAAAATCCCTGGATCACGGAAGGGGGACTGAAGCAGGCATGGAGGAAAATGAGAGAAGAAGAAAGAAGAGTGAAAGGAGCGGGGATGGGAAGAGTAGTAAGATGGAACAGGAAGGCAAGAGTTACTTATGTCCAATGTCGCACTGGGAAAGGCAATCTACAAGCCTGGCGCCACAAGATCGGAAAAACAGATAACCCTGAATGTCGGAGGTGTGGAAAATACACGGAGACAGGCAAGCACGTAGCCTTGGTCTGCACGCACGGAGAGGATGTAGGGCGGAGATGGAGTACATGGG
>Ga0307511_10007585_pt1 | contig 10910 bp, 10 predicted proteins | sample 13_EM_MG_FD_200266 | JGI IMG/M metagenome (GOLD analysis project Ga0307511, IMG submission 200266) | Populus trichocarpa ectomycorrhiza microbial communities from riparian zone in the Pacific Northwest, United States - 13_EM | ecosystem: Host-associated > Plants > Roots > Unclassified | place... | reverse complement strand
TAGGTAAAAAACAACTTGCATTACCATAATTGAATTTCAATCCATGTTTCTATAGTACGAAAATCAATTTGATGAATATTTATATATATATATATATATATATATAAAATTAGAGGATCAATACGATGAATACAGGAATAAAATGCAAAGTTGTTCGCACGTGGTGGGGCCTTTCAAAAGATGATCTCTTTTCCATTTTGACTTCTTTTGACTCACTGCACTCCACATGGCAGAATTCTGGGCCATCCATTTGTTGACTCTGATGAACGGATGGTTAAGAGTAGACCAAGACCATCAGGGCCACCGATAATTGAAAGGTGTTACAGGACTACAAGAAATTAATACGGATTATTTTTTTTTTTATTTTTTTAAGAAAAATATATTGGTCAAGAATAAATTATTACTAGTGTTGATAAATTTTGTATAGATGTTAAACCTTTAAATCACTTAGTTTTAGATTAAATTATATAAGAATTATTTTAATATAATCCAATTAAAAATCTAAAATTAGTTTTGAAAATTAATAAAAACATAGTTTAATTTTATTAATTAATAAAATATTAATATATTATATTTGTTTAGGTTAACCTGATTCATCCTATTAAATCTATCACTCAGGTTATAAATTTTATTAAGTTTAATAATTTTATTTTTTTTATAAAATTATTTTTTATTTAATTATATGATAAGAAAAATTAATTTTTAAAAAATTCATTATCATCTTAAAAGAAAAATTAAAATGAAAACAAAGTTTTAGTATTTTATGTATAATTAAAGATAAGAATATTAATAAATACGATAAAATTATATTAAAAATCTTCAAATACATAAATTCTATGCTAATTGAATATTCATGAGGTTTTTTATTTCCATATAAAAAATGCTAAGTTTCTCACAAAAACTTATTATATTATTCGAAAAATATGTTAAAATTGGAATATAATGTTAATTTTTTTTTATAGTGCATTTAAATCCAAAAGCAAATATAAAAATTGGAAAATTGATCCTCTCTTATTTCTTAATTTAATTGGAAAATCGAGATGTCTCGTGCTAAAACAACTCTTTGATTAGCCTTAGAAATGACAACATTTTCGATCCTTTCATTTATGAACTTGAAAAACCCAAAAAAAAAAAGGAAAAATAAAATAAAAAGAAAAAAGAAAAAAGGAAAACACAAAAATATAAAGCGAAGCAGAATGAAAGGCTACCGTCGGCTAGCTAAGTTCAACACTAGTCACATTACTGTAGAAGCAGAAGGTTCACTGACAACACAACGGAGGAGGAAAGAGCACTGCAAATCTGTGGGTGAAAACACCTACAGGCTCAAACATCGATCTTATTTGTGTTTGTATCTCATGCCCGTCAAAACAAGAACTCGTGGATCGAAAAAACTCTACAATTCCTGGGCATAAGAAAACCCCACCTCTCTATTCATCAACAAGGCTTTGATCCTTGGTTTCTTTATCTAGCCATGAGAAGAAAATCTGATTTTCTCATCTTCCAAATAGAAACCAGACTGGGTTTTGTTATGGAAAAGATGTGATTTCACAAACTCCTTCACTGGTCAAAACCCACTTCATCTTTCACTAGTTCTTTGCATACCATAAGCAAGGCTTTGACGTGGGTCGTCGTCGTTAGCAGTGTCTTGGGCTCTTGGAATCTCCATCATCCTTCACTTTCAAGCAACAAATCTTTAGACCCTTCGCTACTCGTAGCCGCTCTATCCCCTTGCTGTATCATTTTTTAATTGTTTTGCAGTTATTTTGTCGAGAATTTGATCAAATTCTAGGGCCAAACCACTCATCTTCTTAAATAATCCGATATTTTTTTTTATTAATTTTCTTATATAAAAATTAAAATGTTATAAGCTTGTAAACTTCGTATAAAGTGCAATTAACCCTTTAAAATAACTTCATCAAAGGTTATAGAAAATAAAGCTGTCATCAACTTCTTATGGTAAAAACTCAAGGATTCAATAATAGAATAATTTTTACCACCAATGATTAAACAAATTCTAGCCAGAGGTAGTTGAAACTTGCCAAAGAAGATGGAAGTATGTCTAAGAAGATTCTGTTTCTAAAGTCTGTCCCTTGCAGATTCCATCACACCAACTGTTTACTGTCCCTTAGTATTTTGCACCTTCTTTCCTTGAAGATTCCACACACACACACACACACACACTCTGACCCTATCGCATTCTCATCCCTCAAAACAAAAGTACAAAGCACCACCTCATAAAAAAAAACACTGAAAACTGCTATTGATGAAGCTCAAATGAGATGCACAGATCATCTTTTACAAAACTAAGCGAAATCCAACAATGCCATCATCTAAAAAAGAAGCCCTTTTCATAGCTAGTCTTATAGCCCTCTGGTACTCATCAAACATTGGTGTTCTGCTTTTAAACAAGTTCTTGTTATCAAACTATGGCTTTAGATTCCCAATCTTTCTCACAATGTGCCACATGTCAGCTTGTGCTATACTTAGTTACTTATCAATTGTTTTCTTGAAGATTGTGCCTTTGCAAGTTGTTAAATCAAGACCCCAGTTGTTAAAGATTGCAACTTTGAGTGTTGTTTTTTGTGGGTCTGTTGTTGGTGGCAATATTTCTTTGAGGTATTTGCCTGTATCTTTTAACCAGGCTGTTGGAGCTACTACACCTTTTTTCACTGCTGTTTTTGCTTACTTGATGACTTTCAAGAGGGAAGCTTGGGTTACTTATGCAGCTCTTGTTCCTGTTGTTGTTGGTGTTATTATTGCTAGTGGGGTAAGTTCTTTTCTCTTCTATGGATCTTCAATTGGTTATAGAATTGTGGACATTTGTTTTTGTTTACAAGTTGATCTGAGACTTTTTGGTGTTTTTGACTTTGAGTTTTTCGAGATTGATTCTTGTATTGCGAGCCATGCCAATTGACAATGGTAATGCAGATCCAGGATCTTGTTTACTTGTGTTTATGTGTGATAATTTATGCATGCTATTGTGCTATGTATATGTTCTGATCTCAGATGTCACATATGATAAGCTGATCCTTTTATTTTCTTTCTTTGTCGGGTTAGAAAATGGTGGGTCATAAGGGGAATGTACATTTCTTAAAAGTGTAATCACTTTCTGGACTGTGTAAGTTTGTAACAGCAAGAATGCTGATTCTCATTTCATTGTTTAGTGATTTTCACATGAATCACTTTGAGAGTAACCCAGTATCTGCTGAAGCAGTAGGAGATTCAGTTGCTGATAGTTTTATGTTCTAGCTAGTCTACTCATTAGCATATAAAATACTGTGGATTGGTGGTTGCCTACTTGCTGTGATTTGTCAAGGATTCGATTTCTTGTTCGTATTTAGTCATTTAGTTGCAACTTCTCATTCGGCTTTATTTTTTAAGTTAATTTTCATTTACTAGATGGCATCCGACATTGATTTCTGCTATTAGCTCCTAATTTCAATGAAGGTCTTAGCTTTGAAATTTTTGTCGATGACAGGGTGAGCCAGGTTTTCACTTATTTGGCTTTATTATGTGCATAAGTGCTACAGCTGCAAGGGCCTTTAAGTCTGTTCTCCAGGGCATCCTGCTCTCTTCTGAAGGGTAAATGCTTCAGTTTCTGGTCATACTCGAAGGATGGCTTTTATTTTGTTTTGTTTTAAGAATCAAGGAGAGTTTTTCCTTGTTTTAGTTTATATGCATGCAATTGATTAACAAAGTTATTCATCAAGTATTTATTCAAATTTTGCATCTTCCATTTGGATCGTTAAAGAAAGAACTGCTCTTCTCTCTGTCTTATATTATTCTAGTTGAAAATAATGTATGTGCGTCCTTTTACTTTATTTTTTTGTTTTGATAAACGTACTTGTTCAAACAGCATAATTCTTGCATTCACCATCTTTCTTTGTGTATGTGTGTGTTAGTACTGGAATTTTATTTTTGGGAGGTGGATGATTTGTTTTGTTTTGTTTTATATATATATATATATATATATATATATATATATATATATATTGTGTGTGTGTGTGTTAGAACTAGATTTTCATTTTTGGGGTGGATGAAAACAAAACGGTAAACTTCTCCTCGTATTAATCTGCGTTTTTTTTTCCAGTACCTCTACCTTATTCCTCGCATTTCCTCATTAGAAAAAAAAGAGTTTTTGATTGTTTTGTTGTTGGTTGATCTTGAAGCCACTTTTCCTCTATTTTCCGACTTGGGTGAGTGTTGGTAAGTCACTCATGTACGTATGGCAACCTGATTGTCCAACTCTTTTGTCTTGCAGAGAAAAGTTGAACTCGATGAATTTGCTGCTGTACATGTCCCCGATTGCTGTTTTGGTATTATTACCTGCAGCCCTTATAATAGAGCCGAATGTATTAGACGTCACTTTAGAACTTGGAAGGAAACATCAGTATATGTGGCTGCTGCTACTTCTTAATTCTACAATGGCCTACTCAGCTAACTTGACAAACTTCTTGGTAACCAAGCATACGAGTGCACTGACACTTCAGGTTTGGAATTGGTTGGCATCTTAATATGTTCCTTTTTGTTAATTATTGACATGAATTTCAGGGTTTATTGCTCATTGCTGCTATAACTGATCGTGAATTGTTTTCAGCAATGATATTGATGTCTACTCTTTGCCAATCACTAGTAAATTTATCACCCCCTCTACTTGTCGTCTTCAATATTTAAATCATGCAAACTTGTCAAAATGAAATATTTATTTGTTTCATAGATTATTTACACCGCTATATGATTTAATACACCAAGAGAAATTGAAATGGCCATCTCTCTGCATGTTGAGATTACCCCCCTGCAGTTTCATTTGGTTCTTGCCAGGGCTTCTTTTTACTAATAGTACTACTAAAATCCTTATCACCTTCTATGGTTGAAACAGAATGACACTTGTCTGTCTAGGTTATGCTTTCATAATATTTGCTCTAGTGTTAGGAACCCATCCTTGATTGGCAAATTTTTAGAAATCAACCGCCCAAAATAAATGAAATACTGGTCAGTTTGATATTCTTCTGAACCCTTTTGTTTTTTTCCATTTGAATGTAACAATCAGGTGTTAGGCAATGCGAAAGGTGCTGTGGCTGTTGTTATCTCGATCTTCATCTTCAGGAATCCTGTAACATTTGTGGGCATCGCAGGGTACTCAATGACTGTTCTCGGGGTAGTTGCTTATGGAGAAGCAAAGAGAAGATTTAGATGAATTATCTACCTGAGTAACAGATTATTATTTTCCTTTCACAGAGGAATTAGTGAAGTTGTACGGGCTAAGATGATTTTATTCATAGGCACAACTGTACTGTATTTATGATGTTTTCAAAGAATAATCACCATTATATTCGATTATGTTCTCAATATTGAGGGTAAGAAATTCAGTGGTTCCTTTCACATTACCTAGTTTTTTCCTTGGTGATGAAAGAGGAGAAAGAATTGAAAGGTCGCCTTACAGGTTGAATCTGTGATGCATGGAACCTCATCTTTTTGTTCTTTTAAGTGACAATTTCCCAGGGGATTAATAATTCACAAAAGATGGTAGGCTTGCTTGCATTGCACTTTACCTCTCTTTGATCTATTTCCCCCAAAACTCAAGTAGCAATGTTCAAAATTATAAAACTTAAGCAGCAATATTCATTAATCACTAAGGTAATGATATTGAAGGAAAAGATTTCAAGAAAAGCTGGTATTGAACAGAAGAGCAGCTGGAATTAACATGTTCAGATGATTGGTTGGATGTTGCATTTGCAGCAAGTCAGTAACTAGACCTAGTAAAAAGAATCCCTTCATATCCAAAAGGAGGAAAACAAAACAAAAGACCTGTCATTGTCCTACATGTCAAATAGCCGTTTCTTTGTTTTGTTTTGTTTTGTTTTTTTTTTTTTCAAGAAGAAAAAATAAAGAACTGGAGGAGAGAAGGAAAGTTCTTCCCTTTTAAGCCAGGTCTGGACCAGAGGGAAGGGCATCGTAACCATCATGGTGCTTAGGATTCTCTCTTTCAACAGGGATGCACTTTAGGACAACAGCGATAGGCATGCTAACAGCTCCAATTACGATGCAGAGTAGCCACATTTGCCAGCTTAAGGGCACAGTGCTTGCAAAAGTTCCCAGGAACTCGACTATGATTACTTGGAATACTACTGTTATAACCATAACACCTAGAAATATCCAGCTGCTGAACATGCCCCGGACTATGTTTATCTTCTCTATATCACGGCTGTTTATTTCATTAAACACCTGAAAGAGAAACAAAATTGAACTAACATTGAGTTTGACAGTAAAATTGAAGATTCGTCAGATATAAGATAATCTTAGTCCACCAGGATCCCATGCACTTGGAGATCAATGCATGAACAAATAGCTCGAATGCTTTCAATGAAATTTAAACAGAAGAAATATCAGGAATTATTGCATGACATTTGCCTTCGTGACAGTACAAGAATATGAATGAAATCATGAACAGATTGGCAGCTTGGGAACAGGAAATATTGGCTTCCAAGAAATGTAAATGTACTCTCAGCATAACATGGTTTCACTCAATAATCCAAAAAAGAGAATTTGGTTTGTTCTTGAAAACTAAGGATCATTCTAAGTAGCAAATTTACAGTGGTCTATTAATCATTTTATAGCCAATCGATAAATGTGCTGAAAAAATATGAACAGCTGTAAAAGAAAATACTTTCAATATGGAGAGAAGAATATACAACGAAAGCAGGGGAGGCTTAATCCAACAACAACGTACCTGGCAAAACACGAAAGTGTTGAATATCACAGTATTGACAATCTCGGTAGCATCTGGGCCTCGAAGTCGTAATAGGCGCTTCCCATCAAATTGGAGAACTGCAAGGATGACCAGCTGATAAATGCTCTGACCAAATATATTCCTCCACATGGTCTTTGTAATGAAACTTGCACCCCTCCCTACAGGAGCCCTTTTCATCAGCCCATCATTTGGAGGTTCTGTAGCTAGCGCCAATGCGCCAAGTGTGTCCATAATCATGTTAACCCAAAGCAATTGCACAGCAGTCAGGGGAGCAGATCCTGAAAATGGAAGATAAAGAAGAAATGAACATAATATTAAATAGTCATATTGATGTTTGAAAGACGAAAAAGCCTCGAGTCACGGACCACCGCACCTGTAAAGCACGCAGAAACAAAATTAATTACAAGAGCAACAACATTAACTGTTAGCTGGAATTGCACAAACTTTTGAATGTTTATGTAGACGGCACGACCCCATTTAGCAACATTTACAATGGTCCTAAAATTGTCATCCATTATGATAACATCAGCATTTTCTTTTGCAACCTGCACATGACATGGAAACGTGAGGTGACTGTATTTTTCAGAATAGCAGATAGTACTGATGCAATTCCAATTTCAGTGAAAGAATAAAAAACAATAACTGCTTGAAAATATCTAATAAACATCTACCCAGTTTGAGCTCGCACTAGGTTCATGAAGAGCATGTTATCATACAGAACTATGCAGCAGCTCCGTAGATAGCTGGATATAATTTTAAGAATATAATATGATAATATTTCTAATGAACTTACTGGCTTGTACGCAGAACCAATCATTAGATATCTCATATCATTTTCAACTGCAGTGTCAGAATTTAGAACAGACAAATCTTTTCGTTTAAAAATTGATGTCAAGATTGCTGATTAGAAGCAATGGCGGCTCAAAAATCCCTTGAGATTACAAAGAGAGGAGTTCAATGTCAGGGAAATAATTTTCTTTAAGAGAAAAAAAGAAAAGGAACAAAAGAGTAGACACTGAAGACAACTTCAATTGGGTCTGAAAATGAGGCTCGTAAAGTACAGTTTAAGCTTCATCCAGGTTACGAGGGAAGCAGATACGTCAAAGAAAATGTCTATACTCTTTCAGACCTTTTTTTTTTAACATACTCTTTCAGAGTAAGTAAAGATGATTATACTACTACCTAAACTAGAATCAACAATTTTGCCAGTACCTCATTTTCAGTTTTGCAAAGGGTAAAAAAAACTTAACAACAAACACCAAGCTGTAACAGAAAGGAAAAATGAATAAAAGAAATCTCATCTTCATACTGTTTGGTTCCATAGAATCCTCATGAAGTGGAAAAGGGAGTAGAAGGGACCAAAAATCATTTGTCTGGGAGCTAAAGAAGAAGATTACATTTGTAAGATCATCAGAATCACTGATGTGATAAAAAATAACAGGAAGACAGACCTCTGTTCCTGCTATGCCCATAGCTAGTCCAATGTCAGCCTCATGCAATGCGGGAGCATCATTGGTCCCATCACCAGTTACCGCTACCACCTCTTTAAACATATTCTTCAAATTAGTTACCAATGTGTGCTTATCCAAAGGCAAAGACCGAGCCATTACCTGTTTCCCAGAAAAGCAGCAAACACAGTTATGCATAGTAAAATGGATATCATTAAGTATCAAATTTTACAATGCAGTCGTTCCTAAACCTGAATTTTGGGAATGATTTCCCTCATCTGCTGAGGAGACATGATACGGAACTCTGGTCCTTCTATGGCCACACCATCCTCAGTAAGTATTCCACATTCTTTGGCGATAGCTTTAGCTGTATTTATATTATCACCAGTTACCATACGAACTGTTATGCCAGCTGCCAAACAAGTCTGAACAGCATCCTTGACTCCAGGACGCACAGGATCCTTGATTCCAACAACTGCAACCAACGTATAGCCAAAATCAGGGATGCTGCCTTCATAAACTGGGTCATCTAGATCCTTATAAGCCAAGCATAGAGTTCTCAGAGCATCAGAGGCAAAGCTGTTTATAACATCCGATGTGTTCAATATCTGTTCTTCAGAAAGAGGAACGACTTTTCCACTGTCATCAAGTATCTTGTCACACATTTTTAATACGATTTCTGATGCACCTTTGCAGAATGCTCGTAGCTCCCCACCTGGAAGTGCCACTAGCACAGACATCTTCTTCCTGACTGAATTGAAGGGCTCAACGTTGAGCATCTGAAACTCTTTGCGTTGTGAATCGAAATCACCACCCAAAAGCAAGCCAAGTTCAAAGAGTGCTTTCTCTGTTGGGGTTCCCAAAATCTTGTTCTTTCCATTTTCATCTTTACTTATTTCACAGGCAGTATTTTGAAATATAACCTGAAACAGGAGGCTTAATACACTTTCAGATATTTCCATTTCTAAAATGCTTTCGCTGTTACTACATTTAATATCTTCAATTTTTTCACATATCCATATCTTATCAACCACCATGTGGTTTGTGGTTAACGTCCCTGTCTTATCTGTGCAAATGCAGGTAGCTGAACCCATTGTCTCACAAGCAGAAAGATGCCTCACAAGTGCCTTCTCATCCATGAGTTTCTTCATTGCAAAGGCAAGACTCAAAGTCACTGCCAAAGGTAATCCTTCGGGAACAGCAACGACAATAATAGTTACAGCAATAGCAAAGTAGTTAAGAAGCGTCAATGCATCACTTGAAGACCAATCTGTGAACTCCTTATGAATCGCTTTCTCCACTAGGAACCTTCCAGTTAATACCAAAAATGTAAGCACAGCAAATGCCAAACCAATCTTTCCAATGATTGTAGCAACACCATTCAACTTCACCTGAAGTGGGGTCTCATCTTCTCCACCCTCATTTAGAGTTTCCATCAGTTTTCCCCATTCAGTCCTCATACCAACTGCAGTCACTATCATCTTTCCTGACCCATCCTGCACTTTGGTTCCTGACAGAAGAAAAGGTTTACTTTCATATATATTCACTGGTTCACTCTCCCCTGACAAGCTTGACTCATCAATCACCAAGCTGTATCCTGATATGTAAATCCCATCAGCAGGAACTATGTCTCCAATAGATAATTGGACAACATCTCCAACAACCAAGTCATAAATGGAGATCTCTTGTCTTCTCCCATCTCTTATCACTTGAATAGAAATCCTTTTCTTTTCTCTATCCAAGTCTCTAAATTGTAAGGATTGATTGTAATCACTTATAGCAGTAACCATGACTATCAAGAATATACTAAGTATGATTCCCAATCCATCATACATGCCCTTTGGCCACCCTTCGGTGGCTATTCCTACACCTATAGAAACCAAAGCACATATCATAAGGATAATCAATGTCGAGTCTCGCAGTGCTTCCCACACAAACATCAAAAAGCTTCGAGGAGGCTTCTCCTTGTAACGGTTGAAGCCATAAATCTTTTGTCTGGTAGATACATCACTTGTGTGAACACCTTCGTCCAACGAGACAGAGACTTTCTGCGCAATCCCATCAACGCCGCCATTTGTTTTAAGACACTTAATATCATGCTCACGAACAACGGATGCAAGCTCATCTGGATCAATTCCAAAACCTGCTTCTTTAATCTCATCTGAAATCTTGCATTCAGGTCGACCAGCAGCATTTTCAGCTGCCCAACAGAAATGAAGAGAGAAAAGGATAAATATTAATTTGATAAAAAATAAAAATAAGACACAAATGGTCTACATGGAAGCCGTAGCTCCAAGCATTTTACCATTAAGAAACAGACGAGCTGCCTTTCTGACATAAAGAGCGGTTCGTATCTTTTCCTGGTTGAGAGGGAGATAAAGAAGCTAGTGATGATCAATCACTCACAGCAGCAAAGATAGGGAACTTCACAAATAAAGTGAAAACATAAAAAGCAATGCTCAATGCAGCAAACATCATTCCATGGTTATAATTGAAGGAGAAAGGCGGGCAACAGCGATGGGATTTGGTTTTTATTTATTTAGGAGTTTTAACTATATTTTATGCCGCGTGATGCTGCCGGGACAAATTTCAAACTATTTTTTTATATTTAATTCTATTATAATTAAAATAAACATTCACAAAAATAAGGATTTAAATTCTAATATATATATATATATATATATATATTCTTATGCAATTTTTTTTAAATT
>Ga0307511_10007584_pt1 | contig 10913 bp, 9 predicted proteins | sample 13_EM_MG_FD_200266 | JGI IMG/M metagenome (GOLD analysis project Ga0307511, IMG submission 200266) | Populus trichocarpa ectomycorrhiza microbial communities from riparian zone in the Pacific Northwest, United States - 13_EM | ecosystem: Host-associated > Plants > Roots > Unclassified | place... | reverse complement strand
GGTGAACAAGCTTAACCAATCCATCATAGTGTTTGGTTGATGCAAGAGTACAAAGTATACCTTAAAAAAAACACAGTGAGAAACAATTTCAAAGAATAAGCATGTTAAGTTTTTTTTTTTTTTTTTGTCTTGCCATGAGAATCAATGAAATTGATGCCTAGAAAGAAGAATTTAGTAGGTGAAAAGGCTGTTCATATGTGTTATTCAAACATAGAACAACACAGGTTTGAATGTTGTTGCACTAAAAAGATAAAAATAAAAATAGTCAATTTTTTAAAAGCGAAACATGGAAAATAAATATCATAAACCTGCTTTGTGTAGTATTATCAGTCTGAAATTGCAGCCTTTTTCTTGTTTGAAGAGGGCGTTTTGAGCAAACTTCAAATGGAATTGAAGAAGGTATGGCTGGCAAGGAACCGCGTGTGATTATATGTGGTGGGATGATTTTTATGAAAATTGAAGGACTTGATGGTGAGGATGTGATAGAGCTCAATGAAGTCGCAAGAGTGTTTGCAGTAGTAGACGTAGAAGATGTGTAGTTTGGTATGACAGCCTATCAAGATCTTTATTAGACCTCTCATTAAAAACAGTCTATGATAATGTCACATTGTTTGCTATGATAATGTCACATCGGTTGACCTAAATGCTCCAAGCATAGCTAGAAAATCTGGTTTTTGTTCAATTTAGCTATTTTAGAGGCATAACAACAAACATGCCATTGGATTTCTCAGCATATACATAGTAATGTGTTATGTGTTGATGATCCAAATAAATGTTTGAGTTGCCCTGCCAACCATAAGAGAATTTATGATATCCTCTCCATGGATTACAATATAATTGACCTTAAACCTATATGAATAAACAACTTATCATAAATGAAAACTTTAAATTAGAGAAAAGAAACATGATGTCATTAATCTTTGCAAATGAATAAAATCACAACAAGTAGTATATCTTTTATAAAGAAAAGAGTGTCAAACCCATAAGAACTAATTATGCTATTAAGTATTGAAATTTATCAAATTAATTATTATTTAGAAATATAAGTTAAATTTTATAAAGTTGACCACATAAATTAAACTAAAGTACTTGAAAAAAGTAAATTAAAACAATAGAGAATAAAATTTAAGGTTGTAAAGATTGTCGCACGTGTGCGGCGTCGCGACGATTATTCCACTCTCATGTAAGTATATGGAAATCGAGAAATATGAGGAGACAATGATTCCTTGTCTTTTATTAGTGGAAAGCGGGAAAGGAAGTCGCCACCTAGTATTTCGGTTACTAGAAACCCTAACTGGTCTCAGAGATCGGATACGGGGACTGGTTGCGTAAAGGGAAGGTATTATCATCCTAAATACATCTTACTTAAGGTAAACTGCATTGTTTGATTGTCTGATAAAAAGATAAGGTGTTATTGTATTTCTAATTGTTGGTCCGTCTATGGTTTAAGAAAAAGTCCTCCTCAGTAAGGACGTCCTTATCTTATCGGGTAAAAAATCTAACTATTATAACATCAATAAAAAGGAACTTCCCTTTTAATATCAGGAATATATTTTACGTATAAATTCATAATCTAAATACTAAAAGAAAAAAAAGAAAATTTGTTTTTTTGGGTATTTTTTTGAAATATTTGCCTAGTTCTCATGGCTTTAATAAACTGGTTATTAAAGCCAAAAAAACATGTTAAAACATATATTATTATTTTCTTGTTGTATAAAAATACGATATGATGAGTTTTCTTATCTTTGAGAGACTTGGTCGTATGCATAAAAATAAAATATTTTTTTGTTTTTGTTTTATAATATTTTTGCAATGTTTTGACGAAAACCGGGTATTTTAATACCGGATTTGTATCTTTACGATATAAAATACAAACCAATATTATGCAAAATAGAATAAAAAAAAATACACGAGAAAATCACAAATTTTTTAGAAAGATTTTTGAAAATTTTTTGATTGTTTTTTTCTATATATATATATATATATATTGTATACTATATAATATTAATGTATTTATGGTGGCATTGGGCTAGCCCAAGATATATGGGTTGAGTCTTAGCCCAACAAGATATGGGCCATGACCGGCCCAAAAGGAAAGAAAAGGCATCAGGCCGCTACAAGCCCATTGGGAAAACTGGGCCAAGATCGGCCAAAAAACTTATTTCTATAAGGCCGGACTCAGCCCAGGTGCGTGGACTGGGCTAATTGTCAAGCCCGGAGTGACTATGAACTGGTTATTGTGCTCATGCATAATAACCAACTAATTATATTCCTTGCTGCAGAAACATGAACAACGCACGTTTCTGCGTGCAAATAAACAACAAGAAATCGACAAAGAGAATATGGGTGACGGTGTCGTGGCTCACGAATAGAAGCTCCAAGCAGCAGCGAGACGCAACCGTCCACTCCTTTTTTTCCGGTGTTTGTTTTGCTTTCTCTTCTTTCATTGTCAATCGGCTCCCCCTTTTGTACTCCATGTTCTGCCCTGTTTCTTTCTCTCTCTTTTTTTCTTTCTTTTCTGTCTTTTTCGTTTCTTTCTTCCCTGGTTCTCTCTGTTTAACTCTAGTTACTCTCCTGGTTTTCTTTCTCCTATTGTTCCCTGTTTCTTTTCCTCTCAAATCCCCCCTGTTTCAAACTTCCCCGTCTTTTTTCCTTGCTCTCCTTCTTTCATCTCTTTCCTTTTTTCCTCCCTTATGTGTTCCTTTTGAGTGGTATTTATAGGGGGAAAGGGGAGCAGGATCGACCCTATCCCCGCCCTATCGCTGTGCATGAGGAGTGCGGGCTTCCTGCCCTGTCACGGCGTCGAGTGAGGTGGCCAATGGGCGTTGCTTGCATTGCATGACCCCCAGGTTTCTCATCATGAGGGGGCGTGGGTGGCGTCGAGCTTTGGGTTTTGACAGAGCACGCGAGGAGAGAGAGAGAGGCAGGAAGAAATTAAGAAGAAAAAACAAAAAATTTATCTTCCCCTGTTGCACGTCCAGGGGAAGAAGAAGAAGAAATAGTGTCGCTTAAAACGACACTGTTTTGTTTTAAAAAAAAACATGAAACGGTGTTGTTTTGGACAAAACGTGTCGTTTCATTTAAATAAAAATTGTGCTAAAAAACATCAACTTCCAAATCAGTCCTCAATTCGTCCTCTGTTCATTTAAGTCCTCAAATGCAATTTTGATTTTAAGAATCAATTCAATTACATCCCTGCCAACTTCAATCATCGGCCCTAAAGTTGGCCGTCTTTTTCACTTTAGTCCTTGGTTTTGAATTTGTGTATTTTGACCCTCAATTGATCCATAAACTTCAATTTTTTTAATTTGGTCCCTGATTCGGTCAATTTCAATCTCTCTGTTTACATGTCTTTTCCAGTTTGGTCCTTAGTTTTGTATTTATTTAATGAAGTCCCCAATTGGCCACTAAACTTCAGTCCCTCTATTCATGCAATTAAGCCCTTGATTTGATAAAATCAACTCTTAAAAATTATAATTTGACCCCTGAACTTTAATTCCTTCTAATTAAAGCCCAAATTGACTTAAAAAATAATTTTTCTTGCAATCAAACCTTCTATAAATTCAATTAACCCTTCAATAAATTCTTTTTTTGTGCGAGGACCCAAAAATGGGTTACAACAAAGATAATAAAAAAAAAATCTAGAGCTTTTGATTTCACTTAGTTATTCCCACACAATTTATTATTTCATGTTATAAAATTTTATATCTTCATGTTGATGATTAAAAGATCCTTTAATTATTCAGTGTTTTCTCTTGAACAACACTAAAAATATTTTCACCTAATAATTCAATATATCTCTTTGCATATTAAATTAATTGAAGCTTCATTGAGTTCTTTGGATTTTTCTTAATCTAAAATCACTCTAATCGCGGTAAAGTATCTCTAACTTTTGTTCAAATAATGGTATTTAATCTTGAAAGCTTCTAATCATAAATTACATCTCGATCTTATTATGATTCAATAAACCATACAATAATTAGCCAAAAAATTAAGCAATAAGATCAAGGATAAACATTCAACATTAAAAAATTTGAAAATAAGCAAATTTAACATTTAAATTATGTAATCAAAACTAAACTACATCAAATCCATAAAAATTAAAATTTAGATGATAATTAATTTGAAATAAGTCATGTTCTAATTGAAAAACATCAAAGAAAAATTACAGAGAAGAATAAAGACTCTTTTGTTTAGAATTAGTTGAACACGCACTCTATTGCAAAGTCTAACTTCCTTTGGTTCTGTCCTTCTAGTTTCTCCATTTATTTCAATGGTTTAAAAAAACCTCTTTTATCAGCTATGGTGATGGTATCTTTCTTGAGCTTATATCTTTCTTTGGTTTAAAATCTCATTTTATTTGTTTTTTTTTATTTTCTTTTCAAAACTAGTATATTTTGATCTCTGACTTCTAGCCCTATTTTCTATATCAAATTAATTTATTTTAAGAAAATCATAAAAATAAAAATAAAAATTGTATATCTTTCTCTTAGATTTCTTTTGACACTAAGATAGCTTAATTTAGATATATATAGAGAAAAGTATGCCTAATTTGCTAAGACCTCATAAAATTTCTAGTAAAATGTATAATTAAGTCAGTTAGACCTCTTCAAGATAAATTTCATGTCTTTTTCAATATCATAAGTCTCAATCCAATTATGGCTAATGTTTAGCTAGAATTCATGAATGCTAAAGGTTCACTCCAAAACCTATGATTCCATGAATTTTTTTTTATCTCTTTCTATATATAAATAAAAATAAATAAATAAAATAAAAATATAAAATAATATAAAATGAAAAGAATTGGTAAAAATGATCATATAAAAATCAATCACATCATAATATAAAACCTTTTTTTTCCCTTACTTCACTTGAAATCTCAGAAAGGATATTAATAAATCGGTTCTCTAACCATGGCACTAGTGCAGCAGAGTTGGTAAGCATCTTGTCCGATCGTGGATAGCTTCGGCACTACCAAACTTTGAATAAATCAAAGTTTGTTATAGAAGCTCGATAAGATGTAGTTTAAAGATGAAATTAAAGAAATAAAATAGTTATTGTGTAAAACAAAACACATTAATGAGTAAAAGAACAAACCACAAACTCAATGACATTAAAGCTAGCAAATGTAATGATGATTGGAGACTAGAGCTAGTGGAGAGTAGCCTCGTCAAAGGTTATTGCAAAGGTGGCCCCGAGAGTGACACAAGCTCATTAATTACCCTGAAGAATTGTAAAAAGGCTAATGCAAAAGGAATAGAATGCATGCAATATGGATGCTAATTGAACCATTAGTAGAACAAGAATTAATGTATTATAACATGCCAAGTTTTTAATTTCAAGAATTAATGAACTCTTTATTGCTTTCAAGACGTTAACGTGCCGACCACTAAAACCTATTTAAGTGGTTGAATTACCTTTAACTTGCCAACAATATCTTTATAAGAAGGAATAAGGAAGATATTATATATATATATACATATATATATAACCTACAATAAGAAAGCTATGTATGTTAAAAGGCTAGGTATGCACAGTGTTTTTACTAGTAAGCACACTTGACTCTCTTTTTTATGGTCAACACACTCGTAAAGTTGGTGAAGTTGTAATAGTACTCGAGATAGGTTGTGTCGTAAAAACAAAGCAAGATACCCTTGTATTGGATTTCTTAATGCTCTATATTGACATCAACACAACTCTATAAATGTAGAAAACAAATGGATCCACTACCAGAAAAAATCATAGAACACCGGAATTACTGACGAAATTTTTTTTGGTAATTTTTACCGACAGACATAATTATATCTCTAATTTTATCGGTATATACCGACAGACCTTTGTTGTCGGTAATAATTACCGACGACATAGAATCCATCGGCAATACGATCGGTATATACCGACAGAATGGAATATGTCAATTTTTGAAAAGTTGCAACGGTGTGATGACAGATTTTTTTCAGACGATTTTACCGACTGAATGATCGAGAGATTCAAACCGGGATCTCCGTACAGTGACGTGGCACATTCACCGGCGGACTTACCGACGGGACGTGTCCGTCGGTGATTCCATCGCTAAAGCCAATCTATACCCACTATGCCGACTCTCTCTTCCTCTATTTCTCCTTCTTCTTCCCTATCCCAACTCTCCCCTCCTAAACTGCAACCAACCACCCGTCCCAACTCTCCCCCTCTTCTCAACACAAACACTCAAGTTTCTTATACTTTTGTACGTGGTCACAACATCCGTTCTCTGAGCAATTTATTGTGGATTTTATCATTTTTTGTAAGTAAATCTATCCTTTTTAGTTTTAACATTTAAATGTCAATTTTATTATTTTTTATTGTTTTTTTTAGTATATGTATTTTGTTAACGTATGTACTTGTTTGATTGTTATTTTTCAAAGAAACTTGTAGTGTGAATGTATAATTTTGTAGTTGTTATAGTTTGTTTTAGATTTTATCAAATTGTATTTGTTTGTAAGTTGTTGAAACTTTGTTTGAATTACACCGAATTAGATATGTTGTGATGAAATAAATAATAGCTTGTTTAACGGGTCCGTTTTAATTTTTATCAATTCTATTGCGGAGTTGTGATTACCATAAATTTATATATGTATAAATTTGTATGGACGTTTATAATTGATAATGAATATTTAACATAAGTGTTTTTTTAATTTGTTGGATAATGTCGGGGCAAACCAATATTTTTGCAAATTTATTTATGTAACATAGTTAATTAATACATGTTGTCGTCATAATTTTATAGAGATTCGATAGAAGTCATGGATGTATCGGGACTCACCGCAAGGATTGCGGAGGATGGATTATTGTAACGGGGTTCAGGGTTTTATTAATTTCGCAACATCTATTCCAAGGAATTTTACTAATGGCGATATTAGGTGTCCATTTAGGAAGTGTAAAAATAAAAAGTTTATGCATCAAAATGTTGTAACGATGCATCTTCTAACCAAAGGGTTCATGGAGGATTACCTGTGTTGGTATGCACACGGAGAATTATTTGTTCTTAATAAGAGCATGGTAGAAAAGGTGGTCGGGTCAACTTCTAGTGCTAGCAACGTGCATGAAGTTGTAAATGACAACAGTAATCCTTACAGGAATATGGTTATGGATGCAATGAGAATGAATGAAGGTAATGTCAGTCAATGTCCAATTGTAGAAGAAGAACCTAATGCAGATGCAACAAAGTTTTTTGATCTGTTGAAAGATTCTAACGAACCATTATGGGATGGCTTCACGAACCACAATAAATTATCGGTCGTAACACAGGTGTTCACCATCAAGTCAAATCACGGGTTGCGTGAGGTCGGTTATGACAAAATTATTGAATGGGCGAGAAGCATTTTACCTGAAGGGAACAGGCTGAAAGAGAACTTATATACTGCAAAATCCATGATGAAACCCCTCGGTTTAGGATACTAGAAAATTACATGTGCCCTAACTTCTGCATGTTATACTACATTGAAAATGATGAGCTGACCGAGTGTATGACATGTGGGCATTCCCGTTACAAACCCAGAACTGGTAGGGGAAAGACTCTCGTGGCATATAAGAAACTTAGATACTTCCCAATCACACCTATACTGTAGAGGTCATTCATGTCACCAAGGACTGCTAAGCACATGACATGGCACCAATCACATCATGCGGTTAATGGAGTGATGGTGCATCCTTCTGACGGCGAAGCATGGAAACACTTTAACAGTGTGCATCCTTACTTTTCAGCTGAATCAAAGAATGTCTGTCTTGGGTCATTTACTGCTCCTTATTCTTGTTGGCCGGTCATACTGACGGTTTATAACTTGCCACCAGGGATGTGTATAAGGCCGGAGTTCATGTTTTTATTTATAGTCATACCAGGTCCGAGCAGTCCGGGGCAGAATATAGATGTTTGTCTTCGACCGTTGATTGATGAGTTGACGCAGTTGTGGTCCTCTGGAGCTTTGACATATGATATATCGAGGAAACAAAATTTTGTTATGAAAGCAGCTTTGATGTGGACTATCAATGATTTCTTAGCTTATGGAATGGTTTCTGGTTGGAGCACGCATGGAAAACTAGCATGTCCATACTGTATGCAAAATAACAAGGCATTCACGCTAACAAACAGGGGTAAAGCTTTTTTTTTTTACTGTCATCGTCGTTTCTTACCATCAAATCATAGTTACAGAAAGAACATAAAGGATTTTTTTGTTGGCAGAGTTGAAAAGGATGTTGCACCCCCGCGTCGCATAATGTTATATCAGGGTACGGTGACATTGTGTTTGGTCTCCAATCAGGTAAGCAGAAGTTTTCTGGTTTTGGTTTGACCCATAATTTGGTAAAGCAAAGTATCTTCTGGGAGCTTCCTTATTGGAAGACCAATCTTCTCCACCATAACCTTGACGTCATGCATATTGAAAAGAACGTGTTTGAGAACATTTTCAACACCGTCATGGATGTGAAGGGGAAGACAAAGGACAACATCAAGGCTAGATTGGATTTAGCGTTGTTCTGTAACTGTAAAATTATGGAGTTGGTTTGTGATGGGTCACAGGTCGCAAAACCAAGAGCAAGCTTCGTGTTAGAGAAAAACGCACAACTACTAGTCTACAAATGACTTAAGAGTCTGTATTTTCCCGATGGACATGCTTCGAACATATCAAGGTTGGTTAATACAGAGGAATGCAGATTATATGGAATGAAGAGTCATGATTGCCACGTGTTTATGCAAACACTCATCCCATTAGCTTTTCGTGATTTGTTGCCAAAGGGGATATGGGATGCACTCATGGAGATCAGTCATTTCTTTAGAGATATATGCTCCAGCAAGTTGAATGTTGATCACATTGAAAGGCTTGAAACGAATATCGTCGAGACAATATGCAAAATTTAGATGATATTCCCTCCATCATTTTTTGACTCAATGGAGCATCTACCAATATAGATGGATGTATCCATTCGAGAGGTTAGATATTACAATTGCAATGTAATTCATAATTAAACATTTTTTCATTGTTTTTTTAATTGATAATTTTTGTTTAATTCTATATATGCAAGTACTTGTTCAATCTAAAAAAAAAAGGTTAAGAACAAGGTGCACGTTAAGGCGTCAATATGCGAGGCCTATATTGTTGAGGAGATCTCAACATTTATCTCATACTATTTCGAACCTCATTTGAGAACGAGGATCAATCGTGTTCCACGGCATGATGGTGGTGGTGAAGTGCCTTCAAGTGGAAACTTATCAATATTCTCCAATCCTGGATGACTCACACCTAAAAATGTCGTAAGGGGAAGATATTTGTCTGAAATAGAGTTCAGACAAGCACACAATTACCTATTTAACTGTGATGAGCTGAGACCTTTTATTAAGTAAGTAGATGTACTACTTAAACTTTTTCAAGAGTGTACTATTTATATATTGTGATATCATAAACTCATATAATTTAGAACAACCTTGAAAGCAACATCGACGATATTTATTGTCCAATAACTCACAGCTGACCGAATCCCACATCTTTTAATTACAAGATGAACAATTTGCCACGTGGTTTAGAACACATGTAAGTCCTATCACAAACTCATTATCTCTTGCAAGGTAACTGTACGTCAATATTATAGATTATCTGTTTATTGATTATTGTTGTATTTGATATACAAGGTTTATCAAATGGGAGGTAGTGCTGCTATTTCACTGTCTTTACTAAGCCTGGGCCCTGAAAGAAAAGTCAAGTGCTATAACGGGTATTTTGTCAATGGATATGTCTTTCATACTGAAGAATACGAGCATGGAAGAAAGACATACAATAGCGGTGTTTGTATTAAGGGATCGACTTCTAGTGAGTTTGAAGTTGACTACTATGGTAGATTAGAAGAGGTCGTCGAACTGCAATATCATAGCAAGCAAAATAGAGTGTTTTTATTCAAATGCTATTGGTATGACAAACTGATAGAGGAATCAGAGTAGATCCTCACTATGGTCTCATTGAAATCAACTCAAAAGCTAGACTCTGCAACGTAAACAATGTCTTTGTTTTCGCAAAGCAATGCCAACAAGTTTATTACACATACACCCCTTCCTTTAGAAAGGACCGATCAAGAGTTGATTGGTTATCCATTTTAAAACCCAACTCAGGGGTCATGTCGAGGTTGTTCAGGATGAGAACGAAGACACAAGTGTGATAGATGAAGTCTTTCAAGCTAGTGAGTTGGTTGAACCATACCGAGTTGCTCCTTCGATTGACTTAGAAAAAAATTCAAATTTTCGTGTTTTCGATGATAGTCTTGTTGATGTTGACGCAAAGGAGTTGAATGTTGTTTTGAGCTCTAGTGGACTAGAGAATGTTGATGAAGAAGATGATAACCACATTGAAGAGTGCGATGAAGCTGATAACAATTCAATTGAGGACGAAGACTAAAATTCTGACTAAATATGATCAGAACATGAAAGTGTAAAGCCCTTTTTTTTATAATGTAATATTATGGATGATATTTTGGAACATTAAATATTTATTTTATAATTGTTTGTTGTTGTTATTGTGATGTGCATGTTGTAAGTTTGCAATTTAAGCGTTTGTGCAAGAGGATAGATAGGCAATACAAACAAAACATGCAAAAGTTTGCCACAACTACCGATGGCTATACCGACGGAATATGTCCCGTCGGTATTTTACTGAGAGTTGAAAACAAATTACAGCATTTGCCACAATCACTGACGATCATACCGACGGAATACGACTCGTCGGTATTTTACCGAGAGTTGCAAAAACATTACAGCTAATGCCACAATCACCGACGCGTTCCCCGACGGATTCATCGACGGAAAGTGCAAATTCCAATGTGTGCGACTGTCAGGTCGGTCGACACAGTTACCGATGGAAGCGTCAAATGCAATACGCGCATGCTCTGACACC
>Ga0307511_10007582_pt1 | contig 10913 bp, 6 predicted proteins | sample 13_EM_MG_FD_200266 | JGI IMG/M metagenome (GOLD analysis project Ga0307511, IMG submission 200266) | Populus trichocarpa ectomycorrhiza microbial communities from riparian zone in the Pacific Northwest, United States - 13_EM | ecosystem: Host-associated > Plants > Roots > Unclassified | place... | reverse complement strand
CCTGAATCCAAAGACAGAGCAGCTCGGATAAATTAACATTAATTTCTACAGGGGAAAAAAAAAACAAACAGATGATACAAACAGTAGAAACGATCAGGGCATCATCATTTTACCTATGCTTTAAATGAAAATCAGTTTTACAGATGGGTTGGAATCAACACTCCATGTAAAACATGAACAAAGGAGTGAAAGGAATCGGGATTAGATGGAAGCAAGTTCCGCGGTTCAAAGTAAAGAAAACATCAGAAAGCAAAGAATGGGGATTAGATGGAATGAAAGGAATGCGGAGTGAGCATATCGTGCTCTGTAGAAAAGCAGAATTCCAATAGCAAACACCTCCCAAAGGGCCAAATCATACATCTGGTACTTCACCTCTTGCGTATAGAAAACTACTGTCCATTTTTTTCAAATTTGTCATGCCAAGAGGAGTTCCAAATCATTTAAAATATTTTGAATAGGTGAAAATACTAAGCATTCTCCAACATTCCATATTGGAATGCCAGAGCTAAAGTCCACAAAAATTCATAGCCCCCACGTCAGAATCATTAAGTCTCAGCATCAATCACTGATTGACGGCAGAAATGCAAGTAATATATGCTTTTTTGTTGCTGGATGACATTAAGCATGAATGTTAGGCACATCATAGAATTGATGAATGTTAGGCACCATCAGAGAATTGATGCACATAAAAACCAGAAAAAAATGTAGTGTTTTGCAATTCTCTGAGGTAGCTTCAGCTTTATGGTAGATTATTATCGTCACACATCAGCATTTTTTGAGATCAGTAAATGAAGATGAACTTACTGCATCAATGTTTTCAGGCTTGTCAAAGCCCCGGTCAATAACTGAACACAACTGAGGGAACTCCTCCATGGCAAACAATATTGGAGCTGTTACAATTCCCTACAATAAAATTTCACATTGTTGAACCGGAAATTATGAAAATGAGCTCTGATGTGCAACTGAAAATGTAACAGAATCAGAAAGAATGTTGAGAGTTGTCGTCATGTCACAAATGAAATGACACTGACCAATGTAGGGACTTTAAAATGTAAAAGCAGTTCACTGAGATCAAATACTATACACTATTCTACATCATGCCAGTGAAAAAACCCCAAATCAATCCAGTGCAAGATACAACTAAGCATGCCTTTCGTGTCATAGCTAATAAAGACAGCTAAGAATTTTTGAACCAAGTGACAACCAAAATTTTTGGCCACCATTATGTCATATTGTCCCAAGGACAGTGCCATAAGCCAAGAAGTTGGCAGGTGGAACATTTGGAGCCCTGATTATGAACTTTCCAAAAGAGTCAACATTTAGCCAACTTCATGATAGTTAAGACTGAATGATATCAAACAAAATGCTTCAGCTTTTACATTTTCCTGTTGTTATAGAATGAGGATTGCGACAAAAAAGAGAAATTAGTCATTTCTTGTTTGCAGTTACATAAGAAGATAATTGAATCAAGATTGCCTGTTCTCAATCTTATTTGAGAACAAAGTCTAACCTAATTCAAATTTTGACCTAAACCATAAAACATTGTTGCAAAAGAAAAAATATACTATGATTGATTAAGAAGCAAAGCTCCCTGTAAGACAATTGGCAAAATATATATTTCTTTCAGGTGACATATCAACATAACAAATGAATATATATATATATATATATATATATATATATATATATAATAAAACCTTGTTAACTATTTAATGTGGTTGTGCAATCACAACCAGTTCAAGCTTACAACCATTATCATCTCCAGCCAGTAGATATCATAACAAGGATAGAAGAATTACATGGCGAATGTCAGATAATGAACCCTTTCCAAGGGAAGCAGAAGTTCCCGTGAAATCAAGAACATCATCAATCAATTGATATGCCAATCCCTGGAAAAGAAATCGGTTAGAATATAGGAAAAGGAACAACCATAGACAGAAGGGTATCAGCCAGGAAAATGATAGCCAGAAACTGAAGATTTGACCAGAAATCATGAAATCCATCAATCTGTCCACACCAGCAAAAACACAACTTGGAAAAAATAAAAGAGTTCCCCAAAAAAAAACAAAAAAGAAAAGAAAAGAAAGAAAGAAAGAATGAAATCACAAACCAGATTTTTGCCATACTCAAAAGCCAACATTGCAACTTCTGTTGTTTGCCCAGCAAGAAGGGCAATTGCCTTGCAGCTATTTGAAATCAAAGATGCAGTCTTGTAGTACGTCTTTTGCATATAATACTCCATGCTGCAATAGCAACACCTTTTAAGTCAAATAAACCGAAAAATGGAACATCATTGAGGTGTTATTGCAAATCTTTTGCACGCCATCGCTTAGATAGGTGTAATCATATACAGACAAGGAAAAAGAAGTGGCTCATATGGCCTCCCAGTCATCCAGCTGATTCACATGCATAACCTTATGCAAGTGCATCTTTTTAGACCATTTTATGCCAATTAAATAAAAGCATTCATGGTCATTAGACTACACGGGACCATTCCATTTTGTCTAACGCCATAAAGGGTGTCCAGGTTGAATAGGCCAAAACAAGAACTTCTATCTGGTGATACTATGTAGGACATTGCATAATGAGGTGCTTCAACACACAATAGGTTTCATATAGTTTGCAATTCCAGGTAGAATCCAAACCACTTATAGTGAAAGGGAGATGCATGGAGAAAGCACTAGATTATAATAAACTATCAGAAACAACTGATATTAGAAATTGAAACTACTTCGTGAAAAGAACTGATTCAAGGGGGAACAAAAAAAATCTATCAAGCTGCTGTGGCCTGCCTTACCCCTTCCATTAAAAAGTAATTGAGAGCAATAAACAGTCAGTATGTACAAGCGCTTGGATCATTGTTTTCAAAGGAAAATTACCGCCACCCGTCCATGATTAGGCAAGCCAGATAAAAGTTTTCTACAGACACCCAGAAAAGTGAAAGCAAAGCAGCATACCTACAACGTTGCTCAGATGTCGAAGTCATCTGCATAGTTTCACCATTAACAAGATGCTCTACAGCTGTCGCTAGTAATGTAACAACCTACAGGCACATAGCAGTAGTCAGAGAAAATATGAAGTCTCCCCGACCCCCCAATACACACACACACCAAAAAAGAAATACCATTGTCCTTAACATGGCGCTTACTAATACTAACTCATCTCATTAATCATGGGAAATGGAAATGCACCGACCAATGAACTGATGTATGATAAATTTGACACCAAATAAGTTATTCAGTTAAATCTATATGCAAAAGCAGTAAAAGTAAGGGATTGGAAGACAGGCTAAAACTTGACAATCCATTATGCTACTCAACCCCAAGGTTTTTTCACCACCATTTTTTACCACTAGGAACAAGTTTGAAGAATAAAGGATTACTTTTGAGGTGCTTATGAGCCTGCGACTAAAGTTGAAAGATACCAAGCATTATAGAAAGACTCGGTATCATTGCTTAAATAGAGAAGAGATTATTGCTAAATATTAGGTTTTCATGCTTAGATGAACAACATTAATGTATTCTTACTTCTGTGTTTTTCAAAGAAGCAAGGGCTACACAAGCTCGTGAAAGTAGAAAATCTCCAGCAAGTACTGCCACCTGCAATACAAATGAAATGGAGTAAATTAAAAACAAGAAAACCTTAGGCTACAGTCCTCTACAATTTTATTAGTCTAAGCAATGCATAAAAGTGACGTAGAACTCAATTTCAAAGTACAAATTGAAATGATAAAAAAAAAACCTGCCCAATAATATATGGGAAAGTTTTGTGATGCTATTGTTCATTAGCAGATTCACTACCAGTAGGGTACCACCTGCATGGGGAATTACATAACTTATGATTTGATAGGATATACTATGAAAACCAGGAAAAGTCAATGTTATCACCATAATCAGTATCTTCGAGAAGGTTTCGAATATTACTAAAGACAAATATAAATACAGCCAGAGCACGCAAACAGTTCATTGTGTAAGTAAACCACTTGAGCATCCCCAAAACATATAGCTATGGGAACTCATAAGCACAAAATTTTATAACCCTCCAAAAACATATAGCTAGAGATTTATTTGTGTTTTCCTTGATACAATTTACCTTAACAATTCAAGCAATTAGTGATTCTCTATATTTACCATTAATACCCTACATTATTAAAACCAAACTTCTGCACCTAGAGTAATGTCCCATCAATATCTCTATAGTATGGGAACTCACTGCAATGCTCAATATCAACATTTTATTCCAGAATCAAATTTCACCAACAACCTGCAACCTCTTAAGTTCCTAAAATTGCACAGGAAAATGGCCTCCAAGGACTTGTGAACACACAAATCTAAATGCAAAGCCCTCTAAATGAGAGAGGCGGCAATGCGATCATCACAGTGGATAGAGATCTACTATGGATGTGTTTATTACGAGGGAATGAAACTTACAAGGGTAATTTAATTTTTCACCTCCTTGTGTTTGGTACAGTTTTGGAGAGGGGTGAAATCTCAAGGAGGTTAAAAATATAGTTATAAGAAAAAGGAGGTTAAGAATATAGAAGGCAGGTTAGGCTTCACCCTGATGAGGGGGGAGGTAAAAATATTCAGGAGGGTGTCGTCTTATATGCATGTTCTCTTTCTTGAATTTTGTATCCATTTTTTTCTCTTTTCCTTCCACCACACATTTGAGAAACAAATATATATTATTGAATGTTTTTATACTTGCATTCAACTTCAAATTTGATTTGACTAGCATGGGGACCACAAATACCCATGATCTTTTACAATCCTACCAAAAACCATTAACTCTTCCACATAATTTTTAACACCCTTAACACTTCACTCTTAAATGTTACATCCTTTACATTTCACCTCCAAATTTTTAACCCCATAACAAACATAACCCAAGTACCAAGCAGGGATCAACTATTTATTCACAACACCATTACATATAATGTTCCAAAATAATGTTGCCTCTCCTTGCAACAAATGTTTCTGCTTTTTATATGGAGACTGAAGCCTGCCAGTGCTGGAAGGTCAGACAGAATTAACAATTTGGATAATATATTGAATTCCTCCTACAGTGCTGAACACGAACAATTGAAATTCCAAATATGACAATAATGAAACTCATAACTGCTAAGAAACCTAGATTGAGAAAGCACAGATTGAAAAGCAACTCCACATTTCAAAAGAAAATCAGGATAAAGTTCAAAAAAAAAAAAACTAGAGCAGAAATTATAGAAAATTAAAATGACGAGTGGAACTTAAATAAAAAAGAACAATATATTGCAGCACCTTATTGCCCATAACAAGATTTAATGAACCAATACCACGTCTCGTATCTGCATCATCCAATACATCATCATGCAGAAGACTTGCCACCTAACACGTGGAACAACTGCATTAGTACTGAAGCAATAACAAACATGTTTCTTTACTTGATACAAAAGCATGAGTGAATGAAGTTAGAGCAAAAGGGCATTTGGCAAAAGAAAAATACTGAACTATGAGAAACTGACATGGATCATCTCGGTAATTTCAGCTATAGATTGCTGTCTTTTACGTAGTTCTGTTGTCAAAGCATCTCCTTCACTGCCAGTTTCCGTTTCAAGTATACGCACATTCAAAGCTGTCGCCATCAGCAACAAAACCTACACAAAACTTAAAGAGATATATGATGTATCTGAAACATGAAAAAAACATAATTTTATTTGATAACAGTAATAACATTAAGAGTTTAGAAAACTTCAACAAGAAATAATCAAGAGCTTGTAGCTTCAGACTAAAGTTCAAATGATCTAGGCTAGGCATGATACCTTACAAAACATTTCATAAGCAATGTTAGTTGATCATGTGTTCTTCCTAAGCATTTTTTTACAAATTATTTATTCATATATTTTCAGAGTTTCAGAGACAGAAATTAGTAAAAGTAATACCATTGGATATTGGATTAAAATTGACTAGCTAACGAGCAGATTTTCCGGATGTGAGTCGAGTTTCAAGTGTACAACAAGGTGAATCAATAATAGACTTCGCAGACCTTAATGTGAGCTTAAGTCACAAAGCCTCAAGTTTGAACTTTGAGACATTTTCCTAGTCCCAAAGCACAAGTAATAATGTCTTTGGTCATTGCTGCAATAATATTATTGCATACTTATTACTACCAAAAAGTAAAAGTATGCACAACACACTTAAATGTTTCAAACAAGCAATGAAGTATATGGACAACTTCCTTCCCGGAAAATAGCCACCAAAATCACACTCAACATAGATTAGATAAACTCATTAGACACTAGCTGAACACAATCTTGAAGCAAACCCAAATAATGAGCACATAAGCATCATTGTAGTTACCGTGGGACGGAACCTCTTTCCTTGTACTCCCATTTTAAAAAAGTACTCGGCAGCTGAGGCAAGCTTAGGAACCTGTGAATGAAATTTGAATCCAATTTTTATCACATCATATCAAATCAGCACAATTAAAACAGAAAAGAAAAGTCATATCTATTATTTCTACCAACCATATTTGACATATGCAAAAAGACATAATAAATACCTCAGCAATTACCATTGACCGCAATCTATTAGCGAGAAGTGATAGCTCATCAGCAACAAGTGAAAATGGGTCAAGCTGTTCCTGGAAAACAAAGTATCGAATCATAGGAGTGAGCAACGTAGCACACAAGAAAATGTGTGATGGATCAGATGCAGTATCAAGTAACAGAAAACCAAGTGTTTGACAATCAAGGCACCAATAACATGGCCTCTCATACACTGGAAGTATACCAAGGAAGTCAAGAACTATAAAGCTACCTAGTTCAAAGGATTGAGTATCTCAAAACCCCATAAAACCTTTGTTTATTCAATGAATAAATAGATAAAAGGGAATGGACCTTGTGTTATATCTACCCTAATTCCCTACGCCATAAAACCTTAAGAGATCTCTAAATTCAAAACTTGCAGTTTCAACTTTAAAGAGGAAAGGATTTAAAATCTGTAAATGAATTTGAAATACGACTATATCAAGGTACAACCTAGCTCAACTACCCACATGCTATTCCATTCCAAACAAATGGTCCACAATCAAATTTATCACTAAGCTTACAATACTGTATAGTACCTTTTTTTAATGAAACTTCTCACCAAGTCTACAACACATCATTAAAGAGTATTGGATAATAATTGAAGTGTTCTTTTTGCTTCTTTGGATACATATCACACACTAAAAGGTTCCAACAGGAGAAGGGACAAGAGGTGAACCCTAATATCCTTTAAGAATGGCAAATATCCCACAATCATGAACTCCCACATTCCCATGCCTCATTTACATGTTATAAGTGAATAAATTTTTACATACCCAAAATATATAGTGGAATATATATGTATACATATGTATAAATACATTATGAAAAACAGAACATGGAGAGAAATGAAAAGAGAGTGCTACATCTAACCTCCACTAAGGAACTGCTCTGGTGATGAATCTGATGTTTGAAAACATGAAAGGAAGGTACAGTCCAAGAATAAGTTTCTCTGCAATTGAAAACCTACTAATAACCAGAAACAAAAACAAGTGGAATATAAATGGTTACAGCATATGTAAGACAACTGTAAGTCAATCAATTGTAGAAAACTTAAAAAGAGATAAAAGATTGAGCTCCTAAAGCATCACGTATAAAGCTTAATGCAAACATTAAATTGTAATCCAAGTATAAGACTTTCTAATTAAAACACAGATCTAAACCTTGTTGATCCTTTAAAGAAATTGATACCAAACAAAATTATAAATAACATCCAATCTTCTCAAATCTAACCATGTATAATGAGACTAAAACCTTTTGGAAAAAAATTCTTATCACAGATGTTTACTTTTAGACTTTAAATATCCTGTTGTTATCTCTTCCCTCAACTCCATTATATTAGCTTACTCCCGATCATTTCATTCCAAATCATAAAGCAGGCCTATGCATCACTAGCAAATGATCATTTATAAGTCCTTTGCAGTTGAATCACTCCATCACAATTTAGAAGCTTTTCAGATATTTAAGTCATTTTCCCTGTCATCTATTGAATATGATTGGGTTAGCACACCCTGATCCTCATCAAGAAAGCTCTATTTGGCACAAATTACTAGGAAAATCTTGCACTCAAAACATACCAACAATTCAAACAAAGATAAAAAAAACTTAGTATTTTAATTAAGTTCATTCCAAGCCTGAAAGGCCCTCTAAACACTGGCTTTGATTGCAGCAACAACATGTCACTGAATTGGCAGTTTATTACCCCCGACATTGACAATGATCTAAACTAAATCTATCATTTCATTTCCTCATTTTTAAGCTCACCCAACAGCTCATTTTTGTTTCCTTTCCAATTCCACACCCCACACACTTGAAAAACCAATGAAACAAACCAAGCTGAGAAGGGATAAAAGAATGAAGAGCCCCATTTGAGAATGAGCTTGCTAATGTCATAGAATATACGAAATCAATAAAGGAGATTTGTTAGTATTACCTTTCGAGTAGAAGAGTGGGAATTGTTGGAGAGCAAGAGTCCATAAGATGAGGGTCGATGAGAGACAAACCAATGGCTGCCATTTCTTGTGATCCTCAAAATCCAAGACAATGACATCTTTCTTATTGTCTGTCTTGCTGCCTATTAAAGAGAAGCAAAGCTATGAAAAACAGCTTGGTATGTTTTCTTTTTTCTTTCATAATTAAGTGTGCTAGCCAGAGGCATCTAACCCCAGTGAGCAAGGACCTAGCAAGCCAGGCCCAAGCAATGGCTAGCCCAGGCTTGCCTTTTCCTTTTTTCAAAGAAAATTATTTCTCTATTTACTCATTTAATTTACATTTTTTTTCGAGTTAATCTTGTCTCTTCTTTTGATGATAGATCATATAAAATTATGCATGACATTTCAGCCATTTGACTAAAGCATGTCATGTAACTTATGAAAAAGAACGAAAAAAAAAAGTGATTAATGTTGCAACCTAAAATTATGGAGAGGACATGGGAAAAATTAACACTGGCAAGGAACAAAAACAAAAGTAAAAGCTCAGTAGGTTCAACTTCACAATTTACTGTAACAGTTTGATCAAAGAGTGCAAACTCTTATTGTTTGATCACTTTATAGTAACACAAAAGAAAAATACATATCAATGATCAAGCTTTTATGCACAAATGTTGTTTCTCTAAAATAAAAAAATACTTGCACAAATGAAACCAGCACACAAGACCTCCATTCAACCAATCAAACAACAAAGTACAGACAAATGGAATGAAAGCAAATATATATATATATATAAGACTAAGCAAACCACCACATTCATGTATTGGGTATTTGTTTACGCATATAATCAAACAATTATTGATAGAAATAGTCAAAAGACCTGAGAGAGGGAGGGGATTTAGGGGCCGCTACAGTGGTCAAGAAAGAGAAAGTTGCTGGATTTAGGGGTAGCTGCTCTATATTCCTCCAGGAGAGATTTGGTTAGTACTAAGAAATAGATCTATGAAAATCCTTTTGCAATATAACTTCTAAAGTGAAGGCAATAGCCCTGCCAAATTTATGGCTACCTAGTCGTTGCTATTGCCGTTGCCACTAGCTTGAGTGAGAGAGTCAGCTTGTTAAGTTTAGAGAAAAGAGTAGCGGGTAGGATATGATATGCGGATGATTGTTGAGTTTTTTTTTTAATAGGGCTTTGTAAATTGTTATTATAACAATGAAAATAAACCAATTGGTTAGTTTGGTTTCTTACCAAAGTGACTACACACCCTATCAATTTGGTTTAAATCGAAAGTTGCTCGCCACTTCATATAAAACCAGCATCCTTTTAGTTTGTCTATCTATTATACCCATCTTCTACATGGAGCTTTAAGTTTCGTTCCTTATCAGGGACTCTCACTTGTCCATCAAACCGTTGGTGAGTCCAGTCAGTTACACGGACGATAATAGACCTCTCTCCCTAAAGTTTCGTAAACTGAATTGAGAAACATGGCAAACAAGCAAGTCCTCCAAATCTCCACAAATCAATTGCCATCTCTAAAGGACACAACTTCACTTCTACTTCTTCTTTCAATCTTTTGCACTTAAATCATTGGAACTGGTGTTACTAATCTCACTAACTCACTCTCTCATATCTACAACTCGGTCTTTGACTTGATTCACATTCCTATGCTAGTTAGCAGCTGATATCTATTCTTTTATTTGACAATTGCTGCTTCATTTTTGTTATAAATAGAATGTGCCTTTAACGGAACAACAAGAAGCAGAAATTGTGTCATCTCTCATGACCTAACCCTAACAAATGGTGAGATTTCTATTTATTTTTCTTTTTTAGTTTTAGAAATGTAAGTTTTGTGGTTTTTTAGGTGCAAGATCATGCTTCTGTGAAGGAGAATGGTGGCTTGACAATTTCTACCAAGGACAGCAGTTTTGGTGAATCTCAAGGCATTGATGCAGTTTTAGTCAATACAAATCAAGTAAATCACGCGCACTTTTGCTTATATTCGCGTGATAGTTGACTTTGATTAATGGTATAAGTCAATGCTTATAGTGCAGCTTGATAATGATTTGAAATTTATATGATGCAGTTTTATAAATGGCTTCCTGATCCTAAATCGGCATCAAAATCACAGGTTAGTTGTCATGATGATTATTCTTCTGCAAATGTGTTCTGTCGTGAATATTATTATCATTATTATTCATTTCTTAGGGTATTTATATTGTTAATAAATTCATAATTCTTTGGAATTATTATTTTTATTTAAGATTATCTGAATGCAGGCGGATGAAACTCTTGACTACTTTAGTGAGCTGCAGCTGCAGCACCAAGCGTTTCTACAAAGACTAATACTCGTCATATAAAAGATTACTAAAAAACATATTTAATTTTATTTCCTCAACAAGAAAAAAAAAAAAAAAATAGA